>Ga0209630_10004454_pt1 | contig 12274 bp, 11 predicted proteins | sample COG_01_FD_184745 | JGI IMG/M metagenome (GOLD analysis project Ga0209630, IMG submission 184745) | Pelagic Microbial community sample from North Sea - COGITO 998_met_01 (SPAdes) (version 2) | ecosystem: Environmental > Aquatic > Marine > Neritic zone/Coastal water | place: Helgoland, sampling... | reverse complement strand
GCCGTGCGCGGCGATGTCACTTTTGTATGGGAATCAGTCAGAAATCACGTGATTGTGATCGTATAATGGATTAAATCCTGCGGCAGGTTTTTGGCGATTTTTCTTCATCGACTCGCGGAATTGGTCAGATATGGTTATTTTACATTTAAAGTAATAAAATATATGATAATCTGATATTATGCAAACAAGATATTTAATAAGATATTAAGATACATTATCACGTACACGTTTACATGTATATACGTTGGATTGGGTGTAAAAATGACAACAATGTATGAGCGAATAGTCCGTGGTGTTTGATTAACGATACCAGGTGCACCGGACATTTTTCAATGTGTTGTTGATGACATTGAGTCGTGTAATTTACGGCAATGCCGAATAATCTTAATAATATGAATATATATTTAATTATTACATATTCTTATATACATAAGGGTGTGACATTTTTAACGTAATAATTGATTATTCATATCATAAGATCTTAAGACTATATAATATTTAATATAATGTATTAAAGTGGACTTCCCTAGCTAGCGCTAGCTAGCTAGCTTATTAGCTATCTAGCTATAAGCCGTTTAGTAATGATTATTATTTCGGTTGGTCGTTCGTAAATTTCGCATGTGAGACCTGCTGGCTCTTCGATTCGAAGGGAAGAAAGGGGCGTTTGCCAATCGAGTAGTCACACGGCACGTGACATCTCGGGTGCATACATGAGCTGTTTTAGTGGAGGGAAGTCAATGATGTCTAGGGTTGGTAGAAGAAAAAGACAGCATCATGCTGTCACAGGTCTTGAGGATGATTGATAGCTCTTTGCGCACGACTCGTTAATTATAGGGGAGAACAACATAGACAGTTTAAAACACGTGTTCCACATACTTTTTAGCAGGTAATGCGCGCGCGAGCCTCTCAGCAGGGGGCGGCGATACACCTTTGTGGCGGATGCCCGGTAGTGTCATGTAATAGTCATTGACCTCACCAGCCGATGTGGCGATAGTTGTCGCCGGCATAGACTGCATCTGCACCAAGCTCTTCCTCGATGCGAAGGAGTTGGTTATACTTGGAAAGACGCTCCGAACGGCAGGGCGCACCCGTCTTGATCTGACCCGTAGCCAGTCCTACAGCAAGATCCGCAATGTATGAGTCCTCAGTCTCACCTGAGCGGTGTGAAGTCATGACACCCCAGCCTGCCTTTTTGGACATGCGGACAGCCTCGATAGCTTCAGTGATTGAGCCAATCTGATTGACCTTTAGCAAAAGAGCATTGCATGCTTTGGCTTCAATCGCCGTGGCGACACGTTCGGGATTTGTTACCAGAAGATCATCGCCAACAACCTGACATACTCCAGAGCCAGTAAGAATTCCGGTGTTCTCAAAGTCATCCTGATCAAATGGATCTTCAATTGAAACGATGGGATACTCAGAGCAGAACTCTTTGTACATGGCAATCATCTCTTCGCCCGTCTTTTTCATGGAGCCGTCATTATTTTCGGTCTTGAAGTCAAGATCGTACATCTTGTCTGCAGTGTAAAATTCTGCTGCAGCAACATCCATGCCTATCTTAATTTTACCAGTATAACCTGCCTTTTCAATTGCTTCCTTGAGGAGCTCAAGACCTTCCTTGTTTTCCTGGATATTGGGAGCAAAGCCTCCTTCATCGCCAACGTTGCAAGCATCCTGGCCGTACTTCTTTTTTATCACAGTTTTCAAGTTATGGTATACCTCGGAGCCCATACGCATCGCTTCCGCAAACGATGACGCTCCTACTGGGAGGATCATGAACTCTTGCATGGCGAGCTTGTTGCCAGCATGCGACCCTCCGTTAATAACATTGAATGCGGGGACAGGGAGTACGAGTTTGGAGTTCCCAGCAAGCTCAGAGATGTGCTTATAGAGGGGAATGTCCTTCTCTGCAGCACCCGCCTTTGAGACCGCCATGGACACCGCAAGAATTGCGTTCGCACCAAGTTTTCCCTTGTTCTTCGTGCCGTCAAGCTGAATCATGAGGTCGTCAATCAGCTTCTGGTCGGTGGGATCCTTACCAATGAGTGCTGGTGCGATGATAGTATTTACATTTTCAACTGCTTTTGTCACACCTTTACCCATCCACCTGAGGAAATTTTCAAGGTTCTAGTGGTGAGTAGTCGCTTTAGGTTTTAAGAAAGAATATACGTGCAAGGTTGGGCAACGCGGACAGTATTTTTCCTCAAAGTGTGACCGTCACTTACTTCGTCACATCACCGTCCCGGAGTTCAACTGCCTCGTGAATACCGGTAGAGGCCCCAGAAGGTGTCATAGCACGGAACATCCCCTTGTGGGTGTACACGTCGGCTTCCACGGTGGGATTGCCACGAGAGTCGAAAATTTGACGTGCGACAACCTTGGTTATTGTAGCAGGAGATTGCTTCTTCAGGTACTCGGCCTGTAACGTGATGTATAGATCGCATGTTGAGACGCTTTAGCTTCCGAAGCAATGAAAACTCTCGGAGAATGATAAAACCCCGAAAAAAAGTCGGGAACGCAAACACAGGTCTCTAAGCTGGAATGCATCCCAAGAATTCAGGATACACGCCAGCACCATTTGTGAGACTGTTAAGAGCCAGCCGCTGGAAAAAAATATGCGAGCTGTCGTGAAGGGATATTGAGCATAGATCCACGTTTCTGTTCAACGCATTCTCCGAGCTTCATACCATGAACGCGATCGGTTCAGGCGCCTTCGCCTTCACCGCGGCATTGATCACATCCTCGACCTTCTTGCCGAGACCGTGCTCTTCGATGTATTCCTGAATAGACATATTATTTTCTCGGTTTGAACGTAGAGGCCTGAGGCGAGGGTTTTGCGTCTTTCGGTTGGGATAGTTTTGAAGCCGGGTTCCAGCCACAAGTAGCGGTCGTGCGCAGATCATCTAATGCTGAAAGTATATTATTAAATAAGTGTATTATATATGCTATGCCAACATATATATTATTATTAAATATTATATTTAATAAATCTTATCTGTTACAGTTGTATACGGTGCACACGAATTTTACAAGCCGAACCCTGTTGCAAACCCCAATTAAACTAACCCTCGACTACATACGGGGGCAATTGTTAGGCATTACAACCCCATGTTTAATACGAAGGTATTTATTAATATATCTACAGTAGTACTGTAAGCGCTATGCAATAATCAAGTAAGGTTTCGAAGGTACATATAATATAGTAAATACTTGGCCTAGTGATATACAGGCGGAAGCGGAGGTCTACCTATTTTTTTCAGGAAAATCGAGAAGGTGAGGAATATCGTGCTCCTGAACATGTATGGTGACCATACATGGCTATTTTTCGTCAATCGTACGAAGGTGACCAATTCCGCGAGTCGATGAAGAAAAGTACTGCCGTAGGAATTTTCTTCATTGACTCGGTACGATTTATTTAATTATCGTATGGTTACATAGTGCATGTTAATCAAATATACGATCACAATCACGTGATTTCTAACTGATTCCCATACAAAAGTGACATCGCCGCGCACGAGTAAGAAAAAAGCTGCGCAAAACCTCAAACTTCCGTTTCATACGAATACGCCACTGTGGCGAATGCATTTGCCGTTGAGTGTGAAGTTTTGCGCAGCTCGAGTGTTTTGATGTGACTTGAAACAAGTTCTGACACGTTGAGGGTTTTAAAACTTATGTATATTTAATAACGCGTTAACGAAGATTAAGATAGATAACTCTATCTTATGAAAAAATAATACCTTTATTTATTTGAAGGTAAGATTATATATATGTTGGATGTTGATGATTGGATGTTGTATGACTCCTTTCATACGAATGGGCTCTTTCGCGAATAGAGTGGATACTCAAGGCTCGCATCAGAGTTGATTGCTGGCAAGGAACCAACAATAGCAATATTTATGCATCCAGGGTCCGTTAATGTTGCCGAGTTCCGAATTTTGCAGCATAAGGTCGCTTGTTGCAGGTTGCACCACACATGGTTGCAGATCGTTTTGCGTTACAATGATCTGCACAGCTTTAGAAGTTCTTTTCCGCAAACGTGCAGCCATCAAAGCCGGTCAGCTCATGAGCCGCGTGCCTCGCGTCTAGTAGCATCGTGCAAAAGATCTACGTCGATCGCATCAGATGGCAGTTGAACATACCTCACGACCGACCCCCGAATAAAGCAGTTGCGGGCAGATTTAAGATGCGGATATTGCTCCTCCTCAACAACTTTGGTATCTTTTAGCTTTATGTTGAGATATTGGTCAACTGACACGAGGACTCCGGAGACAGCGAGATTATTCTTCAGCTCAACAATGATCTGCGCGTCAATGGTATGGGGTTGGGTATCAGAGAGCCTCGTCGAACCAGGTGAAAAGACATTCGAGGGTTTCCTAGAAAAGATACGGAAGCGAACGATTGAGTAAAAAACGAAAACATCATCGAGGATCGTAATTCAGTTTGCGACAGCAGACCTGTTTGCCTACAAGCGTTTTGAAATAAGAGTAGAAAAGCCTGCGATTCACGACTTTCAGCGGTGGCACAAATGAGAACAAACATCCTGACGCACATCTCTCCGTTGATACAGTCGGAAGTTTCCTTGGCTCAAGTCCTCAAGTCCTCAAGTCCTCAAGTCCAGTCGAGTTAAATGCTGACTACGGGTTGCGTGCGCTCGTGAACTAATGCTAGCTACCGTAACCTGGCTGAGCTCAGTTTCGTTCGTCTCCACTGTTTCGCCTGTGAACCAGCTCGAAACTTACAAGCTGTAAGATTCAAGTTTTGGCGACTTCATAGATTCATTATTGATATATTATTTTGAACATTCTTTCAATATGTTCATCTATCTAATTAATAAAAATGTGAATATATTATTACCTTCGGTATTTGCATAATAATACTGAAATAATATTATTAACTGTATATTGCATATGCTTGCTTGTAATAATATAAATCTTCTAGGGAGCGAGCAAACAGTGTTAAACGTGATTGCGTGGGTCCGTTCCCAGCTGTATCGGCATAGCCGCCGTGCATGCACGGACTTATTAATTAAAACATGATGAGAAACATGATGAGACTGAGGGTACGTATGTACTGCATACGTACGTTTATTTATTGGTTGCTTGGTCGGATGGTATGATTTGATCATGTCTAATCATCAAATGTGAATTCATTGAGTTATATTACATATAAATGTCCTCATGTATGAGTAAACAATAGTAAACACACATGCACAAATGTTCAACACGTGACTTAATTGGTTCATTTCGTCCAATGAAGGCTTCAAATATATGTAACGCTAAACCAACGTTTCTGAGTTAACGATGTCGAGAATGACCACAATGTACGGGGCAAATAAACCTTCGACCTTGATTAACGATACCAGGTGAGTAGCACATTTTTTTCCAAAGGATCCCGTAATTATAAGATCGGCAATGCCGAAAACAACAATAATTTTCTGATGAGTCATCATTCATCACGTGTTCAAAAAATGATAACAAATGTTCTCTCAAATAATAAACGGGGGGCATAAATGTATATGTATGATGGTATTGCATGGTATTGCTTGGATGGCTCGCATTTAAAAATTGATCGGTCATTTGGCAATGCCGATACACCTGGCTGGGGACGAACTCACATCTCATTATGAAATGAATCACTCTCATTCATTCTTGGCCGCTGGAGAATTTTTCTTTTTACGAACGAATGAACCTCGCTCGGAACAATAATTCGAATTGAAATCATGCTGTCACATCGCGGTTGTTCCTGCCCGACTTTTCGGTCTCAATATTTTCCCTGCTGGAACCTACAGAGGCCAACATTTTGCGTGTCTGCGCCACGGCAGAGAGAGCTTTTTTGAGCATTATCTCGTCCACTTCAAGTCCGGAAGCTTCACGTTCTTCGAAAGTTTTCACTGCCATGAGAGCTTTCGTGTACGTTTCCTGCAACTCCCTGACAAGCGCAGCTCGCCTTTGATCAGACGTTTTTATGACAACCTCGTCTTCGATAATTTTTTTTTTTTCACCAGGGAAGCCCCGATGGCTTGACCGAATACGACTTGCCCGCTTTTGATTCGCAACGTAGGTTGGATCGCTCCACTTCGCTTTCAGTGCAGCAGAGATGGCGGCCTTGTGTTTCGATGATTTGGGCACCCCCCGTGTCCCTCGAGCGGCCTTTTGAGAAAGAGAGGCACCTTTCTTTGACCTGCGATTTACTTGCACCCCAACCTCGTTTGCAACCCGCTTCGCCTCTTTTAGTTGTTGTTTAAGCAATCGATCGCGGGTATCGAGACTGTCTTTTGTCCAAGACCCATAGCACACCGACTGAACGCTGCTGACTCGGCGAGCATGCATAGCGAAGGAGCAAACGCCAACTTTACCCTTCCGAATGCCAAGGCTTCGAGCCTTCGCAAGATTCCGTGCCTGTATCTTTGTGTGGGCTTTATCACGAACGGTACGACGTATTTTGAACTTTGTTGTCTCACTGTGAAATGTCCTTGCCGCAGCTTCTCGCATTCTTTGCTTGACCTCCGGATTTTTCATCGCCTTTGCAGTGTTCGCTTTAATTTTAGCGATTGTTTGCACACTGTGACGCTTCCCTTTGTTCCAAGCGGACTTCCCTTTGTTGGCCGCGCCGATTTTCGCACGACGCTGGATTTCCGTTGCCGCTGTGAAAACCTCCTGTTGACATCGTGCCTCTCCAACCATATCGTGAAGTAGGTCTGTTGAGACAGTCACACAAACAGATTCGCCGGTGTCACGCTTTCGACGAAAGTTATTGCAATTAGGACAACGGCAGCCATCGACATGATGCTTTTGCTGCTGTTTACCAACGACAAAGCCGCCATCATGTCCAACAAAAATTATTTCCTTCGGTGAGATGGTTGTGTTTTCAAGCGAGCAAGTTGACTCAGTGGCCTGCCGTAGCTTAGTGCAAACATCACACCCACAATCAAAAACATGCGTCTCCGTCTGGATAGTAAACCCGTCTAGTGAGAACGCCGAGTCTGTGCGAATGCTTGGTTTTCGAACATCGGACGCATTGCTAGCAGGAACTCCATTAGAAGTTTCTAGTGCATAAAAAGTTTCGCTCCCATTAAAGTTTTCTGCTTCGCCTTCGGCTTCAGATTTCACATCTCTCCTAAACGCATGAGATGCAAAATATGCGGAAACAGGATGCGGGCACATGTGTGCGACCGACGGCAGATGCCGTTTCCTACGAAAGTTGATGAAGTTACCCGGAAAAGGGGGGCGCGAAGCAGGGCTTGAATAGGTTTGTAACTTTGCTGCCATGACAAGGGAGCCGTACAGACACGAAGTTGACTTCAGTTGCAAAATGGCGGGTCTGCAAGCTCACTCGCGAGCTTCCGGACACCCGCGAGTTTACGCGCGAGCCACCTGCCCTCGTGTTCCGTGATGTATCTTGGCTCCCTTCGTTTAGCCTTGTGTGTAGACCCGTGAGAAATCCGTCGGGTTTCCAGGCGGCGCTAGTTCGGATTCTAGATGATTTATTTATATTGATTTCTTATCACACACACACATATATATGTGAAATCTTTTTGATAAATATCAGCTGTATAAATATATATAAATATATATGAACATATCGTTTATGTGGTTCGCAACACAAAAAAATATAGTAATAATATCATTATTCGATATTATATTATTCGGCAATGTCAGAAAAATGTGGCGACGACAATTTATGTTTTTTTATTCCAGAATCTTGATTCAGCGCTTCTTAATGGTCAGCCGTTCCAAGGTGGTGTCGACGAGAACCACCTGTTAACCGCATCACCAGGTGTCAGCACGCGGCATGAGCGCGTGCCCGCGCGCTACGTGCGAGCGGCGCGCTCGGTCTTTAGGGTCATGCCGACCTCTGTTTGGGGGTTTGGGGGTTAGCGTATAGGGCTTTCGCGCGCGGGAAGGCGCCCTCGCCCCCTCTATCTGGAGATTTTATTTACGAAGTAAAAAATAAAAATAAGATTTTATTTACGAAGGAAAAAATAAAATAAAAATACCTCAAATTTTGACCACCTCGCTAAACAATTGCTTGCCTGCTGCTCACTTATTCGCAAAACAAGCATCCATGCACAGCAGTTTGTCGACATAAATTCAAAATTGCACGTAAAGATCACGCTCTGGATTGAGCTCTTGCACAAGTTCGACCGCTTCTGTGAGAGCTACTTCCCCAAACTTTGTGATATAGTTATTATTCACACTGATGCTGGCAATAGAGCCATCTGCATTGTTCTTGATTGCCTGTGCGAGAGCAAATGCCCCGTTGTCTTTGATTTCATTGTATCCAAGGTCCAGGGAAGAGAGTTTTTCATTCACAAGGCTCAATGATTGAGCGAGGGCGGCGCAGCCTTCATCGCCTAACTCGTTGCCTCGTAGGTCCAAAACTGTAACGCACTGATTATATTTCATAGCGTCCGCAATATGCCATGCGCCTTCCTTCGTAATTTTACACCAGCCCATGCGCAACGTCGATATATTGCTATGGAACTTGACAGCGTTGGCAAGTGACGCCCCTCCTTTTGGGCCAATTGGATTATATCCTAGTTCCAAGGTACGCAGCGTCTTGTTTTCCATCAGTGCTTCTGCAAGAGATTCAGCCCCTTTTTCGAGAATGTTGTTCCCACCAATGTCCAAGATTTCGATCCCTGCATTGAGCTTTAGTGCTTTACAAATGTCAATGGCTCCCAAGTCGCACAGTTCATTCATGTACAAGTTCAAACTGGAGAGCTCATCATCATTTTGGATATATGCAGCAATGTGCTGGCCAGCTTCGTGTCCTATCCCATTATTTCCAATATCAAGATTTGTTAACTTTGTTTTACGAGCAGAAAAAGCCTTGCAGAGCGACTCAATTCCAGAATGAAGGGATCATACCGAGTTTTACAGGATGATACATAAGGCCGTGACGTGGTATCGAGAGTTCAAAGAAAAGCAAGCAAAGGAAAACAGGAGGAGCAGACAAAGGGACCGACCGATGTTTCCTATGTCATTGCCATTTAACATCAGCCCTTTGATGCCCGAATTATTTATCAGTCCATTTGCCAGCGCACTCGCGCCAAGGCTTCCGACGTAGTTGCCACTAATACTTAACATTTCCAGGGTTGAGTTTTCAGCCAAAGCTTCCGCGATAGCGCAGGTTCCTTCATAATCAATACTATTGTTGTTTAGCTCAAGTGCAGTTAGTGATGTATTCTTTTTAAGCATGTTTGCAAGTGCAGTTGCTCCAAGGTCGCCGATTCCGCAGCTATTCAAATTTAATGTATTGATCGAGGTATCTGTCTCGAGGTAAGTCGCTAGTGCTGAGGTGCCAGAGTCCTGCAAATTGTTGCTTGAAAGCGAGAGCATTTCAAGGCAGGTGTTGTTCTGCAAAGCTTCGCATATGGCGTTGACACCGCGTTCACTTATCCCGTTAGCACTCATGTCTAAACATAGTGCCGCATCATTGAAGGCTAGCGCTCCACTGACGTATGATGTACCATCATCCCCGAGATTTCGCCCATGAAGGTCAACGGTGCTATAACGACGAATATCAGACATCATGCTGCGCAATTGCCTCTTGAACTCGCCGCGTATCTCTCGAGGGGACGAAGAAACAAATGGCGTTGCATCATTACCTATCGTGCGCATGGCATCAACCGAGTCTCGGTCAACATTGTTGTCGGCAGAGAAATCAAAACCAGTGAGTCCCTCGGGGATTGCCCCATCGACCCCGAAACTAATCCGCTTGTCAGTTACTTGTCCTGGGAGTTTGTTACCAACGTCGCTACCCCGCTTCGCCTTCGATGTCTGCAAGACGAAAAGTACAGTTCCAACAACACCAATCGCTACCGCGCCAAGAAAAATGGGATCTTGAGGCTCGATATCTTGAATAGGGGCAGACCTTGTTGAGTAGTTATTTGTTAAACTCTGAGACCCCGGCCTTTGAAGAGGAGGGGTTGACTTCAAAGAAGAGAGATCCCTCTTTGTGCTTCCTACACCGGATGAAGTTGTTTGATGTAACTCATCATCAAACCCCGGAATGTTGCGCTCGATCACTTCGACGTCTGATTCAAGGTGCTCCTCGTCAGCGAATTCCTCTGGATCTGCAACAGCGAACAATGTTTCCTCTGCCTCTCTGCCCTTCCGACCTGCTCCTATCTCAGCCGAAAAGTTCACTTTATCATTCGCGGCGCGCGCAGTTGTAGAAGCTCGCTGTTTGGATAACAACTCCAGTCTTGGAGAAATTCCCGAAGAGAGACCGTGCAAAGAAAGCATCCAGAAAGGGGCGGAAGGCCCGTTGGAAACGAAGAACACAGGTTTCGAGCACCTATATCGAAATGTCCGACAGGTTGGTTGAAATGCCGTGATTGGAAAAATGCAAGCACCGATAGTTGGGTGCATTTCCTAGATTCGATTTGTACAGGGACGCGCGGCTTCTTAATCTCCTCGGTATTCGTCTTGAAACGACGATCCCGGCAGTAGCTCCGTTCGAAGAAAAGTGCTCCCTTCCGATATATTATACCTTCGAAGGTATTCTATATTAATATATTATTATATTAAGATTATGATATAATATAGATTAATATAGTACTTGCATGTACGTACCTGCTTGTAGACAGGAAGATTAATCTTTACTATGTATTAATCTCATCTTTATTTATTTATTATATTACGAAACATATGTATAGATACGCGTTATGTAAGTAATAATAATAAGTTTCGAAGGTATTTAATATTTGAGATAGAGTTACCTTCGAACGAAGGTACCTTCGAAGGTACCTTCGAAGGTAAGTAGCTTCGATTTCGGCGGCGATGGCACGCCAAAGTAGAGTTATCGCACCCTACCACCATAGCAGCCAGCCCTTTGTAGGGATAGCAACGCACGCGAGAAACTCGTATCGAAAGGGGTTGTTAAACTTGTCATCAACCTGCATTTTGTCATCATAAAACGTTGATGGAAGCCCCAGCGTCCGATGGCGGTGGCGCGGTGCATCCGCAGGAAGGTTACATTTTCGTCCTTGAAAAAGCCACGCTCGAAACGGCGAAGATCGGGAGGGGTTATCAGATCCTTAACTGCGACGACCACGCCAACTTTCTTCGCCGTCATGGAAAGGATCCCGCTCATTTTCGTCCGGACATCGTACATCAGGAGCTGCTCGCTATTCTGGACAGCCCTTTAAACAAGGCCGGTCGCGTCCATGCCGTTTACGTGCACACCCAAAAGAATATTTTGATTAAGATAAGTCCACAAACTCGGATACCACGTACATTCAAGCGTTTTTGCGGCCTGATGGTTCAGCTTCTGCAAAAGCTTTCTATTCGTGCAGCAAATGGTCCTGAGAAGCTCTTCAAGGTTGTGAAGGGACCTGTGACGAAGTATTTCCCAGCCGGTGCACGCCGTGTCGGCTTTTCTTTCAGCGCACCGCAGGTGAAGGATTTTAAATCTTACATAAACGAGCTTCCCGCTGACGCTTGTGTGATTTTTACACTCGGTGCAATGAGTCATGGCATGATAGAGTCGACATACACAGATGAGTTGATATCCGTGAGTCATTATCCTTTGAGTGGTGCGTGCTGCATCGCGCGTATCACAAACTGTCTGGAGAACAAGTGCGGCATATTATGAGTTTCTTGTTGACAGTGCCGCTAGTTGCTCAGCCTAAAACCTTGGTGGAACTGTCGTTCACGAAAACAGAATTGTAGTCAGCTTCCATTCTCGTGTAAAGACTTTCAAAAGGTTTGTTTTTGTTGGACCAGTGGTGCTTGACTTGATCGCCCAAGCTCGGTTTTAGTTTTGCATGATCGTGCCGCGCCGCGCTCGCGCGTCCGGCGCATGGAATGCGGTGACAGGCGGGGTGCAAACTACGGATGTCACATTGCAGTGCGACGTACGTTATTACTTGAAAGAGAAAAAAATAAAAACCTAAACTCTCCTGCTGAGAAGGTAGTACGCAAGTATGTCAACACACTTACTGCGGATGATAATAATTCTAACTACAGTCAGCAAGGAGCAGATCACAGCCGTTAACTTGAACTCTGAAAAAGTGGTCGTGACAGCTTTATGAACGAGCGCGTGTCAGTTTATGCGGCGCAACGTCGTCAAACATGGAAAAGAAAGACTGTGATTCATGGCGTTCCTGTTCAGAGGTCTCAACAGCCACTTTGCTGTTTGCCCAAAGCCTCCACAGAGTCTAGATCTTTGAAGCCGTGCTGTGTGTAACAAGAAACGCATGCACATTCTCCATCGATAGATGGCATGAAGTCCAGCAACGGAGGAGGAGGGGATGCCGGAGGAGATG
>Ga0209630_10004448_pt1 | contig 12291 bp, 10 predicted proteins | sample COG_01_FD_184745 | JGI IMG/M metagenome (GOLD analysis project Ga0209630, IMG submission 184745) | Pelagic Microbial community sample from North Sea - COGITO 998_met_01 (SPAdes) (version 2) | ecosystem: Environmental > Aquatic > Marine > Neritic zone/Coastal water | place: Helgoland, sampling... | reverse complement strand
GTATTTACACTGAAATTAATTCCAATATGACCGAGTCCCTCGCAGACCAGGTAAACATGCAAAAGTTGGTTGTTCGGTTGACAAATGTTGAAGGTTGTTCGGCAAATTTTGGACAGAAGATTGATGCGTCAACACAATCTGTATCACAATTTAAAGATGAACAGGTACGGGAAATAAAGAACGCAATCACCAATGATATGCAGGCGTCAGCCAGTGCCGCACTTGAAAAGACGTCACAGATGGGTAACTTGTCTGACCTCGGTTTGGGTGGAGACACCGATATGGAAATTAAACAAAATGTGAAGATGGAAGTTCAAAATATTATTGAAAATACAATTACAACTAACAATGTCAACCGCGCTGTAGCTAAACAGGTATCTGTACAAGATGGCGTTCTCACAGTCAACGGTTTCAGGTGTGCAGAAGGTGGCTCTATTAACTGGAACCAGGATATGGTAGCGGTGCTTGCGGCCAAAGCCATCACGGATCAGCTTACCCAAAGTCTCGCGGAAAGTAACACCGTCAATAAACTCGCGGCATCGGCTGAGGCCACTGTCACCAAGAAGGATGGTGGTATCGCAGAAGCGGCTGAAGGTATCGGTCAGGGTTTCGCGAACGTCGCGGAAGGTATTGGATCAGGAATCGGGAACATGATGGGGGGTGGTCAAATGGCTTCAGCGGCATCTGCATGTGTCCTCTGCATCGCCATTCTCGCGGCTCTTTATTTCATGATGTCCCCAGCTGGACAGGGTGCCACCAAGAACTTTATGAAGAAGCGTAAGTAATTAAATTCCATTTGTAATTATAGCATCAACATCATACGTATACATATATTCCAACTCCTTTGGTTCCTTATGTGTATATGTGTAGACCCTAATATTTTTAGACTTACAGTAGGTTATAAACTCATGATCGAGGCATGTCCAATGAACGACCACCATCGATAAATTCCGAGTGATCATATCATACTCTCTCGGGTGGAAAGTTGTTTCAAATGTAGAACCCTTCTTGTAATAATCTGGTAGAATCTTTAGAATTCTTCGATTGAAACTACAGAATGTAACACGTTCTGTGGGTCTTCTCGTGTAAAATCTCTCGAGTGCCCCGACCACCTCAATGTTATTGCCCTTGATGTCAAGAATGAGATCCTTGTAAATTATTTTGGGTAATTTGTCATACACTTCTTGGAGAGAACATATTCCAAACTTTTTTAAAACTTCAAAAGAAGTTTCCGATATGAAATATTTATCAATGTAGACATCGTGGTATAAAATAATTTCCCCAGTTCCACAAAGTTGAACATCAATTTCGATACCATCGTACCCCAAATTTATTGCCCATAGTATCGCGTTGATACTATTGTCCCTGTACTCCAATGAATACCCACGGTGGGCTATATACCTCATTAACTTAAAGAGATATTTAAAGTTTTAACTAATGATTCTCTCTATTGATGTGGGTATAAGGAATTTGGCGATGTGCCTATTGGATGAGGACTCTGGTAATCTCGTTAAGGAATGGGATGTTGACGGAATTCCACCACAGCACAAGGATGGTGTATATGTTTCCATGAGAGACCACCTCGATGAGAGACCCTGGGTCCTCGAGGCTAAGACAATCTTGATAGAAAAACAACCTGAACGTAACAAGAAAATGGTCTCCGTCATGCACTTCCTTCACGCATACTTTATAATTAGGTGCCCCCAAGCTGAAACAATTCTATATGATGCTCGTCACAAAATACCAGACGTTGCGGGGCCGGGGAAGGCGCAGTACAATAAGAGGAAAAAGGTGTCCATAGAAAGGTGCGAATCCTTTATCCGCGATGGACCTACCAATGCACATTGGTTGCCCATCTTCCTCAAGTCTAAGAAGAAGGACGACCTGGCGGACACCGTCATGCAGGCACTCTCCTTCGTGAATAGGAAGGAGGTGACCCCAGCCTCCATGAAGAAAAAGACAACAAAGTTGGTGGCAAGGAGACCCAATGAAAATCAAAAAGCTACAAAATATTCAAAATCAAATTTGGCTTGGATATATTTGAACAAAGTTGATTGTGAAGTCCTTGAGAATAACAAGAGGTTCATGAAGGATTTGAAGAGGTACTACAAGAATGTTGGTGACTTGATTAAAGAAATAAACGGATAGATACTTATAATGGAAAAAGTTTTGGATCATGGATTTGTTAGGCTCGTTGATTATATGCCTCAAAAAGATTTGGATTCGTCCATCGTACAAGCAGCCCGAGTCTCTTATGGAGATGGGACTAAGTCCACGCGAGGAGACAGGGGTCTCATACGATACCTCCTTCGCCACTGGCACACGACTCCGTTCGAAATGGTCGAATTCAAATTTCACATTAAGATGCCCATCTACATCGCAAGACAACATATGCGACATAGAACAGCCTCAATTAATGAGCTATCCGCCCGTTACTCCGTCGTACCCAAGGAGTATTATGAACCAGATACTCTGAGGGGGCAGTCCGAAGTGAACCACCAGGGTTCTGAGGGGGTCGTCGATGTCGGGGAGGAACTCACTGGAAAGGTGACCCAACACCTGACCCACGCATTTGAGGTCTACGAGGAACTCCTAGAGGGCGGAGCCTGCCGTGAACAGAGCCGCGGGGTGCTCCCGCAGTCTACATACACCGAGTTCTACTGGAAAATGAACCTCCACAATCTCATGCACTTTCTCCACCTGAGGATGGATGGCCACGCCCAAAAGGAGATCCGCGACTACGCCACCGCCATCTATGACCTAGTGAAGCCCCTAGTCCCCGTCACGATGGAGGCCTTCCTAGACTTTAGGGTCAATGCGATGCATCTCACCGGTCCAGAGATTGAAGCCCTCCAAACTGGGAAGGCTATAGAGAGCCCCGGGGAGAGGAGGGAATTTGAGGAAAAGTTAATGAGGTTAAAAATAAATGTCCCTACATAATAAATGCTTGCCATCGCAACTTCGCCAACTATTTTCGCCAGTAAAAAGGGCTTCAAGAGGCTCAGCAAAAAAATCAAGAGGGATCGGGACATGGACGTGGACAAGATCAAAGGTAAATTGAGTGATATTGTCCGCGATGAGCAGAGGAGGCTAAAGGAATACTACAAGGAGCATGAGAAACTTGTCAAGAAGGATGAAAAGTCCAAGCCCAAGAAGAGTGTAAAGAAGTCTATCGATCTTTACGAAAAGTAAAATACATCGCACCCGCTATGAATACACCAGCCAATGGTGTGTCGTGAAACCTCTCCGCCAATACAGCACAAATTATACTGTATTGAACTACCCGTATTTCCTGCCTCGTTTTAACCATCGAGCGTTTCATAGATGCTCTGGATTTCTCCAAACCCAGAACAGCTGTGCTTATCTTTCCAATCTTTGAGGGAATCTCCGTCGTTTTCATAAACATTTCATTCAAGTCGAATGATTCCAAGAACTGTTGTTGAATCATGGGTTCCAGGTAGGTGAAGTAATTAAACTCTGGATCCAACTGGATGCATATACCCTCTATGAGGGAGAAGGACTTCGCCAGGTAGACGAAGCTGGTTGGTACAACGAAGGGTTTTTCCATGGCCAGCTCAGCGGCGAGTTCGTCGTTTACAATAGCACCCCCATCTAGGGTCTCCAGGTACCCAAGGATGCTCTCAAAAAAGAGTTCAATGTCAGAGATATCCGTAGACGTTGGGACGATGACCCCCAGGCGTATTAAAATTTTTACTATCCCCGAGGTGTCCCTATTTACAATACAAAAGAAGAGGTCTTTGAAACCTTCTCTGAGTTCATCCGATAGTGGGATGACTAAACCGAAATCGTAGAAGACCAGCTTACCATTCTTCGAAATACCCAAGTTTCCAGGGTGTGGGTCAGCGTGGAACAGACCAGCCTCCATGGTCTGTATGACGTATGAATTCACGAGGGCTTCACACACCTTTAACTTGTTGATTTTCTTATCCTTGATTTCGGTAATCTTATCTGTTGGTACATATTCCATTACAATCATTTCATTCGTACAGTATTTTTTATACACCCGCGGAATCTTAATCCATTCAACATCTTTCAGAGACCTCTTAAACTTGATCGCGTTATCAACTTCTTGAACATAGTCTGCTTCACCCAAAAGATATTCAATCGAATCATTGAGAACAAAGTCTGAACTATTTCCAGTATCAATCCCCACAGATTGAACTAATTTTAGAATTTGTTTCAAAGTTTCTGTGTCAGATTGCATCGTATCATAAATACCTGGTCTTTTCAATTTTACAACTACGGGTTTTCCATTTTGGAGAGTAGCCTTGTGGACCTGACCAATACTAGCAGACTTAAAGGGGACATCATCAAAGTCCTTGAAAATATCTAAATCAATCTGATCCCTAACCAAATTATAATCAAATGCGGGGACATCATCTTGGAGAGATTCAAGTTCACGGGTGAACTCTGGGGGGTAGAGGTCCCCCCTCGTAGACGCAATTTGTCCTAATTTTACAAATGTTGGACCAAGATCGAGAAGTTGATCTTTTGTCCATCTCCCGAGCTCCGCTTTATCTTCCATAAAACGCTCTTTCCACAGAAATTTGGCGGCAAACTTCCAAGTATTTACCTTCTGTTGAGTTGGTTTGGATAAGGGTTTTATTACAGTCAACATACCTATCATATCAAGATATTTTTAAATATCCTTAATAAAGTATATGTGGGAAGTGTTTATACTTTTATATTTTTCTTACCTCATTCTCGGTCCACATTGGGAAACGAAAGTGTTGAAATGTGAACGACCCCTAGTTGTTGATAGTATACGAGAATTGGGGAGGAGGTCGATATTTATATCCTACGTGGCGTTGCTTTTTACCGCCTGGTTTTTATATAAGCCATCTATGACGTCTTTTATGAGTGCACTTTTACTTTCAGGTTCAGCTACATCAGGGTTCTATATTAAGTATGGAAGGGAAAGTCTCCCAATGCATATTTTTTTAAACATATTCCTTCTTTATAATGGACGTAAATTTATGGACCCACAACTTTGGATAACTTTGGGACTCATAACATTTTACACGCTGACTCATGAAAAATTATATATCAACTAAAAGTAGAATGAAGATTCATATCATCGGTGCCGGCCCAACGGGGATGTCCCTCGCTTGGGAGATTATTCACTCAGGTGAGGAACACGATATAACAATCTACGACAAAAAGACGTCATCTGGTGGCTCATGGTGGGAACCGGATGTAGAAGTAAGAGATCTTCACGCACACAGAGTTCTTTTTGATAAAGCCTTTGTAAATACTAAATCCCTCTTTGATGAAATGAATATAGATTGGGATGAAATGTTTGAACCATCGAAAGGTGGTGACGAACATACAAAATTCCTAACTGGTTCACTGGGTTTGAAAGACTATGGCGTACTATTATCCCTGGTTTTGGGGGTCGCCCTCCACTCTGAAAAATATAAGAAGATGAGTTTGAAAGCAGCAATTACACCCGGTCGATTAACTAAATCTGGTGAAGACGTCATTAAGACCTTACCACTCATAATGGATGGTGTTACCTGGGATGTTATGTCTGCCTATGAATTTATTAGAAATCTCGATAATGTTGTATTGTCAAAACCGTATACACAGAGAGGTTCGGGCAAATTGATGTGTGATGCGATGGAAAATGCACTTTTAGATGCCGGTGTAAACTTTGTATTTGGTAAGGAAATTAAAGATGTAGAATACGGAGAAACTGATTACATCGCCACATTTTCAAATGGTGATAGTATTCAAGGTGGGTATCTTTTTTTATGTATAGATAACAGTCCTGCACTCAAATTATTGGGTGACAACTGGGGACCAGACGCAGACAAGAAGGTGAGAGAGAGTACGTATGGTGCTATAAATGTTCTCCTCGATTACGAAGAACCAATCACCCTCAAATCAGATCTTGAATTTGCCACGAAAACGAAATGGAATTTACAACCCCGAGTTCTCTCAGATGGTAAAACTGTGGCATGTGTGATTTGTAACCTCACCAAAGAAGTTCTTTCAAATAATCCAGAACTTTTAAAATTAGAAGTTCTCGAACAATTGAAACTTCCACCCCCCACCAACATGCGAATTGGGTGGGGTGCTGAATGGAGTGAGGATGGGGGGTGGTCATTCTCCCAATCCTCGGGGGTTCTCAGTCTACATGGACAACTCCCACACTTTGGTGCATGTCCGAAGGTTGCCATGTGTGGTATGATGTCTCCTAGAAATACACCCTATTCTAGTATTGAAGCAGCCATTGAAGTTTCTAGACACCTGAGTCATGAAGTTTTTAAAACGAGAGAACCACTTAAACCACTCGTGTTAAGTCGTGTCGTCATGGTTTTACTTATGATACTTATAGTTTTGGTTGTACTATATCGTAACAAATGGAAATAGTTGCACATGTATACGAACCACTATATGACTATAATGATAAGAAGTATATTCGTTTCACACTTGAACCAGACGCAGCGAAAATGGTTTCCTCCATTCACTATCGTAAACAATTTCTTTTAAAAAATCAAAATATAGACGACCCCCTAGATGGAAATGTTCTGAAAGTGAAAGTTCCATACCGTTATAGGAGAGTGATGTGTGAGGTTACAGGTAAACCAATTCAGTCTCTTACAAGGGGTGATGAAGTTAGAATTAAAATAGAATTCAAAGGAGTTTGGAACGTTGAAAATTATTCTGGATTTTCCTGGATACTTTCGAGTTCTTCATTTTGATCCGGAAGTTCGATTACATGTAGACCAGAATTTTTAAACTGTTGGAATACCTGAATCATCCCTTGAAGTCTATGTACTTCATGAAATAACTTTTGAATCTGTTCATCTATATGTATAACAGGCATTTACTCATTTAAAGTTTTTCCCCTTTAAATGAGTATGCTCACTAGAACTGGGTACCTCGCCACTGAAGGACCCCTCCAAGAAATTAAAAAGGAACTTACCGTAAGACCTATAGTCAATGGAGATTATGGATTTCCACCACCACCTTTTAAAGTTTTTAAAACGACTAAAAATGGTATCTGTGTCCCGCGCTTCTATGGCATCGAGAAACTTGGTGAACCTAAGGAGGATCGAAGACCCCAACCCACCCGGATTAGAACGAAGTTTGCCGGTACCCTTCGAGACGCAACACACCAAAACGAAGCACTTGCTGCAGCTCTTAAGGCGGGTCATGGCGTTCTCTCACTCCCGTGTGGTTTTGGGAAGACCACCGTATCCCTGGCAATAGCCTGTAAGTTGGGCTACAGGACCATGATTGTCGTTCATAAACAGTTTCTAGCTGATCAGTGGAGGGAGAGAATCCAACAATTCTGCCCAGGTGCCACCATCGGCATCGTCCAACAGGATAAGAAGGAAGTTGACTGCGATTTCGTCATCGCAATGCTTCAGTCCCTGTCCCTAAAGGAGTATAGTTTTGGGGACTTTGAAAGTGTGGGAACCCTCATTGTAGATGAGGCCCACCATATATGCGCAAAAGTATTCAGTCAGTCCCTCTTCAAGATGTGTCCCAAACATATTTTTGGTCTCTCCGCAACCCCAGAGAGGAAGGATGGACTCACCAAAGTCCTCCATTGGTTCATGGGACCCACATTCTTCGCAGTGGAGAGGAAGAATCAGGAACAGGTTGAGGTGTTCCCAATCACCTATGAATGTTTCAATTACCGCAACCCCCCACCCTCTATGAGAAATGGAAAGATCTCTATGCCCAATATGATCACAGAGTTGGTCGAAGACAGGAATAGGAACAAAATGTTGGTAGAACTTGTAAAAAAGGCTTCAGCGGGAACGAGGCAACTCCTCGTTTTAAGCGATAGGAGATTTCATTGTGAATTTCTTCACCAGTGTTTTCCAAAGAGTTCGGGTCTCTACATGGGGGGTATGAAAGAGAAGGACCTCCAAGAATCCTCGAAGAAGAAGATCATTTTCGCGACGTTCAGTCAAGCCCACGAAGGCTTGGACATACCCACCCTAGACACGGTCATTCTAGCTTCACCAAAGTCAGATATTACCCAAAGTATTGGACGTATCATGAGAGAGACCAAGGGTAAAAAGAACAATCCCCATATATACGATGTTCACGATCCATGGTCTATATTCACGGCTATGTACTATAAGAGGATGAAGGTGTACCGCCAAGGAGGGTTCAAAATTCATGGAAAACCCACGGAAGAAAAAAAGAGTGACTTCCCTCAGGGAAAGTGTCTGTTTTTATAATCTGATTAATAAATAAATGTCAGGTGCATTAATACAACTCGTTTCAAAGGGTGTACAGGATGTTTACCTTATGACCGAGGAGGGACATTCGTTTTTTCGTATAAAGTTTACGAGGCACACCAACTTTTCACAAGCCCCGAAATATCTCAAATCTATAAACGATACAGATAATACAATCACTATTCCAGTATTGGGTGATATCATCAATGGTATATGGTGTGAAGGGAACGCTGTATCATCCAATCTTTTTTACAATTCCACGGTCAATCTCTTTATCGGTGGTCAAAAGGTAGATTCCCAACCCTATGACTACTTTAGTGATATATGGCCCAATTATCTGGCGGATACCCACGTAAAGTCACAGGAATTGACCAACAAGGTTTCGGCATCTAACCCAAGTTTCCTCCCATTCCACTTTTTCTTTTGTGACCATGGAGCTTTTCTCCCACTTTTGGCACTTCAACATCACAAAGTTGAAATTAAAATACAATTTGATAATGCACAATTTGTTGGTGTATCGGATGAAAATAAACAAATCAAAGTCTATGGAAACTACATCTATCTAGACAAGGATGAGAGGGAACAAATGATTACACGTCAAATGGATTTCGTAATCACACAGGTACAAAGTGTTGAGTACCCACTTGAAACAGTTTCAGATCACGTCATCCAACAAGGTGGTGATAATAGTTTAGATTTGTCCTGTTTCAACCACCCAGTGAAGTCTATATTCTTCGGATTTAACGCCCTCAATAACGATTTCGCCAATGATCGTTTTACATTTCACACCGGTGATATACATATAAATGGAACACCCTTACTCGAGGATATGAGCCCTATGTACTTTCACACCATTCAAAATTATTATAAATCTAAATTCGGGACATCTGATTTTGTACACACGACAGAAGTTTTATTCCAAACGAGATACTTTGCGTATCACTTTTGTTTAAATGCATCAGATTATAATCCATCTGGGACCTGTAATTTTAGTCGTATAGATAACGCAAAGCTTATACTCAGGGGGGTTGAAAAGGGAAGTCTCAGACCAGCTGGTCAGGAACTCTATATTCATGCAGTAAACTATAATGTTTTGAGGATCAAAAATGGAATGGCTGGAATTTTATTTGGTAACTAATATAAATGGGAAGAACAGTCAGGTTTGACCAGGTATATGTCGCCAGTCTAGATGCCGACCCAATAGAGCAGGAGGTTCTTACCACTGCTTCAGCAATTATTACAGGTGAAATTGAAGCCGATGAAGTTGTTGTAAGTCGTATCGGTATTTCAAATTCAAATCCAACCAAGAGTTTCTCAGTTGGTGCAGATTTATTTATGAATGCTGGTCAGGAGATTGTGTTGGATGTCAATAAAAGTATACGCACAGAACGTGTTGTCGTCAATGATAAAATGGGGGTCGGAACCCTCAATCCAACGAGAACGTTTGAAATCCAACAAGCGGGGGTTGATAGGGTTGTCGTCGACACGAATGAAGGAACTGAAAATTTATTTATCATTTCGGGGAACACACTTTCAACCAATCTTAAAACATCTAGTACATTTCGGGTAGGTGAAAAATTGGTAGCGGATTCTTCAGACTCTAACGTACTCCATATAGGTGGTAATACATTTTCAACAAACGTCACCGTCGGGACGCAACTTGTGGTGGGAACCGAAGTTGATCCAAATTCTGATTCTAATGTAGCCGTCTTCAAAAATGGTAACGTAGTTGTTCAAGATGGGATACTCAGAGTTTTTGGAGACGTTGAATTCTTTGGAAACTTGGCAATCACGGAATCCCCCGATTATACGAGTGTCAATAATCTAGTCGTTTCTAATGCCGTAATTCAAATGGGTACGGGGAACAATGGAACCTATGATACCGGCATTCTTATGGTGGACCAACCAAACGAAGCAAATATCTTTGTCGGTTATACCCACCCAGACAGCACTTTCAAATTGTCGAGGACGTTCGGTGGACCTGAAACACAGACCTTTACACTTGATACTTCAAACACTCTAAACCTCTATGTGTACGGTGAACTATACACACAAAACAACGTGGGTATAGCAAATACTTCACCAGATTTTTCACTTTCAGTGGGTTCAAACCTCTATATAGATGATACAGCTGGAACATCCAACCTACTCCACGCCAATGGGTATGGATACTTTGAGGGTTTGAGAATCGGTGACAATGGTTTAACGGTTGGTAATCTAATCACCCTCGACGCAGATGCAGATGTACCCATGCTCGTAAACTCAAATATTCAAGCCCATGGTATCCAAACCACTGGTTCATTACCATCTGGTATTTCAAACACCGCACCAACAGATAGTTTGTCTATCGGTGACAAACTCTTTATAAATGTTCACGCGTCAAGTGCCAATACCATGACCCTCGAGGGTAACCTGGTCACCGGTCGTCTCATCACTCAGTCGATTCAGGTTACAGACCTGTCCTTCATGGAGGGTGCGACTGGTATAACAGCCTCTGAAAATATCGTCATTCACGCCGATTTTGACGGTGAAGATACAAACTCAAATGTTGCATCTATCCGCGCGGGTCCCCTAGCCTCTAACATATCCTCTATAGATATTTCGGGTGCAAAGTTGACACCCGATTTTCAAAACATATCATTCAAAACTAAAAATACCGAGCGGGTGCGTATCGTGGCAGATGGTAAGATGGGTATCGCAAACACGGCACCCTCCGAGGCTCTCACCATTGGGGGAAACCTTAAAATTAACGGAAGTAACGCAGTCATATTTGGAAATGCCCAAACCTATATGAAATCCTATGCCGACCCTGCACTTAAACAAAATAAAATTGAGAACGTCGTCGGTTTGGGGAAGGGTCTCAACTTCTATGCGAGTACAACATCCACGATGGGTCCACCAAAAATGACCATCCTAGAATCCAGTAATGTTGGTGTGGGGACGGCCACCCCCCAAGGTCTCCTTCACACCTCGGGTGGAACAGTATTTTTTAATAATTCGGTTATAAATTCAAATGGGTACAGCCACCTGGGGACACCCCTAGTTGTAACGAATACCTCACCCATTCAAGGTGTCACCGATCTCGGAAACGTGATGCACCTGGCGAGGGAGGGGGTGGGTGGAACCTATGATGGTGTGAGGGCAACTTTCAAGATTGGGAAGTTCGATGACACTTCGCTAAAATCCAAAACAAAATTAGACATTTACCTCACAGATGAAAGTTACACGGATGAGAAGGACATCCTCACCCTCCGAAGTGATGGGCGGGTGGGTATAGGTTCAACCACCCCCGGTGCACACCTTGAAGTTGTAGGGACGGGCATTGGAAATGCGAGGGAGAATGGTATACTTGTTCATAACCAGCATGGAACTGGGTACGGTGATGCGATTATAGCCGCACAAACCGACCTTATAACGGGCAACTCCTTCGCGTCCTTCATTCAATCAAACCAAGATAGTAATCCACGAGGATGGTCCGTCGGTGTAACGGGGGTGCGTGATTTTAGAATTACGAGGAATGAAGATGATGTTTCAGATTCCACAAATGTGGGTTTGTATATAGATGGTACCACCCGTGATGTTGGTATAGGTACAGATGTACCCCGCGGTAAACTTGAAGTAGATGGAAATATCGTTTTGGGGCATCAACTTACATTTGGTGGTGTCGATACAGATCAATTTTCAAATACATTCATTCGGGAGAGACAATATAATATCGATGGTAAATCTGAACTTATAATTTTCAAAGGTAATGAAACTACGGGTGCTGGTGGTCCAGATAGAATTAGAACTATCGCTCCATTGCATGAATTCCAGACATATGATTCAGCTGGTTTAAGTCAGTCTGAAGTTGAAGACGCCATTACGAATGGCACGGGTGTGTCCAGCCTTTTGACCATCAATGAAGATCGGGTGCTCATCGGTACCTCCACTGACCCGGGTGGAAACTCAAAGCTCTTCATCAACGGTGGTTTCGAGTTTCCCCAGGATCAGAAAATCATCACAGGTTCGATGGATATATTCTCCACGAGTACAACACCATCCCGCGGTATCATAGAGACAGTAG
>Ga0209630_10004447_pt1 | contig 12294 bp, 9 predicted proteins | sample COG_01_FD_184745 | JGI IMG/M metagenome (GOLD analysis project Ga0209630, IMG submission 184745) | Pelagic Microbial community sample from North Sea - COGITO 998_met_01 (SPAdes) (version 2) | ecosystem: Environmental > Aquatic > Marine > Neritic zone/Coastal water | place: Helgoland, sampling... | reverse complement strand
ATTTTGCCTCAACTAGAATTTTAAAATTTATTAAGAATTCTTAATGCGCACAGCTAGCCAGATGCGCTTATTATCTAATTTAAGCTCAACGTGTTTCCCAAGTGCCTGAAGGCAAATCTTGGGCTAAGGCATGCGTGATCATTAATGCTATTAAGGCGTTTCATAAACTAAGATTAGCTTATTTGTGAACCAGCAAGCCCGGAGCCAAAGTGAAAAACTGCAGTGACATCGTCACGGCGCTAAGCATGTCAACTGGTCTTGTTACACTAATATTAATAAGATTACTGCCTACTGAGTTTGATATTTTAATCTACACATTTGGCGAACTAGGGTGCATAGAATGATAGAAGTGTAATTAAATTTATATATTGATATGATATATAAACCATCTATATATGTCAAATGATGATAATTTGAAAGATATGCTCCATGGATGCAAAAATTCTTTGTCTTGGTGCGCTTACGTGTGGTGACGCCAGTGGCTATGAAATCAAAAAAATGTTTGAGGATGGGCCATTTGCCCATTTCCATCAGGTCAGTTTCGGCTCAATTTATCCTTCTCTTGCCAAGCTTTGTGAGCAGGGCAAAGTTACAATGCGAAAAGAAATGCAAGAAGGCCGACCTGATAAGAAGGTTTATACTTTGACGGATAAAGGCAATAAATCTTTATACCAAGCCATGAAGAAAACCCCAGCAGCAGATAAGTTGCGTTCAGAAGTAATGGTGATGTTCTTTCTTCATGAATATCTAGATCAAGATCATTTGCATGAAGTACTTGACCAACAGCTTAATTTTTACCGTTCTTTATCTGAGAAGCTTGAGGCGCTAGATGATGACACAGTCGCACCAGGAAGAATGTTTGTTCGGGGCCTTGGCCGAGTGCTTTATCGTACATTAGTAAATTATATGGAAGAAAATGCACATTTGCTTCTAACTAATAAAAAAAGATTAGGCCAATGAACCGCTCAACTAAAATTGCTGGTGGAGTTTTTTTGGCAGCTTTCGTTTGGGTTGCTTCTGGCTCAATTTTAGGTGTTGAAGATAAGCAAACATTTGTACCCAGTACTTTGGATGATTCTGATGAAGTTTTATCTAAGGTCAGGACAAAACTTTCTAGCGCCCAAGAACATCAACGTTCTATTATGCTTTACGGGCTAACTGAAGGTGCACGCTCAGTTCAGCTTAAGGTGGAAACGGCTGGCCGGATCATTGAAGTCCCTCTGAAAAAAGGAAGTTCAGTTAAAGAAGGTGATATTATCGCTCGTGTAAGTATGGCTGATAGGCAGGCTCGGTTGAAAGAGGCTAGGGCCCTAGTTAACAGATATAAAATCGCATATGAAGCAGCAAAGAATCTCTCTAAAAAGCAGTTTCGTTCTAAGGTTCAGTTGGCCGAATCCCTTTCAAAGCTGGAAAGTGCCAAAGCTACTTTGCGTTCAACCAGCGTTGATATTGAGCGTACATCCGTGCGAGCGCCCTTTGATGGCATTCTCAATGATGTTGACGTTGAAATAGGGGATTATGTAGCCATTGGTGACGTGTGTGCAAACATCATTGACTTGGATCCAATCCTCATTGTTGGTGAAGTGACGGAACAGGCATCAAGCCTTTTGAAGATAGGTGATAAAGCTAGCATCAAGTTGAGCGGAAGAAATAATTTGAAAGGGACTGTTAGCTATATATCTAAAGTAGGATCAGTCCAGTCTAGGACATTTCGCATCGAAGTTTCTCTACTTAACCCGGGCGGGACAATTGCCGCTGGGGTCACAACAGAACTGAGGCTTAATCAGGGTGCAATAAAAGCCCATTTTCTGAGCCCTGCCGCATTAACTCTGAATGAGATAGGTGAGTTGGGTGTAAAAACAGTCAAGTTTGATAAAGTTCGGTTTCACAAGGTTCAAATCATTGATGACACGCAACAAGGTGTATGGTTAACAGGTTTACCTGATGAGGTTGAATTGATCGTAGTCGGACAAGAATTTGTTCGTTCGAACCAAAAAGTTAGAAGCTTAAATATCGATAGTGATAGTGCGTTATGAAAGCTCTTATCGACAATGCATTAGCCCATTCCCGAACGGTTCTTGCGACCTTGGGTTTACTTCTTATTGCGGGTTCTATCTCTTATTTAAATATCTCTAAAGAAGCTGCTCCCAATATTAATATTCCTATTATTTATGTGCAGATGAACCATGAAGGCATCTCACCTGAAGATGCAGAACGCCTACTGATCAGACCAGTAGAGCAGGAATTAAGGGGCATTGAGGGCGTCAAGGAGATGAGGGCAAAAGGTTATGAGGGTGGTGCCAGCGTTACTCTGGAATTTGATGCAGGCTTTGACGCAAATAAAGCGATGGATGATGTCCGTGAAAAAGTTGAATTGGTTAAGTCGGATTTGCCTAACGACACGGATGACCCGACTATGCACGAGGTTAACTTAAGCCTTTTCCCTGTTGTCTTAGTGACTTTATCGGGAAATATTCCTGAACGCGCCCTGTTACGGTTGGCCAGAGACCTTAAAGATGAATTGGAAGGAATTGGCTCGGTCTTAGAGGTGAAAATTGCTGGGGATCGAAGGGAAATGTTGGAAGTGCTAATTGATCCTGTTCGAATGGAAAGTTATGGGTTGTCGCCCGAAACAGCTATTCAGTTGGTCACTTCATCCAACCGGCTAGTAGCAGCTGGTGCCCAGGATACTGGTCGTGGACGTTTTGCTCTGAAGGTTCCAGGCTTGCTGGAAACTACGGAAGATATTATGCGCTTGCCGATCAAAATTGATGGTGATTCAGTTGTCACGCTTTCGGAAGTAGCTGAATTACGGCGTACATTCAAAGACCCACAGAGCTTTGCACGCATTAGCGGTCGGTCTGCACTAGTTTTGGAAGTTGTTAAGCGATCCGGCGAGAACATCATTGATACGATTGAAAGTGTACACAAGGTTGTCCAAATGGAAAAAAACAACTGGCCGGCGCCTTTACAAGAAACAGTTCACATTGGCTTTGACCAGGATAAGTCTAAGGAAATTCGGGTCATGCTTAATGATCTGCAAAACAATGTCATTTCCGCCATTATATTGGTAATGATTGTGGTAATTGCCACCCTAGGTTTGCGGACAGCTGGACTGGTTGGAATTGCAATTCCTGGATCTTTCCTAACCGCCATCCTAGTTTTATCTGCGTTGGGCTTGACTATTAACACTGTAGTTCTATTTGCCTTAATTTTAGCTGTTGGCATGTTGGTTGATGGTGCCATTGTGGTCACTGAATTTGCAGATAGAAAAATGGTCGAAGGTGAACCTAGAAAAATCGCCTATACCCTCGCAGCAAAACGTATGTCTTGGCCAATCATTGCCTCAACGGCTACGACCCTTGCGGCTTTTCTGCCACTTTTATTCTGGCCAGGCGTAGTTGGCGAGTTTATGAAATATCTGCCCTTAACCCTGCTTGCAACCTTGTCATCTTCTTTGTTAATGGCACTTATATTCGTGCCAACACTGGGCGCTTTTATAGGCAAATCAAGTGCGGTTGTTTCTGGCAAAATGCGAACACTTGCCAGTGGTGATAAAAATCTCTTCGAGCAGACTTCTAATTTTACAAAGGGGTATGTAAACATCTTAGAAACTGCACTTGATCACCCCAGTAAGGTTTTAGTAGGAGCATTTTCACTGCTGATTTTTGTCCAAGTTTTATATGGGGCTTTCGGCAAAGGTGTAGAGTTTTTCCCAAACGTTGAGCCAGACTTTGCAAAAATCCAGGTCCGCGCACGGGGTAACCTATCGGTCTTTGAAATGGACCGCTTGATGAGTGAAGTAGAAAACAGAATTCTTCAAATTAACGAAGAAAGAAGTGAGTTTAATGCAGTGTATTTACGCACTGGGAAGCAAAGAAATTCACAAGAATCGGGGGATATTATTGGCATAGTCTCCCTAGAGTTTATGCCCTGGCAGATTCGTCGCAAGGCTGATCAAATTCTTGATGAAATAGAATTAAGAACTTCTGACCTTGTAGGTATTATTGTTGACCGTCGTAAAGAGGAACAAGGGCCACCTGTCGGAAAGCCCATTGTTGTTGAATTGTCCTCGCGATACCCAGAGCTCCTTAGTGCTGGTGTTGATGAGGTGTTAAAAAATTTAGCGTCTATCAAGGGTTTAATTAATATTGAAGATACACGCCCTCTGCCAGGTATTGACTGGGAAATGAAGGTTGATCGTACTCAAGCCATGAAGTTTGGAGCTAATGTTGATGGTATTGGGCGTGCTATTCAAATGGCCAGTACAGGTGTCAAGTTGGGAGGCTACAGACCAAACGATGTGGATGAGGAAATAGATATTCTGGCTCGTTATCCGGCTAAGTTTAGGACTATTAATCAACTTGATCACATACGTATACATACGGATAATGGGCGCATTCCAATCAGTAACTTCGTTGAGCGCCTAGCTAGGCCAAAAACAGGAACTATTCGGCGGACAAACGCACGGCGTGTCATGACTGTTAAAGCAGACGTCAAGGAAGGCATACTGGCTTCTGATAAAGTTGTCGAGCTGCAAAATCTTCTTGAGGTTGCGAATATTGATTCGCGAATTAAAATAGCCTTTAAAGGTGAGGATGAAGAGCAAAGACAAGCTAAAGCTTTTTTGGGCAAAGCCTTTTTAGTGGCTCTATTTATTATGGCAATTATTCTAGTGACCCAATTTAATAGCTTTTATTCTGCATTATTGATTCTTACATCTGTAATAATGTCAACCATTGGTGTTTTTGTTGGCTTGCTGGTGACGGGTCAGCCTTTCGGCATTATCATGAGTGGCATTGGCGTAATCGCACTGGCTGGGATTGTTGTAAACAATAATATTGTACTAATCGACACATATGATCGACTGAAGGAAACTGCATCAAGTGCAAGGGAGGCGATCTTGAAAACTGGTGCTCAACGGCTTCGTCCAGTTTTGCTGACTTCAATAACGACAATATTAGGTTTGTTACCAATGGTCAGTGGTGTGAATATTGATTTTCTAGCACGTGAAGTCAGTATTGGCGCCCCTTCAATGCAATGGTGGGCACAATTGTCTACATCTATCGTCTTTGGACTTGGGTTTGCAACAGTGTTGACCCTAGTCGTTACGCCATGTGCCTTGATGATAAAGGTTAATTTTTGTGATTGGCAGGTTCGTCGACGTGAGGATGGTGAGATTGCTTTTACTAAATGATTTTATAGGCTCATAAATTATCTTCCTTAGTAGAATTTGCAATGGGAATAGGATCTTCTTTTATGCGCTTGCGATAGGTCTTGATGCTTACGGGAATAGTGGCCAGATAGACAAATAGAACTCCTGAAATAGTCATCCATGGTGCGCTAACCAGAGCGGCTACAAGGGCAGTTGTAATAATCATAAAAGGCAGCACCCGCGTTGTTGGCACTTTTATTTTCTTGAATGAAAAAGTTGGTATTGAACTAACAACAAGGGCAGAGACACTAATAAGGTAGAAGGAGATAACGAAAGGTGAACGGAAAAACTCATCTCCAACTATAAAAGATAGGATCATTGGCATCAATACCAGCCCAGCTGCAGCCGGTGCCGGGACGCCAGCAAAAAAGTTACTCGTCCAAATGGGCAAATTATCAACTTCAAGCATGGTATTAAAGCGGGCGAGGCGTAAAGCCATGGAGACGCTGAATAGCAGTGTCAGCATCCAGCCAAATGGCCCAAAATCTTGCATTGCCCATAGATAAAGCATCATCGCGGGGGCAACGCCAAAGCTGATGAAGTCAGAAAGGGAGTCGAGCTCTGCACCAAACTTGCTGGCCCCTTTAAGAATACGTGCGACACGACCATCTAAAGCATCAAGAATCGCCGCTGCGAGGATGGCAAGAGCTGCATTTTCCCATTGATCTTCCAGGCCAAAGCGAATTGCCGACATGCCAGCAGAAATGGCTAAAATGGTTAGAAAATTTGGGATCATTTTATTGATGTGTAGCCATTCAGGCCGTTTATGGCGTGCAGCCATTTTAAAATCTCCCATTAGCGCACTTCACCGTCGCGTATGTTTTCAGAGGCCTGTACGTCAGCGATAACAGTTTCAGCGGCAACAGCGCTTTGCCCAACACAAACCATGGGTTCAACGCCCTCTGGTAAATAAACATCGACACGGCTACCAAAGCGAATTAGACCAAAGCGTTCTCCGGCATTTACCAGCTGTCCTTCAACAGCGTCGCATTTGATACGCCTGGCAACAAGTCCTGCGATTTGTACGAAAGCGATGTCTTTGTCTTCAGCTGTTTTTAGGCGAAGGCTCATACGCTCGTTGTATTCACTAGCTTTATCAAGTGAGGCATTAAAAAAGCTGCCAGGGCGGTATGATATTTTAGTAATCTCACCGTCAATGGGTACACGATTTACATGCACATTAAAGACATTCATAAACACGCATACTCGAGAGCGTTCTTTGTCACCCATCTCAAGCTCTTGAGGCGGCACAGCACGGTCAACTAATTGCACGATACCATCAGCAGGGCTTATTATCAGGCCACTCCGAGTTGGGGTTACTCGATTAGGATCACGAAAAAAATAGGCGCACCATAGTGTCAGGATCACCCCGGCCCATCCTAGTGGTATCGACAGCATGAATAGTCCAATAGTCGCGGCTGCAAACAAACTGATAAACGGCCACCCTGCAGTGTTGATGGGAACCAAGACGATTTTCAGCAATTCAGTTTTTTCCTTTAATTTTTAACAGCTTAAAAACCTGGCCAGGATAGATTAGGTTAGGGTCCTTTATTTGATCCTTATTGGCCTCAAATATTATTGTGTATTGGTTACCTTTGCCATAGCTGGATCGTGCCAGACGCCATAGGCTATTTCCGGGCTGCACGACAATTTTGTTCTTGTCTGAGATCTTGCCTGTGGGTTCGGCACGCGAGAACGGAAATGCAATCCTCTGAATGACTTTGCCATCCGTGCCTATTTGATCGGCCCGAAGCGTGTATAGTCCCGTTTCAACGGGATTATCTGGATTCATCGTCCATGTCCCCTGACCTTCACCCTTGTCTTCACCAGACCGGGCATGACCAATCAACTTGTTATCCAAGTAGATTTGAACCATGGCATTTGGTTGAGAGGAGCCACTTATAGAAAGACGTCCATCATCATCATAATCAACAGAATCGATGCTAAGCTTGATAGAACTTCTTGCTCCCGGCTTTTGCAAAACTGTTGAGCTTCCATCTGGGTTCATTTTTAATGCAAGAATATCTCCGTCACCATTACGTCCGGCAATGTCCTTACCTGCTTGTGGAACAATTACAACCACATCCTCAACAGACATTACTGGTGGCTCAGAGCCAACCAGCATTTTGAGTCGCAAAGTATGCGAACCGGGTTTGAGGGGTTTTTGTGGTACAAACACCCAATCTCCACGATCATCAGCTTTTATACGTCCAAATTCAACTCCGTTATCCAGATTGACAACTAAGCTGTCAGGCATAGCGCGCCCTGCAATAACTGTATTGCCGGTAGGACTAACGCGAACAACATCGAAGGTCGGTGGCTCCAGTTTCAAGGCTTGCGGCAGTTTGGCTATAGGACTCGGTGCTCCAGATATTAATTCGGGGGGGCTCGTATCGCTGGATTGCCAAGGAGCAAAATTAAGTAAAATAGCAGCGGCAACAAGAGTAAGGCCAAAGATGGCAATGGATAGCAACCTACTCACAAATGTCTCCTTAAGGGTCACGAATCAAAAAAATACATTAGTACGCAGCTAGTTCGGGCGCAATGATAGAGCATGTTAGTTTAGTCCAGCCCTTAACATTTTTACTTTTCTCTTTTTATTGATCTTATATTTCAGTAGAGCGCCATTTAGTAAGAGAAAGATAGTGCTTTTATCTTTCTTTGTCCATTTCTTGGGGGCTTCACAATTAATACTGGATTATCACTAATATTAAATTTCTAATCAGGTGGTATGCTATCAGTGAAATAGGGACTTGATATAAACATCGTGCATTTTTCAATTACATTTAACTTTACGGGTTTTAATAAAAAAATGGTTGCTTCGTCTGATCTTTTTCTCTGTGCCAAGACGCGAGCTTAAAAAATAAGGGTAATCGGAACCGAATAGTATCTTTAAGTTCTGGTGAAAATTGATAAAATACCTTAAAATTTTTTCTTAATCTGTATATAGATCTCTGTAAAGCCATAGACTTTTTTGCCAAGATGGCTATTTTAAGCAAATGGATAAGATCAAAACATTGTGCGTATTTTGCGGTTCACGTGTTGGCGTGCATCCCGCATATGAAGTAGCAGCGAGGGACCTTGGCCATGCTATTGCCGACCGTGGTATCAACCTTATTTATGGAGCTGGCGACATAGGCTTGATGAGCGTTGTTGCACGTGCTGCACTTGAAAATGGTGGCAAAGTTACAGGTATTATTCCTAAATTCATTCAAGATTTTGAGGTGGGTAGCCCAGGTGAAATCGAATTAATTGTCGTTCGAAGTATGCATGAGCGCAAACGCACTATGTTTGATCGTGCTGATGCTTTTGTTGCCCTTCCAGGCGGACTTGGCACCCTGGATGAAACTATTGAAATGATCACCTGGAAACAACTTCAACAGCATAAAAAGCCGATCGCTTTGATTGACATAAACTGTTATTGGAAGCCTTTTCAAGAGCTAATCCAAGCTGTTGTTGATGGTGGCTTTGGACACATTGAAATTAATGAACTATTCAGTGTAGTTGACAATGTTGAGAGTGTGTTCCAAGCCCTAGTAGATGCACCGGAAACGGGGATTGAAGTTCTCACAAGTCATCTTTAGGGTAACTTGTTAGATCTTGCAAACTCAAATGGTGCAGCTTATGTTTTGCGAGGACATCACAAATTCCGAATACAATTGGAAACCTTGAAAAAATTGGGTGTGCCCCCAGCTAGCATCCGCACTGAATAGCCAACACTAGGAGATAATAACCATGGCTAAAATCAAGGTTGCCAACCCTATCGTCGAGCTTGACGGTGATGAGATGACACGCATCATATGGGCGTTTATCAAGGAAAAACTCATTTTACCGTACTTAGACGTCGACTTAAAATATTTTGACCTGTCTATTGAAAAGCGTGACGAGACCAATGACCAAATAACTATCGATAGTGCTACCGCCATTAAGAAATATGGTGTTGGCGTCAAGTGCGCCACAATCACTCCAGATGAAGGTCGGGTTGAGGAATTTGGTTTGAAAGAAATGTGGCGCTCACCCAACGGTACTATTCGAAACATTCTAGGTGGCACAGTTTTTCGTCAGCCAATTATTTGTAAGAATGTACCGCGTTTGGTTCCTGGTTGGATCAAGCCTATTGTTATTGGTCGTCATGCTTTTGGAGACCAATACAGAGCTACAGATATGGTTGTGGATCGTCCTGGCAAATTGATAATGAAATTTATCCCTCAAAACGGATCAGAAACTATCGAACACGAAGTCTTTGACTTTCCTGAGGGTGGTGTAGCCATGTCCATGTTTAATCTGGACGAATCAGTACGTGGTTTTGCCCGAGCATGTATGAATTATGGCCTCAATCTTGGCTGGCCTGTGTACCTCTCGACTAAGAATACAATTTTAAAAAAATATGATGGACGTTTTAAAGACCTATTTCAGGAAACCTTTGATAAAGAATTCAGGGACCAGTTTAAAAAAGCTGGATTAACCTATGAGCATCGCCTAATTGACGATATGGTGGCGTCTGTCATGAAATGGGAGGGCGGTTATGTGTGGGCATGCAAGAACTATGATGGCGACGTTCAATCTGACACTGTGGCCCAGGGGTTTGGATCGTTGGGCCTAATGACATCCGTTTTATTGGCTCCTGATGGAAAAACGGTAGAAGCTGAAGCGGCACATGGAACTGTGACACGCCACTATCGCGAGCATCAAAAGGGCAAAGAGACGTCGACTAACCCTGTTGCCTCGATCTTCGCCTGGACCAGAGGCATTCACTATCGTGGTAAATTTGATGGTACTCAAGATGTTGTAAGTTTTGCAGATGCACTCGAAAGTGTGTGCATCGAAACTGTTGAATCAGGCTTTATGACTAAGGATCTCGCACTGTTGATAGGCCCTGAGCATGATTGGATGACAACGCAGCAATTTCTTTCCAAGCTTGATGAAAATATGCAAAAGATTATGAAGTAATGCTTTAAGGGATATTTTGTTTCTCTGTAAACTAATTTTTAAATATAATGTATGAGAGTCCATAGTATCCTATGCTTTAGAGCTTCTTAAGTTGAATTATTGCCATTTCAAAGAAATATACTCTTTAGGTTTTGTTAGCAGTTTTTTTGGGGGCACTTAATGCTTTTATCGCATTCTTTGAGGAACTAACGAGCTTTATTAAAGGCAGATTTTATAAAACACTCCAATCACCTTAGTTGGTTTGTAGCCTTAATATTATTAGTGTGCTTAACTAAGTTTATTTGCAAAAAAATATGGCTGAAATTGTCTGCCATACTGTAAATTGATTGTTCGTATATTCTTAGGCTGTTTACCCTTGACGAAGTAGGGCGTATCCCCTAAAAAACCGCTTGTTAGAATCCAAATTTTTTAAGGACAAATTCCATGGCTAGACGCTGTGATCTTACTGGCAGAGGCGTTCAATCTGGTAATAATGTGAGTCACGCTCACAACAAGACGAGAAGGCGGTTCTTGCCGAACTTGCAGGGCGTTACTGTTATGAGCGACGTACTTGGCAAGCAATTACGTATGCGACTAGCAACAAGAACCCTTCGCACAATTGAGCATAAAGGTGGTCTAGATAAATTCTTGTTGGGAACTGCTAATGCCAAATTGACTCCTGAAGCTGTTTTGATTAAGCGTCAAATAAAGAAAGTTGCAGACAAATCTGTATCTTAGTTTTTGTATAATCGTGTATTTTAAAGTTTTTTATGACTTCTTAAGTTTTTGGGTTTTTTGCTATTTTCATCAAACAAATCTGTCAGATTTTGCATCATTATGCCACCCAGTTCCTCTGCATCTGAAATAGTAACAGCGCGCTGATAATAACGGGTTACATCATGGCCTATGCCAATAGCCGTAAGCTCAACATTTGAGTGACACTCAATCCAGTTGATTACATCACGCAAATGTTTCTCCAGATAATTTCCTGGATTTGTGGACAATGTGGAGTCATCAACGGGTGCACCATCAGATATAATTAAAAGAATACGGCGTTGTTCAGGACGGCCGAGAAGGCGTTTGTGAGCCCACATCAGTGACTCCCCATCGATGTTTTCTTTTAAAAGACCTTCTAGAAGCATAAGACCCAGGTTTCGTTTGGCACGCCTCCAAGGCATATCTGCATCTTTGTAAACAATGTGACGTAAGTCGTTAAGGCGTCCAGGTTCTGGAGGCTTTCCATCATTGATCCATTTTTCACGGGCCTGACCGCCTTTCCAGGCTCTGGTAGTGAAGCCTAGTATCTCTGCCTTTACACCACATCTCTCAAGAGTGCGGGCAAGGATGTCTGCACTCATAGCCGCTACTGTGATTGGTTTACCGCGCATTGAGCCAGAGTTATCAATTAATATAGACACTACTGTATCGCGGAAATCCATATCTCTCTCTCGTTTGAAGCTCAATGGGTGGACTGGGTCAGTTACCACACGTGATAGGCGTCCTGCATCAAGTAGGCCTTCTTCCTGATCAAATTCCCATGAGCGTATCTGCTTTGCCATTAAACGACGCTGCATGCGATTAGCTAGGCGGGAGACAACTCCTTGGATCCGAACAAGCTGTTGGTCAAGTTGTGCCCGAAGGCGATCAAGCTCTTCAACTTCACACAGCTCTTCTGCCAAAACAACCTCATCTGAAGCGGTTGAATAGGCAACGTATGGGTTGCTGATGGAATCATTTGTGGGCCATTCTTCATTTTGATCATTGGGGCCGGCCGGATCTTCAAAACCCTCTTGTTCGCCCTCATCCTGTTTTGTCTCAAGCCCGCTATCTTGCTCTTCACCCAGACCTTCTTCTATTTCGGTTTCTTTGGAGCTGTCGCGTTCAGGATCTAATGGTTTTTCATCTGGAATAGATTCCATTTGGTCACTGCTGTTTTCAGGCAGTTCGTCAGGCTCGGTATCACCCTCGTCAAATAAATCAAGTTTCTGTATCATATTACTTAGGACACCAGCAAACTTTTCTTGATTGTGAATGGTCTGCTCAAGATTTTCCAGTTGAGGCCCTATGTGTTCATTGATATAACTCTGCCAATACTTTAGAATTGGTTCTGCTGAAGATGGAAGATCTCTGCCTGTTAATTTTTGGTGGAT
>Ga0209630_10004446_pt1 | contig 12296 bp, 10 predicted proteins | sample COG_01_FD_184745 | JGI IMG/M metagenome (GOLD analysis project Ga0209630, IMG submission 184745) | Pelagic Microbial community sample from North Sea - COGITO 998_met_01 (SPAdes) (version 2) | ecosystem: Environmental > Aquatic > Marine > Neritic zone/Coastal water | place: Helgoland, sampling... | reverse complement strand
GTGATTCTAGTGGTTTGAAAAAGCACATGCGCATTCACACGAACGAGAAACCGTACGAATGCGATGTGTGCCAGAAGCGTTTTCGTCGATCTGATCATTTGAAAGGACACATGCGTACTCATCAACATTAGCTCTTTTATATAGTCCTGCGTGTGCACACAAACCCGTTTGTATTACATGCTACCGAACAAATCAAACGAAAAACACATTTCCGGTTTCGCCCGCGTCCCTCCTCTTCCGCAGGCGAAGCGATTCTTCTTTTTCTTTGTTCCTTCACATCTCTTCATTTTTTTCCGTTTAAAATCATCGTCATACTTTTGCACACGATTACACTCGCGGCTTTTCACACGCAAAAGAGAGAGAGAGAGAGCACGAAGAGGACGCGGTGCAGAACGACGCACGCGCGCGTAACCTTCTTTCGAGAGAGACGAGGAATATGTTTGGTGCCGCGAACAACAACACCAACACCAACGCCGGTGGTGGACTCTTTGGTGGCGGATTGAATCAAAATCAAGGAGGAGGAGGTTTGTTCGGCTCAAACAATAACAACAATAACAACAACACCAACGCTCCCGGGATGTTTGGACAACAACAGCAAAGTGCTGCTCTCGGTGGTGGTGGTGGTGGAGGACAAGGGTTGTTCGGAAACGCCGGGAATAATAGTACTCCTTTTGGAACGAATTCGAATCAAAATCAAGGAGGAGGAGGAGGTTTGGGCGGTGCGTTCGGAGGAAACAATCCAACGCAGACATCGACATCGAGTGGATTATTCGGGAATACGAACAACAATACTCCTCAGCAACAACAAGGAGGAGGAGGAGGAGGGTTGTTTGGGAACACCAGCACCGCGGGTTTCGGGCAACAACAACAACAACAACAACCGGCCCCGGGTGGGATTTTTGGGAATACGAGCGCTGCTACTACTCAGGGAGGACAAGGAGGAGGAGGATTGTTCGGGAGACCTCCAACGAGTGGTGGTGGAGGGTTGTTCGGAGGAGGAGGTGCTGCAGGTGGATCGAGTTTGTTCGGAAAACCGGCTGGTACGGCGAGCACGATAGGCGCAGGAGGAGGACTTTTTGGCGGAGGAGGAGGAGGAGGAGGAGGAGGATTATTCGGCAACGCGAATACTGCGAGCGGTAATCAACCAAACCAAAGCAGTGGCGGTAGTCTCTTCGGCGGAGGATTAGGACAACAACAACAACAACAAACGAACACGACGCCTTCGTTGTTCGGTAATCGACCGTCGCCTCTCGGCGCGACGCAACCGCAAAATCAACAAGGACTCACGCAGTTTCAGCAACAACAAAATGCCTTCTTTAACGTTCCGGAATCAATCACGACGCAAGCGCAAGGCGGTCCGACGTTATTCGGCGGCAACTTAGCGCCGTCGGAAGCGCTGCTCAGGGCGCGACAACAAAGACACTTAGCCAGTCAACCGCCGGCGAGCGGGACCACTTTAGAACCGGTCAAAGAGTTACACGACGTCATGAACGCGTATAACCCGCAACATCCGGAGTACAGATTCAAAGCTTTCTTTTACAACATCGCGCAAGATCCTCGACAGAAAGTGAAAATTCAAAACATCGACGAACGGACGTGGCACGAGTTGCTCGATAAAGTCGGCGGCGAAGAAAACGAGAATGGATTGTGGCCGTGTCGAGTAGACGGTTTCGACGGTTTGTATCAGCGAGAACAAGCTCAGGAAGAGGAATTGAAATCGCAAGAGGCGTTCGTCAACGCGTACAACCAGTGCATACGCCAAATCAACAGCTGGAAAGAAGGCTCGTACGAAGTGAGGCGAACGCAGTGTGAACGCCGACGCGAAGAACACGCGCACAGAGTGTTGAAAGTCATGCGAAAACTGGAATCGTTCAGAGCGGCGTATCACAGAAGAGTGAACCCGCAACTGAGCATGAGAAGAGGTGGCGGTACTGCGTACAATCGAGGCGCGGTGAATGGTGGATCCACGTTCGCGTCGAAAGAGGAGCGAGAGTTGTTCGAAGTTTTGCAAAATCTGAAGAGAGCGTTGGACGGTTCCGGTAAGGAAAGTTTGAGTCGACAGGCGCAACAGTTGACCACCACCGCGAGAGTGAAAACGCAAGAGTTATCGAGGCAATTAGCGACGTCACCTTTACGAGGTGGAGGAGGTAGTTTATTCGCGGGCACTACTACCGCAAACAACGGTGGATACGAGATCAACCACCAAAGGACGACGACATCTCCTCCTTCTTCGTCCGGACAACAACAAACGAAGAACAAGAAAAAATCCAACAAACCAGTCCTCCTCCAACCGTACGACCGCGAGCGCGCTGAAGTCACCAAGACTGACTTGGACGACCTCTCCTCGCACAAAGACGTCGTCGACCACCTCGCTGGAAACATCAAATCCATGAGAGAAGATTTAACCCGAATGTGTTTAGCGTACGGTTTGCAACCGGTCATTTCTGCGACGACGACGGATCCTCTCTCGTTTCAGCCGCAGCAGCAATATCAACAACAATTTCAACAACAACAACAAAACCCCGCTGCTTTAGCCGCGCATCAGTACGGAACGACGACGACGCCCACTCGGTCCACATTTTTTTAATAATAATAAATATACTCTACGAACGCGACGCCGTAAAAGTTGTTTCACAGCAGAACACACAGGAGCCACAGCAGCATGAGCAGCAAGACACACTTTTTTATTTAAACCCACACACCGAGAACACACGAGAGGAAATGCATTTTGACACTGCTGCTTTTTTTTTCTTTTTTGTTTGTGTCTCTATTGCGTCAGATGGTGAAAAAGATCTCTGCTTAAATCTCTCGTATTAAATTCTAGCATTTTTTGTTCGCTCCATTTGTAACAACTCTCTTCAATACTCCTCCGCGCGCATTCATAGCACTACGCACAAAACGGAGCATTGAAACAAAAGAATACCACTCTACTACTAACAACAACAAAACAAAAAAGATGTGCGCCGCGTGTCGAAGAGCAGCGGGTTTGCTTTTGAAGCAACGCCCTTCGTCGTCGTCGTATACGTCGTCGTCCACGTCCATTTTTTCTCGCACGCATCGCATCGTCGATGGAAAAACCGACGTGTTTCGCTCTGCGGCGATATCGGGAACGTCATCCATGTTGCACGCGAGAACGCGCTGTACGTTTCACACGAACGCAAAAAACGAGGAAGAACACCGAGACTCGATGAAAAGGATGAGTAAAACGCGCACCTTTCACTCCACCTCGTTCGCGGCTGGAGGCGTTTCGACGCATAAGCGAGCTGAAAAGAAAAGATTTAGCGCAGAAGCAGCGACGACGTCAACGGAAGAGGAAATGGGTGAAACGGACGTGCGGGCGAAAAAAGACGAGACGAAGATGAAAAAATCCGCGCAGTCGTACATGCTGGCGCACCCGACGTACGATTTCGGGTTCATCGAACAACTCAAACCGAAACACCGACCGCCGCAAGGCGCGAGAGATTACGTGTCTATGTTTGCGGTTTGGTCCGCTCGGAAAGGGTTCGATACGATCACGAGCTATTCGCACGAGAAGAGCTTGACGAAAGATCAGTGGTTGTTTCGGTTTATATTTTTAGAGACGGTGGCGGGGATTCCTGGGATGGTGGCGGGAATGTTGAGACACATGAACTCGTTGAGGCTGTTGAGACACGATAACGGGTGGATTCACACGTTGTTGGAGGAAGCGGAGAACGAACGAATGCACTTGATGACTTTTTTGAACATGAAACAACCGTCGATTTTCTTCCGAGCGGGCGTGTTGGCCGCGCAAGGGGTGTTTTTTAACGCGTTTTTCTTTAGTTATTTGATCTCGCCGAGAACGTGCCACCGATTCGTCGGGTATTTAGAGGAAGAGGCGGTGAGAACGTACACGCACGCGTTGAACGATATCGACAGCGGAGGAACCGACGCCAGGCAATGGGCCAAGGAAAGAGCGCCGAAATTGGCCATCGAGTATTGGAAAATGGACGAAGACGCGACCATTCGAGACGTATTACTCGCCGTCCGAGCGGACGAAGCCAGTCACGCGCACGTCAACCACACGTTTTCCAGCATGGGCACGACGCAAAAGAACCCGTTCGTGAAAGGCGAGAGTCATTTGCCGGAAAACTTTGTCGAACCTCCACCCGGGTTCGTCCCGAGCGAAGAAAATCGAGTCGCCAAAGACGCCGATTCGTTCTAAGATATACTAAAATTATATACTATCTATAACGTGTGCGTGTGTTAATAATCGAGAGAAAAGAGAAGTTAAACGCAGTTTGAGAGGAGAGAATTGAAGTGTATACCATTTAGAGTCAGCACACGAACCACCTTGTAAATACGCGCAGATACACAAAAATCGAAGCCTTCTCTTCCTCACTTTTATTCGTACACGAATTCAATTCAACAACAACAACAACCTGCCGCTGCTGCTGCTCGTAAAACGCGCTCCTCACGTCGAACGACGATATGAACAACAACAAGCGTCACAAACCTAATGATACTCCTGATACTCCTGATGGAGTAAATGGTGGTGTAATCAACCGCCAGTTAACGTTCCAAACGAGAAAAAAAATCGACGACGCCGCCTCCCGAAACGATCGACGTTTAGCGTTTACCACCTACGACGAAAGCAAAAACAACCCCGCGATTGCTCTCCCGATGCACACGCTGAACGTATTGTTGCATCTCTGCTCTGCTAACGATGAAAATGATTCTTTTTCGACGAAAGAAGAGGATAAGGAAAGAGCGGAAGAGATTTTCTTTCGTTTGATGAAAGACTCCGAGGAAGAGGAGGACAAACATCAACAAGGGAGAAGGAAAACGGAGATGAGCTACACGGCGATGGCGAGAGTGTACGCTCGAAACGGCGAATTCGAGAAAAGTTTCGAGATGGTCGATTTGTGCAAAAACGGAGGAGCTTTAGGAAAAGGAAAAGATGGAGGAGGGAAGAAGACGCAACAAAAGCTGACGCCAAAGTTGAGGACGTACGCGCCTTCCTTGCGCGGGTTCTGCGAGAGCGGGAACTGGAAGCGAGCCGAAGACGTGTTCGAGGCGATCGAGCGAGAAGGTTTGGAGTGCACGGAGATGGAATTTACGGCGATGATGAGCGTGTACGGGAGAGAGAAGAAGACGTGCGAGGAGAATGGGTTTAGGATGTTGAGGAAAATGAAGTCGAAAGTACGAACGTGCGGGAAGGAGTTGATTGAAAGCGTGGAGAGATTTTTCAAAGCCGAGCCGAACGCGTGGCGGTGCGAGACGGTGGAAAACGTGGAGAGTAGCTCCGGACGGTTTGAAGTCTCCTCCGAAAACACTATTATTGGTAGTAGCAGTGATAATAATAACAATAATAATAATAATAATAGTAATAATAGCGAGAAGAAGCAAACGTTCAACTTGAAACGAGTGGGGTTGAACGAAGTCGAATCGAAAGAGCTGATTGCCTCGGTCGGGAAACTCGCTCGAGAACGCGAAGCCGGCGCAAACTTTGACGATTTTTGCAATTGGTTGGAGGCGCGAGAGGCGAAGGTACAATGCATCGTCGACGGAGCGAACGTCGGGATGGCGAACCAGAATTTTGCCGGCTCGAGGTTTCATTTCGGCCAATTAGATAACGTCGTCGAAGAGTGTCGACGGAGATACTGTGTTTGTTCGACGAGCGACGCGAGCGAGGCGTCGAAGCAACGCCCAGTCGTCTTCCTCCACCAACGCCGCACGAAAGACCACGCGGCAAAGCACCAGTTTGGCGAAAAAATACTAAACAAACTGAGACAAAACAAAGAGATATTCGTCACGCCGCACGGCTCGAACGACGATTGGTATTGGCTCTACGCCGCGTTAGTCGCCGGGGAGGACGCAGTTTTAATCTCAAACGACGAGATGCGCGACCACGTGTTTCAAATGCTCCCGGATCCTAACTTGTTGAGACGATGGAAAGAGAGACATCAGGTGCGATTTAGCGTGACAAAAGGTGAGGTAGAGCTTTACGAACCGGCTGTGTTTACCACGTGCATACAAGAAAACGAGGAGGAAGAGTATTGGATGATCCCCTTCGTCGAAGACGACGACGAGGAGAAAGAAAACGACGACGACGACGACGACGACGACGAGAAATGGCTCTTTTGCTGCAAGAAGCAATAATAATACTGCGGTAGAAATACCAGTACTACTAGTAATCTATCGTCTCCGTAATAAGAAGCTCTATCCTAATAATAAACTAATAATAGCGAAGCGACGCTCAAAACTCTACGACTAAAAATACGTACTCCTCCGAGGACATATCCTTGTCAATCTCACACTTTGTCGCGCCGAGTTTTTCGCACTCGTCGAAAAATTTTGCTTGCAGACCAATCGCGCGTTCTCTTCTCAACTCGCACAAGATGACCTTCTCGCCTAATATCGAGCACGCGTTCGCTAAATCTGTACACGTCTCCGGGTCGTAGAGCACGTCCGCGCCGATGATCGTCCGCGCTTTATTCTTCAAATGTAAACTCTCTCTCGTCACACTTTTGCTCCAATCGAACATCGCCGCCGCGACGATACCTTTATTCTTTCCTTTCACATCTTCAAATTTGTCCACCGCTGAAACCTCCACTTCGTTCACCTTCGCCGTCGATAACGCGCAGTGCAACGCCAGAGGTTCCCGATCTAACAAAAGACATTTCTTCCGGAAATATTTCGCGAGTAGTAAAGCGGCGAAGGATAAGCCCGCGCCGACTTCGATGATTATATTATCATTTGAAGCCGCTTCTTCGTCGATGTCGCGTTCGATGTATTTTCGAATCAACTCCACTTCAGTTTCCCAAACGTTTGCCCAGGATTCATCAGGATTATCCGTTTGATTATAAGTAGTATACCAGTCGTACAAGTCTTCCACCGAGGGTGGTTTTACCACGTCCAAGAAGTACGAAGAAGTAGAGGGGGAATCGTCATCGACGCTTTGAGCTGGAGGAGGAGTCGTACAAGTGAGAGTAATCCGCGTTTGAACTAACGGGGGCAAATTCGTATCTCCGTCGAATATGTGTATGGAATTCTGTTCTTGTTCTTGCTGTTCTCGGATTGAGGCAAAAAAAGCCTTCTTCAGTCGTTTTTGTCGTCGTCCATAAACGCCTCGAAGTCGAGACGACGGTATATATAATCGTCGCAGTATCGACGATGAAGCCCCTTTCGTGTGCATTTTATATGGAGATATTTTGCAGCACAAAAAGTCATAAAATCAAACGAAATCAAACGAAAGTACTAAACGCGCCTCTCAAACACTCCAACTCGACGGGCGTTTTCAAAGTGACCTCACCATCGACGCCGACGAGTTCTTCTCTGTCGTGAGTCTCGATTTTCAATTTTTCGCACTGGATGTAAAAAACGTCATCTTTTTTCTCCACGTGCGCGCCGCGCTTTGGTTCTTTGGTATCGTCGAAAAGGGCGACGGTTTTCATCAACCCGCATTTTTTGGCGACGACGACGTCGATCAAACCGTCGTCGAGTTTCGCCAAGGGAGTGAAATGGAATCCTCGACCGGAACAGCGCGTGTTTTGAGCGAAGAGCATGAGGAAATCGTCGTCGGTGCACGAGCCTTTCAGTTGCATTGAAGGCGTTTCCGCGGTTAACGAAGCGACGTTGGATTTGTTCTTCAAAATGTGATAAAATCCAGCCAAATCGTACCGAATTGGACCTAAAAAGCGCATCTTTTCCGCCGTTTCCGCCGCATCTCTCGCCATCCCCCACGTCACGACGTTAATGCTGATCGTCTTTATTGATCGTTTCTTCTTTTCTTTCTCGTCGTCGTCTTTTACGAAACTTTCAATCTGCACCGCGTCCACGTCCCTCGCCTCGCCTCTTTCAAACGCCAATCGAAAACAATCTTCGATCGTAAAACAGTTCAAATCTCTCGCAAAATTATTACCAGTGCCACACGGCAAAGCGACTATCGGTACGTGGTTTTCTTTTACTCCCAAAGGTTTCACGCGTCTCGCTTCCACGTACCCTTGAACCGCTTCCCGCAGCGTCCCGTCGCCGCCCATCACGAAAATTGCATCGATAACTGGATTAGGGTTTGGCGACTCTTGTGATGATGAGGATTGTAACACGATTGAATCACGCACGATGGCGATGCAATCCCCCTCTTTTGTCGTCACTTTCTCGTGCACACAACTTGCAGTCATCCCATGCTTCTCTAACGAGCGTTTAATTTCCCTCACATGTTCCCGCCCACGCTTCGTTTTGATCTTCGCCCCGTGGAGTACGAGGAGGAGATTTTGTAACCGCTTTTTGTTCTTCGTATGAGTAGGGGATGTGATGGGAGTCAACGAGGACGCTTTCTCGCGCTCTGATTTCCCAGGACGCAAGGTTGGATGGTTCAACCAGAGATTCGATGGAGTTGAAGTCGGCGACGACGACACAGGCGATGGTGATGATGTCATGGTGATGTTATTCTTTTTGTGGGTAATTAATTAATGGGGGATTTTTGCGTTGAGAACCATCAAAAAATGTGGGCATTAATGTGGGCGGATTGATGACTTCTATGCTCGTTTTTACTACACGTACCGCATTCAAGAGCAGAGTTATGTGTACTCGCACTACTTTTGGACGACGTCGGCTAAATTTTTGAACTCGTCCACGCCTTTGGTGAACAACGCGCCTTGCGATGAAAACAATTCCTCTATCCCGGTATCCCCGGCGGCGCCTTTTCGCGTCAAGTATTCGTAATACGTGAGCGGTCGTTTCCCGGTCAAGTTGTAAAAATCCGGCGAACATCTCGTATAAAATCCGTTTTGTAAATACTCGAAGAACTCCGCTCTCGTTTTACCAAAATCTTCCTCGAACTTCTTTTGGTCTTGCGGAACGTACGAAATCGTTTTTCCGAACACGTCTTTCGCGACGTCCAAGTCTTTCGCGACGTCGGATTTCAACGCTTCGGTTAAGATACTCGCCACGTCGCGCATGGACGTCGGTTCCGCGCCGCAAATGTCGTAAAACTTATTCCCGTGTCTTTCCGGTCCTTCTTTAAGTACCGTAAACGCGGCTTCGCCCATATCGTTGCACGAGACGAACGAGTTTTTCGTCTCCCCGAGAGGACTGGTAAACGTCCCGTTTTCTCGCACAGAGTCAAGCTCGTTTTTCAATAAATGGTTCATGTAAAAATTCCCTCGAATAGAGGTCAAAATGTTTTTAAACCCCGCGTCGATGAAACACTTTTCGCTCCACCAGTAGTGCTGCAACATCAACGGAATCTGCGCATTTTTGTCTCTCGAAACGTGCGTGTTCTTATCGTACTTATTCGTATTCGTATCCGCGCCAAAACACGAAATCCGGACGATATGTTTCAAGTTCTTCCTAATCTTTTCTGTTTCCTGGCAAAACTTCGCGAATTGCATGTGTTCCGCGATGTACTTATCCTGCGTGGACGAGAACAGATGCGTCACGTCTTCCATCGCTTTCCGCCACGTCTTCTTATCCGTTAAATCGAACTCGACCGTTTCGTCCGCGCCTAATTTCATCGCGTATGCGCTTTTATCCCGAGTCGCTGCTCGAATTTCAACATTTTCTTCACCATCTTCTCGTTTACTAAAATGTTTCGAGAGTAACGCGAGGACTTCTTTCCCGACGCGACCGGTCGAGCCTGTGACCAGGATAACTGTATTTTACACAATCATCAAAGAGAGAAGAGAGAAGAGAGGTCAGCATCTCACATCATCATCAAAATCATCAAAAACAACAAAAAGAACATTATTCGTCCTCGTCAAACTTTCCTAGTGATGAATGCTATGCTTTAGGAAGCGTACGCGTACGTATCATTGAAGAACAGAAACAAAACATATCCCAAGAGAGATATCGCGGGAAAAGAATCAAAGCATTACTACTCTGGTAGTATTTATACCTTTGCGCGCGGAAGACGCCGAAGACGGAGAGGACATCACGCGCACTACTTATGATACTATATAAAAACGACAAAAACGAGCGCAGGCGGGAGAGAGGATGACTCTGTAGCGTTCGTTATTCTGATGAAATTTTCAGGGTCAATTCTGGAGACTTTTTCCCCTAAATCTCAACCAAAGCACGACATAAAACGACGCACAAAACCACTTTTATCTCTCTTTCTGAACAGAGTGATACGCACATGATGCGCTCTTTTGAGCGTTTGTCTATCTTTTCATCGAGAAAATTTCTCGTTTTCGTCGTAGTATTGCTGTGTAAAAGGTGTTTTTGTGATGCCAAAATCGGATTCGGATTGGACGACTCCAACGGGGAAAAGAAAATCGATTTCGAACACGAAGCGTTAGATTCCAACCGATTCCCCGGATGGCTCGGCGAAAAACACCGCCCATCGATAAACAAAGATAAAGAGTTAGGCACGTGGACGGAACCTATCAGTTGGCAACCGCGAGCGTTCGTGTTGCATTCGATTTTGAGCGAGGAAGAATGCGAAGAGATTTTACGAATTGCGAAACCGATGATGAAGCGAAGCACGGTGGTGGATTCGATAACCGGGGAGATTAAAACGGACCCGATTCGAACGTCGAAGCAAACTTTTTTAGCGCGAGGGAAATATCCGGTAGTGACGAGAGTGGAGGAAAGGTTATCGAGATTTACCATGCTTCCTTGGTACAACGGCGAAGACATGCAGATTCTTTCGTACGGCGTCGGCGAGAAGTATTCGGCGCACCACGACGTGGGAGAGAAGAATACGAAATCTGGGCAGCAGTTGAGCGCGGATGGCGGGCAAAGAGTCGCGACGGTTTTGTTGTACTTACAAGATACCGAAGAAGGCGGGGAAACCGCGTTCCCGGATTCCGAGTGGATTGAACCGGAGAGCGAATACGCGCAGCAAAAATTCTCCGAGTGCGCCAAGAACGGCGTCGCGTTCAAACCGAAACGAGGCGACGGATTGCTCTTCTTCTCCATAACCCCGGAAGGCGACATCGACCAAAAATCCATGCACGCCGGGTGCCCGGTCGTCAAAGGCACGAAATGGACCGCAACGAAGTGGATTCACGCGAGACCGTTCCACTATAAACTCCCAAATCCGAAACCTCCCAAGGAAGGGTGCGAGAATACGGACGAGAGATGTAAAGGGTGGGCCAACGCCGGCGAGTGCGAGCGCAACCCGGGGTTCATGACGAAAAACTGTAAGTGGGCGTGCAGAGTCCCCGGGTGCGAACATAAGGGTAATTAGTTGTTATAGTGTAGTTTAGACTTTATTTTTTGTAGTAAACAGAGAAAGAGAGAGAGAGAGAGAGAGATCCGCAAAGCGCTTATACTAGAGTCATCCTTTCCCACTCCTTTCCCTCACTAATCCATTTTCGTAATCCATTATGCGTTTTGCTCCTTTAACTGCGACTTCGACCACTTCTACGCGTCGTCATCATCAGAAAAGAACAAACACAACAACACCGTTAAAGAGGATTTCTCAGAAGAAGAACAAAACCTCGTCGTCGTTTAATCGAAGAAGCATCATCACGATGAGCAGCACGGGTGGGGAAAACGGAGAAAAGATACAAAAATCCGACGCGGAGTGGAAGAAGAGTTTAACCGCGCAACAGTTTCAAGTCTTACGACTGAAAGGCACGGAACCCGCGCGAACGGGGGAGTACGATAAGTTCTACCCGTCGGAGGGGCACTTCGTGTGCGCGGGGTGCGGGAACGCCTTGTATTCCGCGGAATCAAAGTTCAACAGCGGATGCGGTTGGCCAGCGTTCGATAAGTGCTACGAAGGGTCGGTTTCGACGAATATCGACGAGACGTTTGGCATGCGAAGAGTGGAAATCGTCTGTGCAAAATGCGACGGGCATCTCGGGCACGTGTTTGAAAACGAAGGGTTTACCGCGACGGCGGAACGTCACTGCGTGAATTCAGTGAGCGTGAAATACGTGGAAGGAGAGTGCGAAAAGAAGGAAGCGAAGGTAATCGATGGAACGAGCGTAACGGGAGGCGCGCGAAACGCGCTTTCGATGTTGATTCGGCCAGCTTTGTATTTTGCAATCGGGTATAGCGCGCTGAATATTTTGGCGAATAGTGCCTCGAGTTTTATGACGCGCGGCGCGCAATGATTTTAATTGTTGTTTAAAAGTAGAAGAAGAGAAAAGAAGAAGAAAGAGCAGATAAACGCAGCGGCGACGACAACGTTTAGAAGAATTCGCGCGCGCGAGTTTGGAAAAGAACGTGTACAAAAAAACGATAACTACTGACGCTTGCTTCTTCTCTCTCCTCATAGGTGGTATAAAAAGAAAGCGTGTGGTGGGTATGCGTGCGGTATGTGTCGTATCAAATAATGTATTTAGCATATATATAAACAACGAAATACCGAAAGAATATATACA
>Ga0209630_10004445_pt1 | contig 12296 bp, 9 predicted proteins | sample COG_01_FD_184745 | JGI IMG/M metagenome (GOLD analysis project Ga0209630, IMG submission 184745) | Pelagic Microbial community sample from North Sea - COGITO 998_met_01 (SPAdes) (version 2) | ecosystem: Environmental > Aquatic > Marine > Neritic zone/Coastal water | place: Helgoland, sampling... | reverse complement strand
CCAGACATCCATATGAGACTCATATGAGCATACTGTAGGCAGGAAGGGCCAATAAAACGTACCTTCGTATTCTATTGGCTAGCTACGTACTTCCGGAAGTACGAAGGGAGCTAGCTAGCTAGCTACCTTCAATTTTATTATTAGAATACGAAGGTAGATAATATAAAGTTGTTACCGCAGCGAAGGTAGATAATAATAAGTTGTTATCGTAGCTAGCTATCTCTACGTGTACATACAGTAGCTAGCTCTATATCTTCGTAGATATCTACATTGTACTTTCGAAAAGTACTTCCGTACGTGTACGTGTAGCTAGCCCAGTGTGTCAAAAACACTTCATAAACGACGTACAGTACTTTCGTACTCGTTTTTGTATGAGAAATCGTCAGAAAATCGCGCTCGTACCATTTCAACTTTTTTGCTTTCAGCGTTGATCGATGTATCTATCAAACCAGAGAATTCATCGCGATTTTTTCAAAGGATACTTGACCAAGGCGCAACTTCAAGCGCGCGTAGCTCCCTAACGCCCGGGAGTACTTGCGCGAAATCACGACCGCGATGAGCTCTGATGATGATGAACACGGTGATGTGCTTTTTACTCAAGTACTTGTGGGCAAACGTGCGCGCTGAAATGGAACGAAAACGTACAATCGTTTTTGACACCCTAGCTAGCTAGCTACCTTCGTAGCTAGCTAGCTAGACAAGCAAGCTAGCTAGCTAGTAGATAGTCTATCCAGCTAGCTAGCTAGCTAGCTACCTTCGAAGGTAGCTAGCTAGACAAGCTAGCTAGTCTAGCTAGCTAGCTAGCCCTACAATACAGTACACGTACAGCAACTCGTACAGCTATGTGTACACTATCTACAGTATCCCCTTTTTGTGATTCTCCCCACACACACGCACTCACAGAACCACAGTCACACACACGTTTACACACACACACGCACGCACACGACTCTTTCCGTTACAGCATGCGATAATGTTATTTGCGACGTACTTTTCAAGGATCGGTAGCGTTGCTGTTAAGTCGAGTCTGCCCGGAGCTCGTGCGCTTATACAGTTGCACTGTAACAAGTCCCTGCCCCTGCGTCGCGAAGGCCACTCCGCCGCACTTCTAGGCTGCGTCAGAACGACGGATGTCTTTTTGAGATCGGGAGCTGTTCTGAGCTCATCTTGTTCGATAAGACACGCGCGCTCCGCCGACGTAACCGCCGCGTACCTCTTTCAACACGTGAAAAGTCGATGCATAACCAGCTTCTCGACGCCTTCGAGCCGAAACTCGACCGCGGCCGAGAGGTTCGCTGCAAGGACAGGGGCGTTCCATCACCGAAGACCAAGACTTACACGTGCATATGATAGGACCGTAGAAAATACCCTGAAGGTGAACGCGCTAAACTTCAAGACAAATTCACGTCTATTTTTTTTACAAGGGTCATATCTCACCTCACATGCCCACACACCTGCTACTGTGGTGGAAGCGACTTATCTCTGTTTCAAAGTTTGCACTCCACTTTCCTCAGCCAGTTGTTTTATTTCTTCCCCTTTTTAGGTATGTAAACCTACGAGTCCTGGTCAGCGAGGTCGCATTATCACTGTGCGCACTGAGCTCTGGAAGGGAAAACCATACAGACCACTCACACGCGGGATTGCGAAAACAGGTGGGCGCGGCCGCCTTGGCCGAATCACAGTTTGGCACAGGGGTGGTGGCCACAAACGTCGGTACCGTGTGGTTGACTTCAACAAACACAGACTGCGCGGAAGTTTAGGTACTGTCTGCCGCGTTGAGTATGACCCAAACCGTACTGCGCGAATAGCCCTCGTGAGACATGAGGGCCATAAAGGTCCCGTGTACGTTCTTGCTACTGATACTATGAAATCCGGGGACACCATTATTGCTGATAATGATGACCAAGAAATTCGGCCCGGCAATTCTATGCCACTTGAACGGATGCCTCTTGGGACTGTGATTCACAACATTGAGCTCCGTCCGGGTCAAGGTGGTAAGCTTGTTCGCGCCGCTGGTGCAGCCGCCACTCTAATAAAGAAAGGCAATCATGGATATGCTGTTGTAAGGTTGCCTTCAGGCGAACAGCGTCTGGTTTTAGCCCGGTGTTACGCCACAGTTGGCATAATCTCCAATCGTTCCCATCAAAATCGAAAGTTGGGTAAGGCCGGTGCCAGGCGTTGGCTCGGCGTGCGTCCTACTGTTAGAGGAGTATCCATGAATCCTGTAGACCACCCGCACGGAGGAGGTGAAGGTCGGACCTCGGGTGGCCGGCCATCCAGTACTCCTTGGGGTATTCAGACAAAGGGTAAAAGGACACGAAACTCTAAGCATTCAGACCTTTATCGTGTGGCACGCCGATCAACTGGCAGGAAGGGCACATAACGCGTTTTATTTTTGAGGTTTTCTTCGAAATAGAGAGATAATAATTGTATGAGTACCAGGGCAGTTTTTGAGTACAGTGATGGGTACAGTGTACAATAAAGTTGAAAATTGACAAAGTGAAGATGACCCGGCTCTACAATATTTTTTAAAAGTCAAAATAGAAGCCTCTCTCGAAAAAAATGCATGAGTATCCTTAATTTGCAGAGTTTCGCTTATAAAAATCCAGGATGGACAGCTTAAGCGTTGTGAAGCAAAGCCCTGAACTGCAATTGAAGTTCACCCTCCCGTATTTCCACCAGTGCCTTGAATTTGCTCAGCATATAGACTCTGTCAGTACAAATCTTGACCTCATGAGTTTCGAGTTGCATGTACGATAAATACTCTTCCTTCGCCACGGCTAGCAGTGAGCATGTAGCTTTTAACTTTTCGTTAAGCTTGCCAGTTCGTTTCACATGACCAGCAATGAGACGTCCAACTTTACTTTCTAGCTTCGCGGCAAGCCTGGAATCAGACAGCATGAAGCCCTGAATACGGTTATGTTCCGCAATAAAGGCTGATACACCGTCAAAGAACTTCCCGGAAGCCAGGTGAATGATTCTGTTCACATCATCAGAATCAGCTGTGCGAGCACACGACGCATGCAAATGTGAGCACTCCATCTCCTTTTCACCCTTCAGTAGTGCTCCGAAGGAGGTGGCCTCCCGAAAGATGAGTTCTGAAGCCGCAGCTATTTCAGCTCCACCAAATCCTGGAATTTCATCATATTTTGTGAATTTTGATTCTAAGTCATAATTCCCGTGGTCAGTATCGTGACGAACAATATCGGCCAGCTCAGTTGCTATCAATGCGCTCGCCTTGGTTGACTTTACATCGGCACGAGAAATAAAGTCCCCCATGTAACCAATTGAAATCTTCGGAAGACAACGATGTGTGGTCTCAGTAGTATGAAGAGATTTTCTGGTAGTGTTTGGCGCCAGGTCAGCAGATGTAGATGTCCCTATTTCTGCCAACTTGCTACTATGCTTTCCTCCTTTCAGGATATCCGGAACTACAACGTGATAATCATTGTTTGGAGCAGGCAACGAAGTTAGTCTATCGCTGAGTTGATCATACAGCATCCTGTCTCTTGTTTTAAAGACTGGCTCGTCTTGCAAGACATCAACATTATTAATTTGTAGGGTATCGCGAATTGGTGTTTCAGAGAAAGCATTCTCTGAGTGAAAACATTCAAGTTCTGTCCGAGCAGTATCATAAATTGGAATTTTATCTGGAACAGTAGGCCTTCCACTATGTTTCAAAGAAGTAGAATCCAGCTGACCTTCAACCGAAACAGAAGCTGAGATCGAGTTACTCGTACACTGGGCTGGCACTTCGTGGTGAAGCGACACGAGTGCATCAACTAGTGAATTTTTGCCTCCCATGAACCGTGACTCAGGCCTATCCAAATTGATAAGATTTTCGAGACCACTCACATGCACGTTAGGTGGAGGAAGTTCAAGTTTGCGTTTATGTTTTCCCGTGTTTGATACAACGAGGGCGCGTAGTTGCTGGACTGCAGATGGAGTGGTTTTCCGGTCTTGACTACGCTGTTGTCTCACATCCTCTTTCATCAGCTGATCCTCGAGATCCTTCTTGTGAGGCTTTTCATATTCTGTCAGTGATGAAGGTGCAAAGGAAACATTGCTTTGGTGCAGGTGTTCTCGAAACTCCATATCAGTGGAGTACGGACCGGGCACAGGCTTGATTTCAAAAGGGATCTCTGCGTTGTAGTCCATTCCCCTTACACGCTTTGCCCGCTTCACTGTTTGGATCCCTGCAGCCTTCAGCTCCCGTCGCTTCTGTAGGGATGCAAGGCGGCGCGCTTCTTCCAACTGTTTCTCACGAGCTTTACGTTTTGCTTTCTTTCCCTTGGTATTTGCCAGTCTAGCTCGTGCTTCAGAGAGCATTTCTCTTTCATCTTCATCCATGTCAACAGGGTCAGGACGAGCAGGTTTTGACTCTGGGTTCGGATCAATCTCTCCAGGCCGCAGCCGACGTGGGTCATCGGTAAGTTCGCTATCATTATATCCGTGGCACGCAGCATCAAGAAGCTTCTCGTACCTCTGCAGTAGCGAGGGTAATGTAAAAAGAGTAAAAAGGAGTGAGCAGCCGCAGGGATACTTCTTGGGTGGGCAAATAAACGAACTGTTCTTCCTACCTCAAGACATTGTGCTGGTGTTCTTCCAACAATCGGGGCGATAGTGCGCCATTGTGTTGGCATAAGCTTAGCGAGATGCAGCAATTTCTCATCTTCCTCACGCGTCCACTCGGTTTTTTTTATTGACGGGTCAAGCCACTCATACCAACGCGCTTTGCACTGTTTCGCGGATTTCCGTACAAGGAGCGAAGATATGCGTGCCCATTGATTCTTGCCGTATTTCATGACTGCCGCCTTCAGGATTTCGTCCTCTGTGTTCTTCCAAACACCGCCTTTGATCATGATCCGCATAGTGTCACCCTCGATGCAAAGTTGAAGCTCGTTCACTTAACAAGAACGTGCAAACCACTTTTACGGATGGATACTGCACTACGCCCTCGGCGCCGCAAATAGGCTCGAATTGACGGCCGCTGCAGGGTTGAACCGGTCTGAAAAAAAAGGCGAACAAAAGATAGATGCTGAAAGACTGCTGAAAGTATGTCGTTGGGCGTCGAGTACAACGTACTTGAACGTGTACGTACCTTCGTTCGTACGAAAGTACCTTCGAAGGTACAGTACATATCTTCGTATGATACTTTGAGTATTTTCGAAAGTACGAAAGTACAACTGTATGTAGTTGTACACGTATTCTATAGTCACGTACACGCGCAGTGCAGTAGTACAACGTTGTACATGTACAGCTGTACAGTTTACAGCTCGCTGTACACCACGTTTATTCAACGGAAATAATAGTGTACACTGTACACGTACAGTACGTGTACCTTCACGTACGTGCGTGTACCTTCGAAGGTACGAAAGTATAGAATACTTCCGGAAGTACGTGTACAGCTGTACACGTACAGTAGGGCTGCGGTTCGGTGTGGTTGCTGTGTACGTGTAGTTGTACAACGTTGTAGTCGTGTGTTGTACTGCTTCGTTCGTGTCAACTTCGTGGTACTTCCGTACTTCCGTACTTTTGTACACGTACATCGTCGCGGTGTGAGTTGTTCACTATGTACACGACTACACGTACACGTGTACACGTACTGTACGTGTAGTCGTTTACACGCACAACGCGCGAAACACTTCCATAAATGATCCGATACAGTACATAGCTACATACGTTGTAGTCTATTATGTACAGTAAGTGTACAGTACATACGTGTACACGTATTGTAGTCAAACTACTACTACATATGTACGAAGGTAACACTCACGTAACCGGTCTACAGCTGTACAACGTTTATCTACTGTATGTACATTCGTACGAAAGTACCTTCAAAGTACAACTACTTTCGAAAGTACTTTCGTACTTTCGTACGAAAGTACTTTCGTATTACTACTTTCGTTCGTACATGAAAGTAGCATTGTATGTACGTGTACTGTATTACGTATAAAAATATTGTACTTTCGTACGTTTTTTATGTATGGGACTCGTAGTGGTACGTGTACAATAGAATACTACACTATGATACTACGTGTACTTTTATTCGGTTCAAAGGTGGAGAAGTTTAGCCCAAGTTCTGCGGCACTGTAACGCCGTGATCTTTTCACCGTACGCCAGTCCTCCAACTTTCACGTCGAGAGCCGCCGATACGCACGCTATATGCACGTCTGCAACGCGTGTTGGCGTGACGTGGACGAAGGCAACGTGTATATCACGCGTTGTGGTCACCAATTCTGTGAGCACGCGCAGACGCCCTGTTCCTCCCTGTCCACTCTGTCGTCCTCACTTTCCTCGCCGACTGATTTCTTCGCCCCCTTGGCCGCTCCAGGCAACGAAGACGCGACGAGTGTGGTTAACAGCGGTATGTGTGCGCATTGCGGCGCCATTGTGAAGGACATGAAGGCGAGCGACGTGCCTTGTCCGCTCCTTCTCACAGTTTTCGCCCGACCCATGACTCGCCCCCACTTCCTCGCAGGCAGTGCCCGCTAACCCACCTCAGGACCACGGCGCTGATGCGCTTATCGGGATGAGCCCCGATCATATAATGCGCGCGGCATGTGCTGCGATCGATTATTGGTGCGCGATGCGCGAGGAGGTATCGCGTGAAGCTCACCGACGTGCCGCGGACGTCGCCATAAGAAACGAAGAAGGGTACAAACGCAAGCTGTGTGAAATCCACTCCGCATATAAAAGAGCCAAGACGAAGCAGAACGAGCTGTGGCAACACTCGCAGGACCTGGAGGCGGACAAAAAAGAACTTCAGAACAAGTACGAAGTGAAGAGTCGAGAGAAGAACCGAATAGAAGCCGCGATGAATGATCTGCTCGTTCATGGCATACGTGGCCCCGAGGTTGTAGTGCCGCCACCAGCTGAGAACGTGCTCAGACGTTCTATCTCAGAGTCTTATGCTGCTAGCGGCTTACACAGACGCGATCGAGATGGGAATGAAAGACTTGACTCGACGTTCAGGACCACGGAGGGCGGTAATTCCCTCGATCGTTCTCACGGCGGAGGCACAACACAAAACTGTCGACGCTGGTCAAGCTTTTCCAAGCCGTCGCTATCCCGTACGCATCTAGAAGACCACAACAGAAATCCTGCTGGCTTCAGGAGCGGCGGTCGAACTATTCGACCTTTTAAAGGATTTCGTGAGAATCTTGGGCAGCAGGGCAGCGGTGGTGGCAACTATGCTAGCTTTCGCCCACAGTCTCCGTCACGGAGCATCTTTTCGATATGAGTGAGGTTGGAAGTGAACGACTGAGTGCTCGTGTGCAAACACAGCAGAGGGTCTCTGCCATCGCAAACGACGAGATATGTAGAAACGTGAAAGGTACGAGCGCCGACGACGTGATATTACGAAATCAAAGGACGAGCCCGCTTGCAAGATTCTGCCCTACTCAAAACCGCTCCCTTCCTCGGCCTCCTGGCCCTTCCCCTCCGAGTAGCACTTGAGCGACCTGATTTATACCTGAAAGCCCCGCGCCAAACGCGCCGTATACTGCCATCGCACGTAACCCGTGCATGCTCTTGTACAATGACCCCGCTCCCGCCCCCGCGACTAGTGCAACAAAAAAATCGTGCCCTACGCCGTTGCTGACGTAGTTACTACCAAAGGAGTCGATCGCAGCATAGTATAAACCAAGGCACCCCCACGCGTTACCTAACGCTGTTCCCTTTGCCCCACCTGAGTTAAGTACCCGATTCAGCTTCAATTTGGTCGTATCGTGCAACTCCGTGGCTGGGGTTCCGTTGAAGCCGAGATACGCGCCGTAGGCGCCGCCAAACAGGGACCCACCCAGGTACCCTGCGCCTGTCAGGAAGGTCAAGTTTTCTGACCAAGACCTCCGTTTCATCGTCCTTTCTTCGTCGAACAGAAACTCAGGGGAGTCGCTTATAGCATACAACGCTTTAGACATGTTCGGGTCGAAGGGTCCTCCAAGACCAGTGTACGGATTGTATGGCATCTGCGCCGATCCCTCACCAAGTTTACTCAGGTCGCCTGCCATCGCGGAGGGGGTTCCGAACCGCCCGGGAGGTAAGGGCTCGAGGTCTGAAACACCGCCATTGTTCCCGGTAGCACTCGGCGTGTCATCGCTCAGTGTCGTATACCCAGATGAAGAGGATGCGGATGCCGGTGTTTTATTCACTTCCGGCGCACGGCGCACTCCGAGTAAGTCCCGAAGTCCCATCGTGCTCGCGAAAATCGGTGGACGATCCGATCCGATCAGGGTTTACCAACACGCGTGGTGAACAGGGCGCGACAAGGGAATGAGCAAAGGACCAAGTTATTTTTAGAGTGCGCGGGTGATTATGCCGCAGGGTTCCGCCCGATACGAGTGTGCCCGTGTGCGCTCGGCGGCTACGCCGGAAGCCCTTTGGCACGCCGCCAGTAAACTGAACCCACCATAGAAGTTACCTTTAGGACATACACTACTGTACGGAAGTACTTTCGTACTTTCGTACCTTACTTCGTAGTACGTGTATGTAGTTGTACAACTACGAGCGAGTACGTACTCGTACGTACTTTCGAAAGTACTTTCGTACTTTCCTCCGTCCAGTATAAGTACGGGTTTCGGTTGCGCCGTATCCGCCTATCAATATTTAAACTCCGCGCTTTGAAGCATTTTATTCGATCCTTGCCTGCGAGTCGTTTCCGCATCAAAAACCGCGAAATTTTTCGCGCATCGAGTCCGAAATGACGGTCTATAAACCATAAACCGAGACCCGTACCTTTACTGGACGGAGGAAAGTACATAGAATTCCTTCGTACGTAGTTTTGAAGTACGCGTACGAGTCGTGTACGTGACTCCGCGTTACACGTACGTGTAGATTTTATTACAAAAAAACTGAGCTCTAACCACTCTCTTACCCATCCGGGCAAAACATGCGAACATCAGCGAGCAAGAGGAGGACTCTCTTGTGTGCAGTGACTCGTCGAGCCCAAGTCGCGTGCGTCGGGTCGGTTACTGTACGCGTACACGTACAACTATTTGTTAGTACACGTAACGCGTTGTACACGTACAGTACCTTCGAAGGTACGGAAATATTATCATTTACCTGTAACTTCCGTACTTCCTTCGTACTTCCGGAAGTACCTTCGTACACGTTTTGTAGATTTGTACCGGAAATGAGCGCCTCCGATGCGCGTCGGTAGTTGGGAGAAGGGGGCAGGGCGCGGCAGCCTACTTACGTACTTAGTATGAAAAATACAAAAGTTCGTGTATTGGTTTGAAAGTGGTTTTCATCGGAAGAGTTCATCGTCAGGTCCCGTGGCACGTTTTTGCATACGGGGCTCCAAACGCATTTGCTAGGCTGAAATTTTCGTGCCTCCGTAGTACGTAGCTACGTACTGTACTTACGTAGGTCCGGAAAAAACCCTAGATGGGAGAAGGTAAACCTTCTCCCAAACAGCTACACGTAGCCCTAGAATATCTGCCTACTTGGCGAATTTATTACCTTCAAAGGTAGTCAGCTACCTTCGAAGGTACTCACTACTCAGTACGCGAGTCGAGAACTGTAAACTGTGTTTTCTTGAGTTAATCCCAGGATCCCCGACCTTCTGAAAGGGAGGCTTTTTGTAGTCAGCTACCTTCGAAGGTAGTCACTATCACTGCGTGTACACGTGTACAGTACGGGTGTACGAAAGCAATTCCGTACGTTGTACTTCCTTCGTAGTCAGTCAGCCAAGAAATGAATAAATAAATAATAAAATACGGAAGTATCATACTACAACTGGGACTACTCGGGCTGATTCATGAGCACTTCAACTTCATTCAGAAAATTGAAAGTCGAGCAGTGCCCATCAGTTGACGCGTTCTATCCATGCCCGCATTTGCGTCCTTGTCCACTTCCCTGCCCGCCAACACGTCAAGTACAATCTCTTTATTCTTCTGCAGCACTCGCTTGTTCGTCGTCTACTAGATATTCTTAATATGTTACCATAGTCTATGGTTTGCGGAAGTACATACAGAAGTATAAAACGCTATCTAACCCTACACGAGTACACGTGTATTCATAGGGCTAAAAACAATATCATATGGAAGTACTTCCGGAAATACTGTACACGTACTTGTAGACTAAGATAAGAGACTTTCTACGAGTACATTAGCCACTCCAAGGTCAAATCGCCACGTCAGGTTTTACCTTTCGTTTGAATCCAGTTCGTACTACGATGACGTCGTACGCTCGATTCGATCTCATTGAAATAGAAACGAGCTAGCACACGATCTGGAAATGACGGAGAAAATTGCTCAGAGGCGATTGACCTCCTGAAAACGTGTACGGAGGAACTTCCGGAAGTATTTTCAAAGGTAAGCCATACAGTAGGTGTATACAGTGGACTGTATTGTTCACGGCACCTTCATATTTCGTTGTACCTGCGGAAAATTTCCTGGTACTTCCAGAATTATGGATGTTCCCACACGTCGTGTACCTTCGAAGGTACGTTTGTTGTCATGTGCAGTGCAGTGCATTCTAACTCATCCTGTCACAAGGCATCAACACCCTCCGTGTATGGGTTCCAAATCCCAAAGAACAATCTGTCATCACAAATTTGGCAGTTTCACATGTAGGATCAACTCGTTCAACCGCGGTTTGAGCGAATAAAGCTGCCCATACGTTGCCAGCCGAAAGGCACCTGGCTCTGCTAGCGTTATACCATCGGCGATCAACGCACTTGTTAGAGATTCTCTCCAACGCGCAGTCAGCTCCGGGGTAGCGATGCCTGTGAAAGGCACCACCGCAAGGAGCTCACCACCCGCAATTCTGACAGTAACATTTTCTTGGTTTGACAAAGGCGGGTTGTTGACGCCTTTACCGAGGCTCAACTCCATCGTCTTAGAGGATATCCCAACGCTATTTTTGTCTTCTGGATTTTGCACGTAGCGCATGACAAGCGGCTGCGTAGCCCGAAAGGTTGTACCGCGTTCGTTCCCGCCCTCTAAATATCCCATTAATGATGCGATACCTTGCTCACGATTGCTATAAGGGGCGCATGCAACGTAGTACGCGGCGTAAATACGCAGCTCGTAGGTGTCCGTCACACGCAGGACCTGGTACGGTACGTCAGGGTTGGAGCGGTTTGTTGACGCTAGCAAGGAGAAGGAGCGGCGGTGCAAGGATATCGTGGATGAACCCTGCCGTCGATGTGGGTATCGACGTGGATGTGCATGCGGGCAAGCGGAGGCTGGTGTAAGGGCAATGCTGATTGACGAGGTAGCCATCGTCTACCCTTCAAACAGAAGCCGCGATCGTCGGCTCCATAGAAAGCACTTCCGTGCATACCAGACGGAAGTACGAAGGTACGAAGGTACCTTCGTTCGTACCTTCGATTCGTTCGTACCTGACGGAAGTACGGAAGTACTCTCGAAAGTACGTGTACTTCCGTATCTATTTCCGTATGTATCTTCGAAGATAGAATGAATAAACCGTGTTAAGTACTACACGTACTGTATGCCTTCGTAGCCCTGCCTACGGAAGTACTTTCGTACTTTCGTACGGACATAGATTTACTGTATCTTACTTCGAACGTGCACGTACGTACGTGTACACGTATTAAACAGTATTAAACTACCATCGAAGGTACTACTACATACGCTACGTAGTACGTACCTTCGTACGAAGATAGCTAGTTCTAGCTAGATAAGTACGAAAGTACTTTATTTATTTATTAGTCTATTAATATAAACCCTGCCAGTAGTGCCCTGCCTACAACAGTCCTGCAACTACACGTACACTATTACGGAAGTACTTTCGTACGGAACTTTCGTACTTTCGTACTTCCGTACTTCGTTCCGTACGTACTTTCGTACTTTCGTATAGTACGAAAGTACGAACGAAGATAAACAACTTAACTTTTTCGACTTACTGTACTTGTACACGTACGTGTACACGTACTACCTTCGTACAACGTTGTACACGTACAACTTCAACGGTTGTACGAAGGTACTATTTTTGGAATGAAGTACGGAAGTACAGTACACGTGTACAACTAAACGTACTTCGAAGTACGTGTACACGTACTGTAGTTGTACTGTACCTTCGAAGATAGAATATATTTATTTACTTGTCTGTCGGTGTGCAGCTGTGTACACGTAGATCTGTTTTCTTGTCTGTACACGTACGTGTACTGTGCACGTACGACTCATGTCACGATCTGAGTCAGTCGAAGTCGTACGGAGTACGAAAATACATCCTACATAGTACTACCAAATCAGGAACCTAGGCGATGAGCGATCGCGAGGTGACAAGGGTCAACGTGTCAAGTTCAAGATAAACAATCACAGAATACG
>Ga0209630_10004443_pt1 | contig 12300 bp, 8 predicted proteins | sample COG_01_FD_184745 | JGI IMG/M metagenome (GOLD analysis project Ga0209630, IMG submission 184745) | Pelagic Microbial community sample from North Sea - COGITO 998_met_01 (SPAdes) (version 2) | ecosystem: Environmental > Aquatic > Marine > Neritic zone/Coastal water | place: Helgoland, sampling... | reverse complement strand
AGTACAGAAAACAAAAAACATCGCCAAAGGTGGATTGTCCCCAAATTTCTCAGCCAATAGAGCGCACACCACGCTGTATTGGACGATCTTAATTTCCTGTCTCGTTTTGATCATAGTACGTTTCATAGACCCCCTTGATTTTTGAAGCCCTGACACAGCCGTACTTATTTTACCTATCGTCCCAGGAATCTCCGTCGTTTTCATGAATATATCACCAACATCCACGGATTCTATTATCTGCTGTTGGATCAGGGGCTCTAAATATGTGAAATAGTTAAAGTCTGTATCTAGTTTCAAACATATACCCTCTATAGTCGAAAAGGCTTTTGCGAGGTACACGAAACTACTCGGTACCACGAATGGTTTTTCAATCGCGAGTTGTGCAGCGAGATCATCGTTCACGATACCAGAACCGTCGAGGGTCTCTAAGTATCCTAGGATGGTCTCAAAAAATAATTCAATGTCCGAAACATCTGAAGAAGTCGGGACAATCACACCTAATTTCACCAATGTGTCAACTACACCCGCGGTATCGCGGGTAATTATAAATCCAAAAAGTTTTGTGAATCCGTCTCTTAATTCGTCCGACAATGGTACGAGTAATCCGAAATCATAAAATACAAGCTTCCCTTTTGGTGAAAACCCCAAGTTACCCGGGTGCGGGTCGGCGTGAAATAGACCATTGTCCATGGTTTGAATCACGTACGCGTTTATGAGGGCTTCACATATCTTCTTCTTATTCACCCTCTTATCTGTAATCTCAGTCAGTTTCACTGATGGTACATATTCCATGACGATCATTTCATCGTTTGAATATTTTTTATACATTTTCGGAACCTTCACCCACTCAACGTCTTTCATACTTTTGCGAAACTTGATGGCGTTGTTAATCTCCTGTTTGTAATCTGCCTCTCCCAAGAGATATTCTATAGATTCATCTAGAACTAAACCTGAGCTATTTCCCGTATCGATACCAATGCGCTCTAAAAATTGCACTATACCCCGTATAGTATCTGTATCATCCTTCATGATATTAAAAATTCCTGGGCGTTTTACTTTTACAACAACTTTTTGACCGTTTTGGAGTACGGCCATATGAACCTGTCCGATACTCGCGGATTTGAATGGTACAGGGTCAAATTCTTTAAAAATATCATATTTTACATCTACATCAATTTCCACGGGAGGGACATCATCTTGCAGCGATTCCAGTTCTTTTGTAAACTCTGGTGGATACAGATCCGCTCTCGTCGAAGCGATTTGTCCTAATTTTACAAATGTTGGTCCAAGATCGAGAAGTTCTTGCTTCACCCATCTACCAAGCTCTGATTTATTTTGTACAGTAGCATTTTTCCATAGAAATTTACCAGCAAACTTCCATGTTTTCGCCTTCCTGGAAGTTGGACCGGGCACATTTATTCCTAAGCATGTTGCCATTCCTATTTAATATAAATAATTTTTATCCTTTAAATTTTTTAAAAAAATATCTTTTACATTTTTTTAAAAAAAATATTTTCTTTATAAGTTTTAAGATGGAGATTGACAAAAAAGATAAACCGTGTTACGACGCAAAACCATCTGTAAACTGGAAATGTATATGGTTCACGGTTGGTTTAGCCAGTGGGTATTGGTTCTTACCTAAGAAAAATAAATGGATACTATTAGCCCTGTTGTATTTCCCTTATATACTTTTAGCGTACTATGATCATTGGTACGACTGTAGGCGAAACATGGGTCCAACATATTTAGCTATGTTTTATCATTGGGCCAAACCTCAAGATTCGAAACAAATTAACGATTTCAAAAATTGGTGTCCGGAAATACGCAAAAAGGTTCTCACGATTGATTTCGTGATATTATTAGGAGGACTTTTCCTTTTACCCATGTTCATGAAGTGGAAACCTAAATAATTTTATTTATAGGTTTGGGTACTGATAGTACATATGAAAACACGTTGTAAAGTTCATCAATCCATGTATGATCATAACGATAAAAAGTATATTCGAGTTATCATAGATGATGACTTCTATAAGATCGTCAGGCGCAAACAGTCATTTTCTGAGTATTTTGTTAAAGGTAAAAACGTAGATAATCCCCTGTACGGAAACATTCTCACGGTTAAAGTTCCGTTCAGATACAATCGTGTGAGTTGTAAATTTGAAGGTGCGCCTGTACAATCTCTGAAACAGGACGACTTCGTAGATATCGACGTTGATTACATGGGTGTGTGGAATACCGGTGATTATAGTGGGTACACGTGGAAGTTGAAGTATATAAAGCTTATAGACAACTAATTGATAGATGAGTCTCACCAGATCTGGTTACATAATCGGTGAGACTAAAGAAATAAAAAGTGCGTTAACGGTACGCCCAATAGTTAATGCAGATTTTGGTGTAGCACCCCCACCGTTTAAGGTGTTTAGAAAAGCAAAATCTGGATTATGTGTACCGAGATTTTATGGAGAAGAAAATTTTGGAAAAGCAACTAAAGATACAAGACCACAACCGTGTAAGATAAATGTTTCCTTTAAAGGAAAACTGCGAGATAAAACTTTCCAAAATGAAGCGCTCAGAAAAGCTATCGAAGCTGGTCATGGAATTCTTTCATTACCTTGCGGCTTCGGGAAAACGACCGTATCCTTGGCCATAGCGTGTAAACTGGGGTTACGAACCATGATCGTCGTTCATAAGGAATTTTTAGCGAATCAGTGGAAAGAGCGTATACAACAATTTTGTCCGGGGGCGACTATAGGTATAGTGCAACAAAACAAGAAAGAAGTACACTGCGATTTTGTGATCGCGATGCTTCAATCTCTTTCACTAAAAGAATATTCATTTGAAGATTTTGATAGTATAGGTACTCTCATCGTCGATGAGGCTCATCATATATGCGCCAAAGTTTTTTCACAATCTTTATTTAAATTGTGTCCTAGACACGTATACGGACTTTCGGCTACACCAAACAGAAAGGATGGTCTCACAAAAGTTTTACACTGGTTCATGGGTCCCACTTTTTTTGCGGTTGAACGAGAAAATCAACATCAAGTCGATATGTTTCCCCTAGACTTTACATGTGACCGATTCAGAGATCCACCACCGTGCACTCGATACGGTAAACTTTCTTTAGCGACTATGATCACAGAACTCACTGAAATGCCTGATAGAAACGCGCTCATAATGTCTACGATTCGAGACGCGACTCGGGGTACCCGGCAAGTGTTAGTTTTAAGCGATCGTCGGTTTCATTGTGAATATATGCACCAAAGATTTAAGGATCGATCGGGTTTATACATGGGTGGAATGAAAGAAGCAGATTTAACTGAATCCAGTAAAAAGCAAATCATATTCGCGACGTTTAGTCAAGCGCATGAAGGACTCGATATACCCAGTCTTGATACGGTCATTCTCGCAACCCCTAAATCAGATATTGTTCAGAGTATAGGTCGTATCATGCGCGAAACGGTGGGTAAAAAGAACAATCCGCGCATATACGATATAGTAGATCAATGGTCGGTATTTTTTGCCATGTACAATAAACGACTCAAGATTTATAAACAGGGTGGATTTAAAATTCCAAACCAGAAAGAAGAAAAAACGAATAATTTATCCTCGGGAAAATGTCTCGTACAACTATAAGAATGGGTGTTTGTTCTACCGGACGATCTACTCAGAAATACTCCTCTGGAGGATCATTAACTCTTCAGGATGTTTTGGAAAATGGAAACGTAACGACGATAGGAATTCAGACACCGAATCCTATAATTTCGAATACACTAACGTTATCGGGGGTATCCAAAGGTGACATTCTTTATGCACCACAAGATGGTGTTATTCAAACGCTTAGTATAGGCCCAACAAATAACGTATTAACGGTAACGAGTCAATCACTGGGTACATTATCATGGGAACCTCCGCAAGGTACGGGTGGTGGAGGTGGTGGTGGTAATCTCGAAGGTGTCACACTCGCAGGTGCTTTCACGAATCAGACTATTTTGTTTCAACACCCTACGACAGGTTTCACCGTTTCCTCAAACGCTGTGGTATCTGGCAATGTGACTGCCGATTATTTCGCAGGTGATGGCTCGAACATCACGGGTATACCACAATTATCGGTCGTTACACAGCTTCGAACTGATGTGGATTCGAACACACTTCGTATAAATAATTTAGAATTAGCGAATACAGTACAAGAAGGGTTGATAGATGATCTGACATCCAATTTAACGTCTAACGTCGGCCGTATATCCAATTTAGAAACGGCAACAATCGTATCGAGTTCTTCGGGTATAACAAATGTACATACCGGTGATATATTATATGCGAGTAGTGTTAATACATTAGAAAGACTCCCTATAGGTACGACTGGACTCGTCTTAAAGGTCGATAATGGACTTCCCTCATGGGGATCGGTTGGTGGTGCAGGTTCTTTATGGAGCCAAGACGCTGCTAAGTTATATTACACGGGTGGTCCCGTGGGTATAGGCAATACTGCCGCCTTAACCAATCAGACTTTACAGGTAGGATCCAACGTTTCCATAAGTGATACAGGAGCGGATAAACTATCCGTGACTGGAAACATATACGTATCGAAAAACTTAACAGTTGCTGACGATATAAACGCGAACGAGGTTCATGCTCGTAAGTTTTTTGTAAAAAATGTAGAAGTTGTAGCAGAGCGTCCCGTAAAACAAATATAATAAAATTATTATTCTATTATAATGAGTTCACCAACATTAACAGGGACATATTGGGCAGGTGAAAAACTAGGAGGTTATCAGACTCTCGTAGGAAGAACAGATTATTCGGAATTTGGTAGAGGTTTAGATGCGAATTTCACTGGACGTCGTGTTATAGCCGGTGCACCCGGATGGGGTCCTTCTAACTCTCGTGGAGAGAATAGAGGATATGTCGAAATTTTCGATTATAACGCGACTAATAATACATGGCAAATGATTACAGGTGGATATATAACAAGCCCCGATACTACGACTGGTTGGGGGTCGGGAATTTCAGCCGCCGATGGACGGTCTGTCATGCCAAATGATGATAAAATATATACTACCGGTGGAGGAGGACTTTTCGGTGAAAGTGTATCTATGAATTGGGACGGAGATAGAATAGTTGTAGGAGCCCCAGGTATAAACAAAGTATACGTTTATGATTATAACGGATCAAGTTGGGGAACACCTCAAACTATATCTGCTCCTTCGGGAATAACATCTTTCGGGCATTGTGTATCTATCGCGAGTGATAATGGTGATAAATTTGCGGTGGGTGCACCCGAAAAGAATAAAGTATTTGTGTATGAAAGACTTGGAACAGCGTCTTCCTTTACACTCGTGTATACTGATGATGGTTCGGGTTTAACAAATAGTTTACCTCTCAGTACGGGTGGAAACATAACTTTAAATTCTGATTATAATGGTTATGGGTATCATGTAAAAATGGCTGATTTTGGGGATCATATGGTTGTAGGCGCCCCCGGTACACATCTAAAAAACCTTAACGCCAGTATGCATAGTGGATCGGCAAACTATGACGTAATGAATTTTGCACTTGCAGACCCATCGGTATCGGGTGGTAGTTATCACCCTCATAGAGCAGTGAGATATCCCACGAATCAAATAAATGCGGGCTTTGTCGCCAGATACCCGAGCGGTGTACCGACTAATGGTTTTGGGTTCAAAACACCCCAAAAAGGGCAAGTTAGAATTATGCAATGTACCCCGAATACAAGTTGGGGTGCGACTAACGCGGTTTCGCAAATGGGAAATCTTATCCCTGGTTATTACGCTAATAATGTTTATGTTAATACTTTTAATGGAAACGCGTTAGATTCATTTGGTGGATTTGGAACTACGGTACAAATTAATCCGGAAGGTACTCGAATAGCGGTAGGATCGCCATTTTTTAAATTTTACACTGTCAATAATGATCAGGCTCGTCATGGGCGAGTCGACGTTTTCGATTATAACAGTGTTACGAATACATGGGTAAATAGTTACCCAGAAGGAACGCTGGCATCAGAAAATGGAATCATGATGAGTCAGGTAGCTATGGCATCGGATGGTAGTCGTATTTTTTTAGGAGGTGTGCATTCAAGATTTATAACAGTTACGTTTGATTACACGGGTAAGGATTGGTTCCAAACTGAACCTTACATTATAAGTGGTGGAAATATTACCGAAGTGGGTGGTTTCCCGAACCATCAACCAGCTATCACGGGCGGGACGCATCACTATGCTAATTATAGAAATGTATGTAAAAGTGGTGAATTAAATTTTGTATCCGTACCCGGTTGGCCGGGTAATTATACCACTGCGAGAGGTGTCGTTCTCGTTTATAAACATAAACTCACTTCATTATTTAAAGGAAATTCTTTATTTGAAGGATTTGTGAAATGTGATGAATTGGCAATAGGAGGTGCTACTAGTAATACAGAAACCCAAAGATTAGCATTTGGTGGTGTTGTAGGAGACGATTTTGAAAGTGCGACAACTATGGAAACGCGATATTTAGGATTCGAAGCTGGGGGGAATACAGGGCATCAATCGGAATTAGTATTATCTAAATGGTCTACGGATCCTATGTCATCTTCCATAACCGGACAACCTTCACTTCTGTTTACTAATGGGGATATGACAGGTCTTCAAACATCTGCTAACGCGGGTCGAGTGACGAAAGAAACATCTGGAGATAGGATTAGGATCAAGGCTCCAAAAATAGAATTTCATTTAACAGCACCCGGAGACTGGTCGGGGTACTCTAAATATAGAGAAGCTCCCGTCATGACTCTGGTATCTACAGAGGATGCATTTAGTCAAGAAAATCAATCACAGGGTCAGGCTCTACGTTTAGTAAATATACGTTCGTGTCATAATTCATCGAATGTAAACGCAGGTTTACGATTGACAGCTTCTAATGCCGCCGGTTATAAAGGTGATGGAGCCTCTAACTCAGGAAGAATTACCAACGATGATGGTCATTCATATACCTTTTCACCAGCAAATGATGGCTGGCTTCGTCTATATAGCGGGGGGGATTCATCTGTAAATCAGGCAGCGTATTTAGATAACCAATATGCGAGATTCGCCGTAGGTGATTTATGGGTCGAGGGAACTATACAAGGACCGGGTGCTGTGGCACAAGGTTATAGTGGTCCTACAGGTCCCACTGGTGCCACTGGTGCCCCCGGTCCAGCAACTATTTCAATAGGTGCGACAAATTCGGGGCCTACAGCGAGTGTATCTATGAGTGCATCTGGAACACCAACGGCCGCTGTACTTGATTTTGTTTTACCAAACGGACCCCCTGGCCCCCCTGGTCCTGGGGGGCCTGTGGGGGCGCCGGGTGCGGGTACTCCTGGTCTTCAAGGTCCTCCGGGTCCCACTGGTCCAGCAACTGTTACAGTGGGATCAACAACTACGGGACCGGCATCCGTGACTAACAGTGGTACATCAACGAACGCGGTACTTAATTTTGTTTTACCTACTGGTCCAGTTGGTCCGTATGGACCTCCAGGTGCAGCTTCGACCGTTCCGGGTCCTCCGGGTCCAGCTGGTCCAACAACTATTACAGTGGGATCAACAACTGCGGGACCGGCATCCGTGACTAACAGTGGTACATCAACGAACGTGGTACTCGATTTTGTTGTACCGGCGGGAACCCCAGGAACTCCGGGAACTCCGGGAAGTGGAGGAAGTGCAACATTTAATGGTATTCTCGGTGATACATCAACTAAAACGAGTGATACATACCTTACAATAGCTAGCGATGGTGGTAATTCTTATGAACAGGGTATTAAACTTATACATCATAGCCCTAATTATGGTTGGAGAATAAGAGGAAGTGATGTAGATGATAAATTTCATATAAATTATACACAAGCTGGAGTTGAAAATGTAGATGCGGTTACGATAGATGGTGGTCTAACTAACTCAAATTATACAAACTTCGTGGGTATTAAACAAGTAAATCCTATTTATGAATTAGACGTCACTGGAACCATTCGTGCTACTACCGACGTTGTCGTAACTTCAGATAAACGTCTTAAATCTAATATAAAAAAGATAGAAGGAGCCTTAGATAAACTATCCAAAATTAATGGATATACATACACACACGATGGCAAACCTTCTACGGGGTGTATGGCACAAGAAATAAAGGAAGTTTTACCCGAAGTTGTTAAAGGTTCAGAAGAAACTACATATTCGGTAGCATATGGAAACATGACAGGACTCATCATAGAAGCGATAAAAGAATTGAAAAGTGAAATAAACGAACTTAAATCTTCTCACGGTATTTTATAATGGCTACGAAATATCCACCATCGGCATTACCTTTAACAGGTTATACAGCAACGGCCAGTAATATTGCATTTGGACAGGGTCCAGGTGACGCTTTTGATGGTGTCATAGGAAATCAAGGATGGCATGGACCACAAAATTATCAGCCATACACAAATCCACCTTATCAACATGTAGGTTCGGCAGCTTTAGGTGGTGTAAACGGTGAATGGATCAAACTTGAACTACCGAGTGCTATGACTCTATCGTACATGAAAATAGCACCGCGTAATGATCCCAACGATCCCAATTCAGGACAAGCGCCTAAAGATCTTACCATACTCGGTAGTAACGACAATTCTTCGTGGACTGTTATAACATCTGCCACCAATCTAATACCCGCAGCTTCTGGTCAATTTAATCAAATAACAGCTGTAGCGAGTACAGGATATACATATTACGCAGTTGTCGTTACGAGAACAGGTGTGGGTGGAGGTTGGTTAGTGATTGGAGAATTGCAATTTTGGGGAACCGCTGGGAGTGGCTCTGGTACGCAGCAGCTCGTATTCGATGACCAGGCTCCTGGGACTGCATTTACAGGTACTTTGAGTGGTAACTCGAATAATACCGCGATCCGTGATACGGGAAATGGGTATATTCGCGTCACACAAGGAGGTACAAGTCGTATAGGGTCTGTCTATTGGCAGACAACATTAACGAATAACTGGGAGGCGACGTTTGAGATCTACATTTTACCCATAAATTATGGCGGTGCTGACGATATGCGTTTTATTTTCTATGCGACTAACCCGATTACTACCAATGACGGTGCGACTGGAACAAATGGTCACGGTGGAGCGTATATGCGATGGGAATATTATAACTCTGACTATGTAGAGTTATATGATCATACGGCAACCAGGGTTTCTCAGCAATCAGTAAGTTTACAAATGAATGGATGGATGCCCGTTACCGTTACGTTTAATAACGGTGTGATGACTTCTACCATTCAGAATTCGAGTGGAACAACACTCAAAACGACTACGTACGATTTCGGTACGACGTATGCAGCACGTTACAATACACCCACGTATGTCGCCGTGACGGGGCGAAGTGGTGGTGTACAAGCCGAGGATCGCGTACGAAACATAACCATAAACGCACTCAACGTTGCGGGAGGTGGAGGTGGAGGTGGAGGTGGAGGTGGAGGTGGAGGTGGAGGTGGAAGTGGAACTATCATACAATATCCAATTAGTTTAAATACTATTTCAGTTGAAGCTGGGGGAACTATACCACACGGTTTAACCGAGTTGTATAGTACGGCATTTTCCGATGGTAGTACAGCACCAGTATCTGGAACTATCCGTTTTACAGATTTTTTAAGTAAAACTATAGGTTCCTCATCAGGTAGTTCCACAACTACCAGTTATACTTATGGAACGTATTCTAATTATACATCCACTCAATTATTACCACCTGTCATGACATCCACATCTCAAAGTGGGTATACCATTTCTGGAATAGCGGTATCTGGTGGTACGAGTGGTAGTAGTGGGTACGGAGTTATACAAGCATTCGATAGAACGGCTACAACAAATTGGAACGGTGTACTAGGTGGGGGGTGGGCATCCCATTGGGATAATAATGTATACAAGGGTCCATCTACAAGTTGGACGGGTGTCGGAACTCTTACAGGACCTTGGTTAAGGGTTGATTTGCCAAGTTCCATAACTATTCAGGGTATAGTGGTGCGAGCAACTGGTTCGTTAGTTGTGCCGCAAAAATTAAGATTACTCGGAAGTACCGACGGAACCAATTGGAACTTAGTATTTTCGACGGATGTCACTATACCAAATCCAGGTGGAACTGCTTCCGGCTACTACGGGAGTAATGCCAATGTATTATTGTTTACACATTCGGCATCGTATAATAGATATGTTTTCCAATGGCTCGCAAATACACAACAAACTGGGACATACCTTCCTCGTCTTGCGCAATTTAATCTCATAGCAGGTTCATCTAATCCTACCATAAATTCGTTTACATATGGAACGTATTCTAATTATACATCCACTCAATTATTACCACCCGTCATGACATCCACTACCCAAAACGGGTATACAATATCTGGACACGCAGATCCTGCGACAGATTTAATAAATGCTTTTGATAGATCTGCGAGTACTAATTATAGTGGTGCTGGTATAGGGACCACCGTTTTCGCTGATACGGTTTTCATTAATAATATTTATTATAGAAGAACAACGTATAGTAGTTCATATCAACAATACCCCACAACTTGGACAGGGTGGGGAACGTATAACGGACCATGGGTTAAGATACAATTACCATCTGCTCAACAGGTGGAAGGTATAGTAATACGATCACAAGTAGGTGCAAATTTTCCACAAAAATTAAGATTACTTGGAAGTAATGATGGAACTAATTGGAATCTTTTATTTTCTATGGATCAAACTATAAATACAGGGACTGGATCTTCCAACTCTCAAAGTCCGGTTGTTATAGATTTTGGTACTCTCACGGCGAGTTATTTATATTATGCTTTCAAGTGGTTAGAAATTACAAGCAGTGGTCCAGCACCGGGAGGCCTTCCAAGATTGTGCCAGTTTAATCTCATAATTTAATTTAATTGAATATACTAGGATGTACAAAGTCGTTGTATCTAAAAATTCAGTCCAAATACCCGCCGTTATAGATTCGGATGATGATAACGACGAAGTTCGAAATCTTCGTGTCACGAAGATATATGAAAAAGAAAAGGAAGAAAAAATGAAAATAAAATTTCCGGAAATTGATTATGCGCATATTAGCGTAGATGTTATGGGATCATATACGGCTATAGGTGATAATTCTGGAAATATAAAAGTTAGTAAAATTCCTACATTTCGAGATGCGGTAGATATATTAGAGACAAAACTTTCAACTATAAAATCTAATGTTTCACTACTAGATTCTACCGTTTTAGCATTTAAAGATGATCTCATAAATGCCGATAAAAAAACAGAAACGGATTTTTCAGCATTTAAAACGGAATTTTCAACATTTAAAGCGGAAACGAGAGATACCATAATTTCATACCAAACAGAAACTGATGACAGTGTCTTACATTTTAAAAAAATTATAGGCGGTTATCAAGAAGATTTAGATCGCGAAAAATTAAAAACAACAAATTTACAAGAACGAATATTAGTCATGGAACAAGCGTACTATGCCATGTTAGAACGCGTTTCCGAATTGGAAAATAATTAAAGGATATACGATCTGTTTACATATGGATAATCTTATTCAAGTCATACCCGTTTTTAACGAAGATGAATTATATGAATTGAATAAGTTTGTAGATGAAAATCTTTCATTTACGAGAAGCACCACATTTAATGGTCCAGAAACAAAAATTGATCCCGGGAGAACCAGTACGGAGTGTGCTTTACTCGAGAATGACGATATTACAAAAATAATACATACAAAAATAAATTTAGCACTCGACGAATATAAACGGAGAATTTTATACATTAATCCAAGCTATAACAAACATCCATTACCTGGTGCTGATAGTACAACTTCATGGAGAGAAGATATACGCATAATTCAATACATAGAAGGACAGGAATATGGGTTCCACCACGATCAAGGTACTATACAATCTAGGAGTGAGTATCATAGACAGATATCTGTTATTTTATATTTAACAGATGATTTTGAAGGTGGTGAAACTGAATTCATACATAAAAAAATAAAACCACCAAAAGGGCAAGCTATAATTTTTCCATCAAATTGGTGTTATTTACATAGAGGAAATCCAGTTTTAAAAGGTAAAAAACGTATTATAGTCACATGGTATTACGTAGATGACATTCAAACGTAACCCGTGAAGAATATTCACGCGGTACGGCTGTGATACTTACCTCTTAATCGCATCCATCGCAGCGAGTGCGATGACTCCCACGATGAAAAACATGACTACAAAATTACACTCTGTGTTTTCATCGCTGAC
>Ga0209630_10004438_pt1 | contig 12304 bp, 13 predicted proteins | sample COG_01_FD_184745 | JGI IMG/M metagenome (GOLD analysis project Ga0209630, IMG submission 184745) | Pelagic Microbial community sample from North Sea - COGITO 998_met_01 (SPAdes) (version 2) | ecosystem: Environmental > Aquatic > Marine > Neritic zone/Coastal water | place: Helgoland, sampling... | reverse complement strand
GAGTATATGATTAAGAGAGCATTAGACACTTTTTCACTAACAGACCTCTCAAGTTTGCCTGCCCGATTTCTCTCAGCTGGTCAGCGTAAGCGCCTTAATTTAACAAGATTATGTGCAATAACAGCCCCTCTTTGGATTTTAGATGAACCTGCTAACTCTTTGGACAAGGCGTCATCAGAAATTCTTTATGATCTTATTAAGACTCATCAAAAAGAAGGAGGCATTTTAGCCATAGCAACGCACGATATTGTCATGCCAGGAAGTAAAATTCTAAATATAACCGATTTTAGTAATACCAAAAATTTCAAAGATCTTAACGATGAATGACTTATTAAAATTTTTATTTTATATAGTAAGACGAGAACTCCGCATGGCCTTCCGCAATGGAACTGACTCATGGGTTGTAGTGATGTTTTTCATGATTGTGGTGATACTTTTCCCGCTTGGTGTGGGCCCAGAAACAGATGTACTTAACAAGATCAGTTCAGGAGTAATATGGGTAGCAGCTTTGTTATCAGCGATGCTCTCAATGGATCGTTTATTTCATGTTGATTATGATGATGGGAGCCTAGACCTCCTCGCACTCCATCCTCAGCCCCTTGAATTTATTGTTCTCGCAAAGGTATTAGCACATTGGTTAACCACTGGATTACCACTTATTATTATATCCCCCTTATTGGCAATATTTTTAAATATGGACATCTCTAGTTATTTTGTTCTTATTGTGACGTTGTTTTTGGGAACTCCAACATTGAGCCTCATTGGTTCAATCGGTGCGGCGCTTATATTGGGTGCACGTCGAAGTGGGGCATTATTATCTTTGATAATATTACCCTTATTTATACCAGTTCTAATATTTGGAGTAAGTGCTGTTGAAGCATCCATTTTGGGTTTTTCTAGTAAACCTCAATTATTGATATTAGGTGGATTATTTTTGTTGAGTTCCGCTTTATGCCCGATGGCAAGTGCTGCTTCACTGCGGCAAGCAATAGAATGATTATGGAATTCATTAGTGTCCGATTAAATAAACGATAATAATCGTCCATAAGATCCAATTTCTGCTATTTGCGTATTCACAGTTTTAGGTTATATCGGTAATAACATTTTATTCTTAAGGCTAATTTAATTAAATGATTAACTATTTTGCAAATCCAACCCGTTTTTTAAAAATTGCAAAGGGCCTGCAACCTATCGTTGCTTTGGTCGCGGTAGGTTCAATTTTAACTGGTTTGTATTATTCGCTTATTCAATCCCCGCCGGACTATCAACAAAGTGAAACAGTTCGCATTATGTATGTTCACGTTCCAGCTGCGTGGATGGCAATGTTCTGTTACGTAGCACTGGCTTGCTTTAGCTCAATATTGTTAATTTGGCGACATATTGTGGCAGATATACTGGCCAAATCAACGGCACCGATAGGAGCATGTTTTACATTCCTCGCTTTGGCAACAGGATCCTTATGGGGAAAACCAATGTGGGGAACTTGGTGGGTTTGGGACGCCCGTCTAACATCAGTTTTAATTCTATTTTTATTATATCTTGGATACATGGTGTTATACAACGCATTTGATGACCGAAGCAGAGGGGCCCGAGCAGCAGCAATTTTATCAATTGTGGGTGTCATAAATGTACCAATCATCAAATTTAGTGTGGACTGGTGGAACACACTCCATCAACCGGCCAGCGTTATTAAAATGGATGGGCCTGCCATACATTCGAGTATGCTTACTCCATTGATACTAATGGCAGTCGGATATACGTCCCTTTTTATCTGGATTTTGCTCATTCGCGCCCGTGCTGAGCTAAATCTTCAGAGAGTTCATGCACTTAAAATTCGTCAGGCAAAAGTATAAATTATGTCAGAAAGTATATACAATTATTTTATGATGGACGGATATGGTATTTTTATCTGGGTCGCATTTGGTCTATCTTTTGTTATTCTTGCGGGCTTATTCGTACAAAGCATTCGGTTATTTCGATCATCTGAAAAAGCTTTAGAGAATTTACAAATACAGGTCCCTCAAGATGAAAAATAGGCAAAAGCGTTTTTCTTTTATTGGTTTAGGATTGCTATTAATAGCAGGTGCCGCTGCACTTATACTATCAGCTTTCGAAGATAATATAGTATTTTTTCATAGCCCGACGGAGATAGTTAATAAGTTTAAAGCACAAAAACTTAGACCAGCTCAACGTTTGCGAGTAGGTGGGTTGGTAGAAAAAGGTAGCGTTACAAAAATAAGCGACGGAGCCACAAATCGATTCAAAGTAACAGACCTTAATAACTCTATAATCGTAGAATTTCGTGGCATTCTTCCAGACTTATTCAGGGAGGGGCAAGGCATTGTAGCAGAAGGTTTTTATCGAAATAATATTTTTACTGCAACCGACGTTTTAGCCAAACATGATGAAACGTATATGCCCCCTGAAGTAGCAGAAGCACTTAAAAAATCAGGTCAATGGAAACCCAATGAAAAAAAATAACAAAACAAAAATATTAAATTTTATTTTCAACAAGACGCAATTTAGGGTGGATTAAATATATGATCATTGAAAGCGGCCATTTCGTTCTAATTCTCTCGCTTCTGATGGCATTTCTTCAGTCAACAGTGCCGATGATAGGAGTGCAACTACGCAATAATCAGTTAATGGCTATTGCTGCACCCGCGGCAATAATCCAATTTGTTCTAATTTTAGGTTCTTTTCTCGCTTTAACGTACGCATACGTTGTATCTGATTTTTCTGTAATCAACGTTACTTCCAATTCTCATACCGCTAAACCCCTATTATATAAAGTGAGCGGGGTTTGGGGTAATCACGAAGGGTCCATGCTACTTTGGGCTCTTATACTTTCAGGCTATGGAGCAGCAATTGCATTATTTGGTAGCAACTTGAGTCCCACTTTAAAAGTTAGAGTCCTTGGGGTGCAAGCGATGCTTGGTGTTGGTATTCTCGCTTTTATTTTGTTCACCTCCAACCCCTTTTTAAGGGTTTTTCCAGCACCTGAAAATGGTGGTGGTTTAAACCCACTACTACAAGATCCTGGGCTAGCATTTCATCCCCCATTACTCTATCTAGGTTATGTTGGTCTCTCTCTAACATTCTCGTTTGCAGTAGCTGCGCTCATAGAAGGAAGGGTAGATGCAGCTTGGGCACGTTGGGTAAGACCTTGGACTTTAGCCGCGTGGGGTTTTCTCACCGGAGGCATTGTTCTTGGCTCATGGTGGGCCTACTACGAATTAGGCTGGGGAGGATGGTGGTTTTGGGATCCCGTAGAAAATGCCTCGTTCATGCCATGGCTTGCAGCGACTGCGTTACTGCACTCTTCAATTGTATCAGAGAAACGGGATAGCTTAAAATCTTGGACGATATTCTTGGCCATCGTTGCTTTCGGTTTAAGTTTGTTAGGAACTTTTCTAGTGAGATCAGGGGTCATTACTTCTGTCCACGCATTCGCATCTGACCCCACTCGTGGTGTGTTTATATTACTGTTACTGGTAGTAACGATCGGGGGAGCCTTTTTATTGTTTGCTTGGCGCGGGCCCAGTTTAAAAACAGATGGTATTTTTCATCCTGTCTCTAGAGAAGGGGGATTGATTCTAAATAATTTTATTCTTACCATCGCGGCCGCATCAATTCTCCTCGGAACTTTGTATCCGTTATTTGTAGATGTTCTGGAATTAGGTAAAGTTTCTGTCGGCGCACCATATTTTGAGAGCGTTTTTGTACCAATGATGATACCTATGATTGTCGTTATGGGCATTGCTCCTTTTTTGAGATGGAAACGAGGTGATTTTAATAAAACTACAAATAAATTAAAGGTCGTGGGGGTAATTTCACTGATCGGTGGTTGTTTTGCTTGGCTCATAGTTGATCGCTCCAGTGCTCTATCATCTTTAGGTATAGCATTATCAATTTGGTTGTTTTCAGCGACTTTTATTGAGTTAACCTCCCGTATTAAACTTTTTCAGGTACCCTTAAAAGATAGTATGCGAAGCATTATACGCCAACCACGGGCAAGTTGGGGGATGACCTTTGCCCATATGGGATTGGCAATAGCGGTGGCTGGTATCACTGCATCAAGCACCTGGAAAGTTGAGAGTATCCAAGTTATGAAGTTTGGTGACCAAGTTAAAGTCGCTGGTTACACATATACCCTGAAAGAAGTCAGAAAGGTACAAGGCCCTAATTACATAGCAACACGCGGGATTTTTAGTGTTAAAAAAGGCGATGACTTTAATGTAACACTAAAACCAGAAAAACGAGAATATCAAACTCGTTCCATGGTTACGACTGAAGCCGCAATCTACTCAACATTCTTTGGCGATTTATATGCCGTTGTTGGAGATCGAGATAAAAATTCTGGCGGTTATATTACAAGAATTTACTTTAATCCTCTTGTACCTTGGATGTGGGCTGGTGCTATCCTTATGGTTCTCGGGGCTGCAATTAGTTTGACTGATCGTCGTCATCGCGTTGGAGCTCCCGCACGCAGTGCAAGTACTGGCACCAATCAGGTCAGTGCCAAATGATGAAGCGCCTAACTTATTTTCTCCCTCTTGTTTTATTAGCAATTCTGGCCGCATATTTTTCTGCTGGTCTGGGCAGAGATCCTCAAACACTTGACTCAGTTTTAATTAACAAAAAAGTACCAGAGTTCTCGCTACCTCCAATAAAAGGGTTTAGTGCGGGTCTATCAAATAACGATCTCTTGAATAAAGTGGTTCTTGTTAACATTTTTGGTTCTTGGTGTGTTTCCTGTAGGATTGAACACCCGTTTCTTATGGAATTAAAAAAGAAGGGTGTAATTCCAATTTATGGAATTAATTGGCGAGAGCAGAACCAAGACGATGGGCCCCGATGGTTAAAAAAATTTGGAAATCCATATGATTTAATTGGCGATGATCCAAAAAGTAGGGGGGCAATCGCATTTGGTGTCACCGGTGCTCCCGAAACATTCTTGGTTGATCAAAAAGGTATTGTGAGACTGAAACATATGGGTCCAATAACCCAGCAAAATTGGAATGATACACTAAAACCGGCAATAGATAAGTTGAGAAATAGATGAAATTCCTGATTTTAACAATTACTCTACTACTGAGTTCAAATGCCGTGCATGCTGTCGACCCCAGCGAAATTCTAAAAGATAACATTTTAGAAATTCGCGCTCGGGCAATTAGTAAAGATCTTCGTTGCGTTGTTTGTCAGAACCAATCCATTGATGACTCGGATGCTGAACTAGCCCGAGATCTGAGAATACTTGTTAGAGACCGCATCCTAGAGGGAGATAGTGATCAAGCTGTCATAGATTATGTTGTTTCAAGGTACGGTGATTTTGTATTACTTAACCCACCGGTAAAAGGTGTGACTTTTGTTCTTTGGTTTGGTCCAATAGTGTTTACATTAATCGGATTTATTTGTTTGATATTATTTTTTCGCCGTCAAAAGCCACTTGTTCAAGATTTGAAGAAGAATAATGCTGAGGTAAAAAAATGACGCTCTTAGTTACTTTTGGAAGTATACTTTTAATTGTTCTGGCACTGCTGACCTTGTCAATATTGCGATCGAAGAAGGCTTTGCTGAGCAAGCATAACTCAGTTGTCTTTCAAGACCAAATTGATGAAATTAAGAGAGATGTCGATCGTGGCCTGCTAAGTAAGGATGAGGCAACGCTGCTCGGAATCGAAATACAAAAACGTCTCGAGAAAGCGCCAGTCGAGGATCTTGACCAAGCAGATCGTGATACGCCAATCACAAAGGCTACCATATTAATATGTATTTTATTAATTACTATTATTCCAGTAACAACTATTGCTACATATAGTTATCTTGGATCTCCAACGAAACCTGACCTACCTTTTGCGTCAAGAAAGGTACCCACTCCTGTTAAAACAGCAGATATGGGGATGAATAAGTTAGCCAACGCTCTAAAGAAACGTATGAAAGCAAATCCTGAGAAAATTGATGGCTGGCTGCTGCTTGGTAGAACGCTGTCAACCTTGAAACGTTTTGATGAAGCTTCTAATGCATTTAAACGCGCCTTTGCGATTGACCCATCAAAGGCGCAAATCGCAACATCAATAGCAGAAACATTGTTTATGGCGCGAAGTGGAATTTTTGAAGACGAAAGTCGTAAATACCTCAAAATAGCATTAAAATTAAACCCACGAGAATATAAAGCTCTTTATTATATGGGTCTTAATCTTGCTCGGCAAAATAATTACCGTGAGGCAGTCCAGACTTGGGTAAATTTAGTCGCAATTTCGCCGAAGGAAGCGCCATGGCTATCTAACGTACGACAACAATTAGCTGAAGTCGCGTCAACGGGTAATCTAACTATTTCTCAATTTAATCCGCAATTAAATTCAATTGAGAGAAAAACTACGCTTCCTCCGAGAGGGCCGTCCCAAAATGATATTAAGGCGGCACAGGAAATGTCCAATGAAGATAGACAGGCCTTCATTCGCTCAATGGTGAAAAGGCTCGCAGATCGTTTAAAAGAAACACCAAACGATTTAAACGGGTGGAGAAGACTAGCCCGAGCATACCGGGTGCTAGGAGAGACAAAGAAGGCCGAACAAGCAGAAATACGTATAAAAAAATTAGAAAATTAAACTCTAGAATTATATGATATTAATCAAACATTGTATTTGGAAGAAAAGTAGCTATTTCTGGAAAAGCTACTAAAATTATTAAACAAACTCCCATCGCGATCCAAAAAGGCCAGATGCCCCGAAAAATTTTACCCATCGGAACATCTTGCGCAACACTCTTAACAACAAATACGTTAACTCCCACGGGAGGACTAATCAAACCCATTTCTAATACAATGACTACCACAATTCCAAACCAAATTGGGCTCATTCCTAATTGAGTGATAACTTCAAATGCGACTGGCAATGTTAATACCAGCATAGCAAGCCCTTCAAGAAACGTCCCCAAGAAAATATAAGTCACTAAAATAAGAATTATAATACCTGTCTTTCCCACATCGAGATTAACAAGAAATGACACCATATCAGCAGGGATGTGTGTAAGAGCCATAAACGGTATAAAAACATGTGCTCCGATCAGAATCATAAAAACGGTCGCCGTCGTTTGTAATGTTTGAAGTATAACAAAAGATAATTTGTCTCTATCTAAGGATTTTCTATGTAATGCTACTCCGAATGCCAACATGGCACCAACGCCTGCCGCCTCCACTGGTGTAAAGACGCCCATATATATTCCACCAATAGTCGCCACGACAATAATCATCATGGTCGAAGCTTTTTTCAATGACTTGATTTTTGCCAAAAAAGTACTTTCAGGTCCAACCGGCCCTAGTTCCGGCTTGATGCGGGTTATTATTGAGATGGCAAGCAGAAATAAACAAGTTAATAAAATCCCTGGAATAATACCGGCCATAAATAATCTACCAATAGATTGCTCGGTCAGGATCGCATAAATAATGAGGCCGGTAGATGGCGGGATTAATATACCCAGTGTGCCCCCTGCAGCTACAGCCCCAGTTGCCAAACTATCATCATATTTAAAGCGTTTCATTTCAGGTAAAGCTACACGTCCCATCGTTATGGCCGATGCTATCGATGAACCACTCAAGGCTGCAAAACCAGCACAGCCTGCAATGGTCGCACTTGCTAATCCCCCCCGCCAATGTCCGACCCAGCAATAGGCTGCATTAAAAAGATCGCGGCTCATACCTGATACACCGGCCAAATTACCCATCAAGACAAATAGTGGGATCACTGTTAATGTTAAAGTCACAGATATTTCAAATGTTTCTGTTCCCAACGCGCTTAATGCTGCTGTGTAACCATTAATGGCTGTAGTACCAACAAAACCTACTGTCAACATTGCCATTGCAACCGGTACACGCAAGAACAAAAGAGCAAAAAGAGCAAAAAGACCTATAAATCCAATAGCCGTGACCGACATCTATCGATCTCCTTTAAAATATGTTATTGGGGAGCTTAATCAGTAATCTAAATTACGCCCACGCAATAATGTTATCATTTCAATGAATAATACAATGCCGTAAAGTGCAATACCGAACGCTAAAAGCCAGAAGAATGGTTGCAGAGTTATCTCTAGAGATCGGGTTGTTTCACCATATTCAGCAGCGTTTATCCCGCTTTCTATCAACACCCACACTAGAATGGATATCATTATAACTCCTAATAATCTTGCAAAAATGTCTGTCCAACGGATAGTTTTTTGTCCAGAAATGACAGATAGTATTTCCACCACAACCTGGCCACCCTTTCGGCCACTATAAGCCACACCAAATGCAACCGCAGCCATCAGTAACATCTGATTGAAGTCATCGGCGCCAAAAATCGGAGAGTTAAACACATATCGAAAGATCACGGCAATAACAGTTACTAGTACCAATCCAAAAAGTACTGCACCGCCAGCGTATAAGGTTATGGGACGAACTAGACAGTCGATTAGCCTAAGGGCATTATCCGCCCCACTTTTCTTCTCTAACATATTATATTACTCGATCTATACAAGCGACTTAATTTATTGACTAGCCGCCTTAAAAATAGCCTTCGCAGGAATACCTGCCTTTTCTTTCTTTGCGAGAAATTGCGCGACAGAGCTGGCAGTAGCAGAGTTAAAATCGGCAATAGCTGATTTTGATAATTGTATGTATTTAATTCCCTTCTGCTCATTCTTAGCCGTCGCTAATTGACCAGCGTCTATCTTACCCCAGAAGTTTGCCGCAAACATACTATAACCTGCGCCAGAATGTTTGTTTACTGCTGCCTTGTGGGCTGACGATAGTCCATCAAATACCTGTTTATTCATAAAAATATACGTCATTGATGTTGGACTATTCATGCCAACCGACACATATTCACCTGGTTCAGCAAGACGCCACGGCTTGTAAAGAGCCCCTGGTGAAATATATACGCCATCGAGAACACCTGTTTGAAGTGAATTATAAATTTTTGTAACCGGCATGTAAACCGCCGCTGCATTCCATCCTTTTAATTGTGGAATATTCGATGGTGATGGTGCTCTGATCTTTAAACCTTTTACATCTCCAATTTCTTTGACTGCTTTTTTCCGAGTAATTAAAACCGCAGGCCAATTTGAGAAAACAGCGAGAACTTTCACTTTTGAATATTCAGCCTTAAGATATTGATCATATATTTTCCAAAACTTCTTAGTGACTTCTTGTGATGATTTTCCTACACCGGGTTGGGCCACAACCATAGTGCGTGGAAATATCTTTGGCGTATACCCATGCACTCCGAAGGTAATTTCTGCAACATTTTCAATCACACGCTTATATTGGGCTTTTGGGCCTTTTCCCAGTTGCCCACTGGGATAAAGTTTTAGCTTCAGTGAGCCTCCTGTTTCTTTAGCGATATTCTTTGCAAAATGTGGAAGTATACCTCTATTGACTGGATGTTTAGCAGACATAAAAGATGCCATTTTTAATTCTTTAGCTTCTGCTTGCCTTAGATCACCTTGCATCAAAAAAAATGTCGTTAAAAAAATAATAGCTGTAACCATAAAAGATTTTTTATATAAAAGCATTGTATAATATCCCCCCAGAATATTTATTTTATAATATTTTTCAAAACTCATATCTGATAAACTTTAATTTTTAAAATTTAAACAAAAATATAAATTATGGGCTTTCCTCCCAGTAGAGAGAGTATATCATTAGTTACTAATACTAAAACAAATAATTTTATATTTCACACAACTAAATACTAGGTTAAGATTTTTATATTTACTTGTAACCTATCATTAGATTTTCTCGCTTTGTATTTTTTCCGATTGTATGAATCAATACTTTATGAGGTTAATCTTAGATGCCAAAATAAAATCATTCTCATGCAAACCATCAATTTCATGAGTATAAATATAAATTCTAGCATAACCCCAACCAAATTCGATGTCAGGGTGATGTCCTTCTTCCTCTGCAATTGCTGCAACACGGTTAATAAATTTCAGAGAATGTTTAAAATCTTCAAATTTAAATTCACGCTTTAATTTAGAGCTTTGTTCCGTCAAAGCCCATTCCGGTATTTGATTCTTATATTCATTCGCTTCATTTAATGATAAAGGGGTTATGCCACCTTGACATGGAACACACGACTTATTGTTCAAATCTCCGACCATGAATTAACTCCATAAGATTAAACATAAGAAAATAATAATAGCTCCGAACTAAAATACCAACTATATAATACAAACAACCTTTTAGTAAATATGAGATTTGACACCACGGTTTGATCATTTAAGCTAAGGATAAATTTAATCTAAGCATACAAAAAGGGCAGGCCTACTGAGGCTTGGGGGGAAAATATGAATGAAGCGTTTATATGCGATGCAATAAGAACTCCGATTGGCCGTTATGGTGGAAGTCTATCGACAATACGAACAGATGACTTAGCCGCCTTGCCAATTTCTGCTTTGATGGAACGAAATTCATCAGTTGATTGGGAGAAAGTCGACGACGTTGTTTATGGTTGTGTTAATCAATCAGGTGAAGACAACCGGAATATTGCAAGAATGGCATTACTACTAGCAGGACTTCCGGAGGCGGTTCCCGGTGTTTCTGTGAATAGATTATGTGCATCTGGAATGCATGCAGTTGGCAGTGCAGCGCGTGGCATTAAATCTGGAGATGCTGATTTATTTATCGCGGGAGGTGTTGAAGGTATGTCAAGATCACCATTTGTTATGGCAAAAGCAACTTCCGCCTTTTCTAGAAATGCCGAAATTTATGATACGACAATGGGGTGGAGGTTTGTTAACCCCAAAATGAAGCAGTTGTATGGTATTGATGAAATGGGCACGACAGCGGAAAATGTAGCAAACGATTTTAATATATCTCGAGAAGACCAGGATCAAATGGCGCTACGAAGTCAAATAAAGGCTGAAAAGGCCCAATCCAATGGTGATCTCGCAAACGAAATCCTCCCTGTTAATATTCCTCAGCGTAAAGGTGAAGATATTATTTTTAATATGGATGAACATTTAAGGCCGGGTTCTACAATAGAAGGCTTACAAAAGCTGCGTCCAGCATTCCAGGAAGGTGGCTCAGTTACCGCAGGTAATTCATCAGGCATTAACGATGGCTCCTGCGCATTAATAATTGCATCTGAAGACTCAGCAAAAGCAAATGGACTTACACCAAAAGCTAGAATTCTTGGGCTCGCTGCGGGAGGCGTTCCACCCCGGGTTATGGGCATTGGCCCAGTTCCGTCGACTCAGAAACTAATGGCTCGACTTGGCTTAAAAATGAATGATTTGGATATTATAGAATTAAATGAAGCATTTGCAGCCCAGGGGCTTGCCGTGCTTCGGGAACTTGGTGTCGATGATGGTGATCCTAGAGTAAACCCTCAAGGGGGAGCCATCGCACTTGGTCATCCTTTAGGTGCGAGCGGTGCGCGTCTTGTTACCACCGCAATGTACCAACTTCAACGTACTAAAAAGAAAATAGCACTCTGCACAATGTGTGTCGGAGTTGGTCAGGGGTCCTCTATTATCATTGAGAGGGTATAAAGTTTAGTTATGAAAATAGGGGTCCCAGTTAAACATCACATTAGTGATAAATACCACAATAATTTAAACAATTAATGTAGATTTATTTTTCAGTAAAATCATATCCTTGACCTAAAAAGAATTTTATCACAAATTAATTTTAAGGTGATTCGAAAAACACCAATTATAAATATTAAAAAAATTTAAATAGGGGTCAAATTTAATATGACTAAATCGTTTGCTATTGTAGGCTCGGGACCTTCAGGAATGTATGCGGCTGACGCTCTGCTAAAAAAGTTTCCATCGTGCAGAATCTGTGTATTTGATAAAATACCAATGCCCTTTGGACTAATTCGATATGGTGTAGCCCCTGATCATTTTAAAACAAAAAATACGTCTCGTCAGTTTTTAAGAACACTAGAACTGGAACAGGTTCACTATTTAGGTAACGTAGAAGTGGGGCGTGATATATCTACGGACGAACTTAAAGAGAACTTTGATGCTGTTGTCTATGCAATTGGTGCATATAATGATCGTCAACTAGGTATCAAAGGGGAAAATCTTACAGGAGTTTATGGCGCTTGTGCCTTTGTTGGTTGGTATAATGCCCACCCTGATTTCTGCGATCTTAATCCAATGTTAGATGGTGAAACTGTTGCAGTAATTGGGATCGGAAACGTTGCTTTAGACGTTTGCCGCGTTTTAACCAAAACTAAAACCGAGATGGAAGGATCCGATATCTCCACTCCAGCATTGGATAAAATCCAGTCCATGCCAATAAGGGAAGTTCATA
>Ga0209630_10004433_pt1 | contig 12317 bp, 10 predicted proteins | sample COG_01_FD_184745 | JGI IMG/M metagenome (GOLD analysis project Ga0209630, IMG submission 184745) | Pelagic Microbial community sample from North Sea - COGITO 998_met_01 (SPAdes) (version 2) | ecosystem: Environmental > Aquatic > Marine > Neritic zone/Coastal water | place: Helgoland, sampling... | reverse complement strand
CTATAAACTTTTTATACTTCTTTACTAAAGATGCCGATACTTTCTCATGTCCAAAGTGTGTAATGTGTCCTTTCTTTGGATGAATACCAGCAGTTTCATCTTTTCCTATATCGTGGAACATTGCAGCGATTGCAATATCAATATCATCTTCTTTGATTGAACGATTTACAACTACGATTGTATGTTTAAGTACATTTCCTTCAGGATGTTTATCTACTCTCTGTCCAAAGTTCTTTAAGTTGTAAACTCTCTTCTGTAAATCAGAAGGCATCTTCTTGAATAACGATTTAAAATCTTTTATTCCTAATTCCTTTAATCCTTCTTTAATTATTTTATCTTGTTTAAGTTTGTAATGTATATCTCTACCATCAGCATCTTTACCGAATCCTTTACCAACTTGTTTTTTCCAAAGTAACTCTAAAAACTCTGCTTTTTTTCTATAAGATAATCCTTTTAACTTTTGATTGATTTTCTTTCTGTTTTTATAAACATACTTTTTAAAATCCATGTAAAAGAATTCATTTACTTCTTTTATCGTATCGTATTGATATTCTTTATTAGAATCAGAATCTTTTCTATACTCTTTATTTCTTTTATCGAACCTTTTCATATCCTCAGGTCCAGCATAACCAATCATTAATTCATTAGCTTCTTCTTTTTTACCAAACTTCTGTACTTCTGCATCTCTTAATGCTGGTAAGAATCTAAATCTTGCTCTTTTAAGAACTCTTTTCTTTTTTCTTAATACATTCTTATGAACTATCTTTGCTTGTTGTATAGATAAATCAGTTTTTTTCATGCCAGGAAATAAATCCTTCATAAATTCATCATATACTTGTAGGTATGCTTTTTTATATGCAATCTTTTTAAGTTTAGAAAGAGGTTTTCTTCTTTTCATCGTTCTTGCTCTTCTTCTTGCAATTTGAGCTCGTTTACCAGCCATCGCTGCTTTTCTTCTAAGTAATGCGGCGGGTCTTAATCTACCTTTACTTCTTTCATCTATATCCACATCTTCAGATATACCCATTTTCTCTTGCCACGAATCAAATGCATCAAAATCGTACTCTCCTTTTTGAGAATCCCAACCACATGAATGACATAAATACTTTTCACTATCATCAGATTCGATTTCCCATTGGTGATTACATTTTTCACACTTAACTTCTGTTCCTGCAAGTTCTGAAATGAATCCTTCTTTAACCATTCTAAAGGTAACTACTTTTCTACCATTGATTGTTGGCATTCCATGTTCATCTTTACCGATTGTTTTAACAACTGTTTTCTTATTCTTAAATCTACCAGTCATAATAGTATCTCCAACTTTAATTGGTAGTACTATATTTTCATTTAAAGATGCTTCGTATTCTTCTTGTGCTTTCTTATCACCTTTTTGAGAATCTAGTGATTGTTCTTTTTCATCTTTGTTAATATCCAATCCTTTTACTAATTCGTAACCAACTAATGCTGCTTTACGAGTTACGTGCTTAAACCATTTAGAATAAGCATCTGATGAATAGATATCAACTTGGTTAGTTGCAGTTGTTGTACCAAGTACACCTGCTGGAAATGGAGTTACTGCTTTAACAGGTCCATTTGGGTAAGTTGGATGGTCATAATAATCTTCCAACTCCTTAGTAGTAATCATATTTACTATTTCATATCCAATTCTCTTTGCTCTATCTACATTTATTTTAGAGAATACATTGTAGTTTGGAAAAAAGAAGTTTGGTCCATCATCTGCTTGACCACTTCCCATCTTAGAACCCTCGTTTAACAACCACTCCTCAATCATTTCTTTAGAAATTTCAATTCCCTCATCGAGTTTACCAGTAATCATATTAAAGATAGTTGCATTAAACTTTCCATATGCTCGTTTCTTAAAGAAATCTTTTTTCTGTTCATCAGAACCAACTGATAAACCATTTCTTACTTCTGTACCACTTACTGCACCACCAGACATTGGAGCTGCATAAACATATCCTCTAACTCTATATCCTTCCGATGGGTCTCCTTTATATGTTTGAAAGTATTTTCCACTATCAGGTCTTAATCTACTTTTATCCTTCTCACCAACAACAGTTACAAATGCAGTTGTTTCTTCATCGAATTTTTTAAGAATTTCTGTGGGTTTGTATGGGTCTCTAACTTTATGTATTTTGGATTTTGGTATTCCAAACATAGTAGTCATAATTTTCACCTTCTCTTTGAAGTTAAAAGGTGATTTAGGTAATTGTACCTTATCAGATGTACCAACATAAACGTTATCCTTACCGAACTTTTTGATAAGGTGTTGGTAAGTACCAGCATGGCCCTTGTGCATAGGCTGAAACCTACCCACATAGATAACTACTGTTTTTTTAATAGGATTCTTATCCTCCATTATACTCTCTACGAGAAATTTGGAAAGTTCATTCATATTTGGTACACCTTATCAGTATATAAATATGGAAGAAAAAAGAATTAATGATTCTTGTAAATAAAGGGGTCTCTTTTACGAAGTTCTTCTAATTTTTTTTTGTATTGTTTTTTCAATTGTCTTCTTTTATACCAGTTGTATGGAAACAGAAATATTTTTTTTATATAATTCATAATCTTAGTTTTTATAATATAATTCAGGATACTCTACTAATATATGTATTCCTCCCTCAGATAAAGCCTTCTTATATGCTGGTAATATCTTTTCTGCAGTATCTAATTTTTCAATAGTACAATTTGTAACCATTTGTTTAAAAGCATCTGTGTAATCTGCTTTGTGTTGATGACCAGGGTCTAATGGTTTATCTGAACCCTTACCAACTCGTATGATTACGTTTGGTTTCCACTCACCATCAGACATTACTTCTAATTTATCTAAATGATTAATTAATTGATTTGCTGCAAGAATAACAAAATCCCATCTTGGATAAAACGATATAACTTGATGACCGGTCATTGCCAATCCCATAGTCATTCCCATTTGGGTTTCTTCCATTACTGGTGTTTCTATCATTCTTTCTTTTGGTAATCCCTCAATAGTTTTACTCATTGGGTTACCATAATAAACTATCTGTTGTCCGATGAATATTGTTTTATCATCTTCCATTGTAAGTTTCATTGCTTCTGTTAAAGCATCTAAATAAGGTGTGTATTCTGGTTGTGCCATTAGTTGTTTTCTTTAAAATAGTTATAAGTTCTTTTTACTCCTTCTTCAAATCCTGTTTGAGGAAGTAATCCATATTTTTCTTGTATTGTAGTATTCATTCTTCTTCTTGGTTCTCCATTTGGTTTTGAAGTATCCCAAGTTACATTGATATCCTTACCACTTACTTTTATAATTGTATCAACCATTCTTTTGATTGATATTTCTTCACCACTACCCAAGTTGGATACGATGTGTAATCTTTCTTCGAAACATTTAATTGTGGCAGATGCAACATCTCCCGCGTAGATGAAATCTCTTGTTGGTGTTCCATCACCCCAACCTACAATCTCACCATCTGATTCATAAACCTTTTTGATATTAGCAGGTAGTGCCATTGCCCACTCACCAAAGTTATCGTATTCACCGAAGATATTTGCTGGTCTTACAACAGTCCAATTTTTCCAATCATGTTGTACACCATATGCTTCTAAGTACAACTCTGGTACTCTCTTACTCCACGATGGATACCAATCATGTTGTGATGGAAGTGTTTTCCATACTGTATCTTCAATGAACTCTGGTGCTGATTCATATACACCAACTGATGACATGAATACTAACCAAACATCTTTTCTAAAACAGTTTTCTATAATGTTAAAGTTTCCTTTGATTGATGGTTCTAAAAAATCAACAGGATTTTCTTTTGCTGTTTTAGGTGTTCCTTTTATACCGAATGAATTAATACAACCTTCAAAATTATACCAATCAAATAAAACAGATGTTTCTGTTACATCTCTTAAATCTAAATCGTGGAATTTAAAGTTTACTGAATCTTTTCTATTTGGTTTTTTTAAATCAACTCCTACTACAAAGTATCCTTTTTCTATAAGTTGGTCTACGATATGTGTTCCAACCAAACCACTACAACCTGTTACTAATATTGCTTTATTCATTATTTACTCTTTCGTTAAATAGTTTAAAATTATAATCTGTAATTTCTTTCATTTCCTCTCTTATACTTATTAGTTCTTCAAAATTCTTTGATTTTAAATAAAGCAAAATATCTATAATTCTGTCTATTCTTTCTTTGTCTGAATTACAATCATCGTAACCTTCATCCCAAAATTTATCAAATGTTTTATATCCAATCTTTTTTAATTCTCTTATACTTCCCATTGAACCAATTATAATAAAAGGATGACCCATTGCAATTGGTTTAAACGTTTTTTCTGATAAATAAATAACACCAGGTTCACAAGTAGATTCACTTACTAATGATAAAAATGTTCTTTCATAATCAATATGTTGAATTACCTGTCCTATTTCTCCTTGGTCTTCTAAAGCCTTTACATCTTTATTATCTATTTTGTAAGGAAGTTTTTTTAAAAAATTATATAATACATTGAAGTCATATCCATATTTAGTATAATCTGCACCAAGTGATTGAAGTTGTAGATATCTATCACTAAAACCAACTAGTGAATTTTCAATTAAATCATTTTTAAATAAAGAATATCCTAAAAAAAGTTTGTGTGATTTTATTACTCTATTGTAATTAACAAAAAGTTTATCTATTGAATTAAATTTACAAGGTTTTGGATATGTATTTGTCAAATAAACTTCAGAATTAATTGTTGATGTAATCATATTCACTTCTGTTTCTCTTTTATGAGAAGCTAGATTCATATTTTTTACATAAACATTTTTTTGTAAAATGTTATTATTATCTAACCAACTATGAAGTCCTTCTAAAGTTTTATTTTGTTTAGAAGCGAACCAACCATCATCAGGTATATCAATAATTAGTTTACATTCTTGTGATTGTAATTTAGTTAATATATTTTTATTTATTTTATAATCGTTCATTTTTTTGAAAAAATTGATATTATTAACTAAAATATATAAAATCTCAGCTTCATCAGGATTTTCTACGATGGTATTATCTTTGGCTATTTTATGATATTGTTCTTTTATAGTTTCTTTTACTTTATCTTTATTTTTTAATTTATTATCATTTTCTAAAAATATATAAGAAAGAAAATTTAATGGTGATACTACTCCATCAATTTCTATCTGAACATCTTCTAGATGTTTAAACTTAGTATTGTCTGAAAATAAATCTGTAAAATAATCAAAAGTATCAACGTAGATTTTCATATAATTCTTTCGTTATCAACTAAATTATCGATAACAATTTTATTTATAATTGAATTTGCAATATGTTTATGACAAACTAAAGAAGGATGACCATCTATACCAGATTCATGTAATACAGAGGGGTCGTGTGCTATTACCATTTCAGAATTTTTTTCAAATAAATCTAAAATACAGTCATAATTTATTCCACCATGATTTATCTTAACCAATCGTTTGGATAACCACTCATCATTTAAAATTCCTTTAAGATATTCATCGGTCCAACATAATATTAAAGTTGGTATATTGTACGTTTCTTCTAACTCTTTTAGTTTAGTTTTTATTATATTCAACATACTTTTAGAATGAATCTCTTCAAATCTTTCAGGTGTTAAATCATTATCTATTAACCAATCAATAAATATGTCTATATTTTTAGTTTCTTTCAAAACTATTGGATGTTCAGAAGGGTCTTTAATGTAAATATGTTCTAATCTATCAAAGTTTTTTTTATTGGGTTCTGAAAATACTCTATAATCCTTATCTTTATAATTAAAATAAAAACTACTTCTATATAGTTGTGTTGTTTGAAATACACAAAGTTTTACAGTATTCCAATTAACATTTTGTGTAAGTAAACTATTTCTACTTACCCAATTGGCTTTTACCTCATCTATGAATCTAATACTCTCTTCATCAGTCCCACCATTATATCTTTTTATAATTGGTTCAGCATGAAAATGTTCTCCAACAACAGATGCAAATCTATTAGATTTACGAAACTCTTCGGCAACTTCAGGTATAGGATGTCCACTCAAATAATCATCAACCGTTGGTATTTTTAAATCAGTTGGACAATAAGACCACAATCCTTGTCCCCAAGTAAAAGAATCTCCTGTAAAAATAAATTTTATGGTCATAATTAGAATACAACCCATTTACCAGTACCATAATGTGGGTACTTTGATTCATACTTATAATACATTACATCCTCTGGCAATTCTCTTTGAATACCATTCCAAGTATCTAATGTTGGTGTGTTTGTACTTACACCATTATCCTCTACAATAAAATGAAGAGGTAAATCGTAATTTCTTGCATACTTGTGAACTTCATAAAAAATTCCACTTTCAAATGACATATCTCCTATAAAAACCCAAACCTTATCATCACTACCTTTTAGTTTGAGTGATTTCGCAACTCCTAATGCAATTGGTAAAGTACCAGTTACAATTGCAGATGCATAAAAATTAGATTCTTTATCTACTATGGTAATTGATTTACCATCAAGTATTTTTTGTTTTAACTTACTTGGTTCGATACCATGAAGTAATGCATGATAGTGAGACCTCCAAGTTGAGAATACCCAATCAGTTGGAGATATTTTTTTGAACACTTCTATAAGTTGTTCTTCATTTCCATTTGATAGATGAATAGGTCCTGTAATTTCTCCAGCTTCCCAATGTGAAATTATATCATCTTCAAAATCAATTAATTCTTGTTTTGAATAATTTCCATCTACCCATCTATCTTCGTGGTAATCTAAATTTTTAATTTCTGTTTTCATTTTTTTATTTGTTTGGTTTATCTCTTTTAGATAATATTGGATTATCGGTTGGCCAATCTATATTAAATCTTTTATCATTCCAAAAAACAGTTCCTTGTTTATCATCATCATAATACTCACCAGGATACGCAAGTTTATATTGGAAAATAGAATTATCTTCCATAACATAATGACCATTAGCGAACATTGGAGGAATTAAAACTTGAGTACCGGTTTCAGGTCCTATTATAAAAGATTCCCATTTACCATAGTTTGGTTGTTTTGTTCTTAAATCTAAAACAACTAAATAAAGTTTACCATGAGGACAAGAAATTAATTTCCATGTTTTATCATCATAGTGCAATCCTCTTAATACATTTTGTTTTGATTTTGAATATCTATCATGATTAAACTTTAACCCTTCATTTCTTTCACCCGCTGGTAAAAGTTTATCATAATAATCAGAATGATATGTTGTTGTAATCATTCCTCTATATTCATGATAAATTGACGGCTGAACTACTTTTACTTGAGGTAAAATAGAACCATTGTAAAAATGAAAGTCATCCCAACTTCTTTCTTTGTAAAATATACTTCTATTTTTCATAACTTACTTTTTTAAATTTTCAACTATTTCTTCTTGTGATAAAAAACTTACTCCCTTTTTTTGTATTGCCATTTCACTTATTTTATTTGCATACTCTATTGAAGATTCTATATCTCTACTAAGAATATATTTTGAAACTAAAGAGGATAAGAATGTATCACCTGCACCTGATAAATCTTTTATAGGTACTTCTTTGTTTGGATAATTTTTTCCATTGTAATCACATCCAAAAGAACCTCTTGTTACAATAAGTTTTTGATTTATCCATGAATTACTTTCTATAAAGTTTAAGTTTTTTTGGTATTCTTTATAATTTACTTTTATATAATCTAAATTTTTAATCCAATTATCAAAATCTTTTTTTGTATCAATAAATGTTAAAAGTTTATCAGTTTTCTGTTTATAATAATCGATAATACTTTTAATATCACTTTCTGATATAAAGCCTTTGTCATAATCAGAAAATATTATTACATCATATACTTTATCAGGTAAATTATCTAAATTAATTTTTTCTATATTTTCATCTCCTTCATCAACTCTTAGTAAAATATAATTAGTAGAATTATCAACATATCTTGTTTTTGTAGAACTAGATTTATTTGTAATAAAATCTAATTTCTGATATAATTCTAAAAATTGTCTCTTAACGTTTCCTGCCATTCCATCACTTATTACTTCACTCTTTGGATTAAAAACAGGTATTGGTGCTTCTGGTGATAATCTATCTACATTACCATATATAAATTTATCTTTACAGCTTTCTCCAATTAATAATACATTTAATATACCAACACTATGTTGAGATTCAAATTCTGTAAGTTTTTTTAGAAAATCATTTTGAATAAACACAGGAGTTATATCATCCTTTTTTAATGGTGTATCATTTAAAAAAGAATATGCTGATGTTGCACTTGGTCTTAATAATCCATAAAAGTAACCATCATTGGATTTCAAAAAATCATTTTTAAAATTATCTTTTAAATATGTAGCCAATTCTGTATGGATGTTATTCATTTTACTTGGAACATTTTTTAAGAAATCTAAAACAAGATTTCCATATCCAAAGAAAAATATATCATGTGCTTCATCATTGACCTCATTAGCACTATATAAAATATCTTTTTTAGCATTTTCAAAAAAACTAGGTTGAATAAAAAAGTATGTATCAGGTCTTACTAAAAAAATACAATCATATTCGTTACCACTATCAATAACCATATTATATAAAATTTTCCAATGATATATCATTTTATGAGTAGCATTTTGTATATCTAAACTATCTTGCTTTGATATTTTTAAATTTAAATTTGGTAAAGTATCTATGGTAGAATTAATTTCTGTTTCTATTATTGGAGTGTCGAGATGAGTAGTACTACAATGAGAACACTCTACACTGGTATTCCATGTTGACATATAAAAATCTACATCATCCCAAAATTTACAATTCCAAGTTTTAACTGCTGTATCAAATGTTCTATATTCTCCAAATATTAAAACTGCTACCTTCATTTCTGTACTTTTTCTAATTTTAAATGAGTGTTTCTTATAAACTTTCTAAAAAATTCCAAATACTCATTATCTTTATTTTTAATCTTTCCATTTACTGAAAAATAGTTTTCAAAGAATGGTTTCATACTCAATCTCAGATGTATTGAACTAAACCCATCCCATACTTCGTGTTTAAAGTTTTCTAAAATATAATCGGCTATTTCATGATGAGAATCTATAACCTCGTTTGGTAAATTTTTCAAAAAATTACCAATTACTTTAGAAGAACCAAAATAACAATGGTCTTGGATAAAGTTTCCTGTTTCATTAGTTACTACTTTTTGATTTACATAAATAGTTTCTTTATCGTATTCATTTAGAAATTTTTCAAAATCATGAATATAAAAAGTAGAATCTAATCTTGATATTGCAACAACATCGTAGTTATCAATCTTATCGGATACTCTTTTATATAAATATCTAAAATCTCGAATATTTAAATTTTTGTCGTTATTTGGATTATCTCTTGTATGTTCATCTAATGGTTCTAGTTGAACTTCACAATTACCAAATATTTTAGTTATATCACTCTTTACTATTTTTTGATTATCATGTTCTTTTCTTTTTGATTCTGAATAATGATTGCTTTCATTTTGTGTACGAACTATAACATCGACATTATTATTTAATATGTTCCATGTTTTTGTTGCTATATTAGCACTCCTATATTCCCCATAAACTAAAAGTAATATTTTCATTACCAACTAATTTCCCAATCTTTAAATTCTGATGCTATACAATCTACTTTGTAATCTTTTCTACCACCATCAACTTCTTGTATTTTATTTTTTGCTGTGTTTCTGATTCCATTTAATCCATGTGTTAACAACAAGTTATTTCCTACATCTTCACCATTTCTTGCATTATCTTCATTTACCCAAATATGAGTATTCATTTGAGCCAATACAATTACTGCTCTAATAAAATCACCATCAATTTTATGTTGTTTTGTTGTAGTTAATATTTCTGTAATATCATGTACGATTTCTTCAATCTCTTTTTGATATTCTTTTTTGTATTGTGGTATTTTAACTTCTTTTAATTGAACTATTGTTAATCTATCTATTAGTTCTCCGAGTGTAGGTAAATATTTTCTAGCCATTATTCTTTGTATGTTAAACTTCTCCAAAAATTTTTATTTATTTTGGAGTGTTGTATGTTTTTAATTATTTCTTTATTTTTTTCAAATCTGTTTTGATTATTTTTTACAAAATCATGTATCTCTTTTTCTAATTTACTTAATCTTAAAATTTCATCTGTTAGTGCTTTAAATCTTAGATGATGATTTTCAATAGAATCATAATTATGATTTATAATATCATCAAAAAAATCCAATCCATATCTATCTTTCATACATTTTACATGATTAGGTGGTGCAACTATAATTGGTATCTGATGAAAGAAGAATGGTACAATTGATTTTTCTGTAATATGAACTATATTCTCCCATTCCCATTGAGATTCAGTAATAATACTTATATATCCATGTTTGTATAAATTTTGCTCTACTGCCACCTCATGTAACGCTCTGAAGTATATTTGTTTTCCTGTTTGATTATCAATGATATGTTTTTCATGTTCACTTTTTAATCCTTTTTTATTTTTAATACTTTCAGAAGCAATTTCATACCACTCTTCATGTTTATCCGAACTTAAAACATCTTTAAAAATGTTAACTCTCCAATGTTCCTCTTCTTTAAATGAATCATATTGTATCAAACTTAAATCTACTTTATCTAGTAGATTTTCTTTATTAAAAAAAGTATATATTCCTAATCTATGTGCTTTTAATACATTATTGAAACATTGAAATAATTTAGTTCTACTTGGTCTAAAATCATATTCTTTATCATCGTAAGCAATAAACGAACTATCTCTTTTTTTAAATATTTTTTGAATTTTAGTTTGCATTATTTTACTAACATTCAATGGTAGATAATTATTTGTATTTACATTAATTTCACTATTGTATCTTTTTTTATTTTTTTCTAATAACTCGTTACCTGTTGATAAATAAAAATGTTTTTGATTAATTTTTATATAATCAAGATAATCAGAAAATATTTCTACTGCATCAGGATTATCAGATTCATCTGTTGTAAAAAATAAGAATGAAATTTTAAAACCAGAATGATACTTATCAATTATTAGTTGGGGTATCTGTATTGAACCATCTTCTCCGTCACCATTTTCAGGCCAATCAGGATTTTTTTGTTTTGTTACACTATTTAAATCATGAGATGGATATCCATACACACCTACAAGAAATATATAGATTAATGATTTATCATGAATGTTACAATCATATATTGTATATTCGCTTTCATCAAAAAAGTTTTTTATTTTGGTAATGGATTCAGTTCTAACTCCACCAGAAAGCTTTTCATCTACTATAAAATTATAATGCATTACAAAACCGTTTGTATATATATATTATCTATTTAGAAATAGTCTTCCAGATTTGATTTGTTTTCTCCAATACTCTAAAAGGTCATTCATTGTTTCTTCAAAAGTATATTTTGGTTTCCATCCTGTATGTTTTCTAAACTTTTCTGTATTTGGTACTTGTAAATCAGCATCAATAGGTCTTAACCTATCTTCATCTACTTCAATTGTAATATCATCTCGTGTAGATTGTGAAATTAAGTAGTTTAACATATCTCCAATCTTACAAGTGTACTCACCACCAATATTATAGTACTCACCACCAATTGGATTTTTAGTTACTAATAGATAATAGGCTTCTACTGCATCTCTAACATCTGCATAAGTTCTAAGTGAATCTAAGTTACCAACATATATTGTAGGTTCTTGTAATCCAGCTTCTATCATTGCTATTTGTTTTGCAAAAGTTGATTCTGAGAATACATCTCCTCTTCTTGGACCTGTATGTGTAAACATTCGTGTTGTCATTATGGTTATACCAAATGCTTCTGCATAATATCTACCCAATAGGTCTGTTCCTACTTTTGATATTGCATATGGAGATGCTGGATGTATTGAACATTCCTCATCTATTGGTAATTTATCTTTTGGTACTCTACCAAATATTTCAGATGAAGCACAAACATGAACTACAACATCATCCTCACCATAATCTCTTATAGCTTCCATTAAGTTTGCAGTTCCTATGATATTTGTTTGTAAAGTTTCAAGTGGAGCTCTAAAAGATGTTTTTGGATAAGATTGAGCAGCTAAATGAAATACATAATTTGCTTCTGATTGCTCTACCGCAGATATTACTGATGGTAAATCATTTAAATCTCCGTTAATCAAAAAGATTCTATCTTTCTTATTAATTCTATCAAAGTGATGTTCTAAGTTATCTAATCTATCATTCCATCTTATGAAACCAT
>Ga0209630_10004428_pt1 | contig 12327 bp, 10 predicted proteins | sample COG_01_FD_184745 | JGI IMG/M metagenome (GOLD analysis project Ga0209630, IMG submission 184745) | Pelagic Microbial community sample from North Sea - COGITO 998_met_01 (SPAdes) (version 2) | ecosystem: Environmental > Aquatic > Marine > Neritic zone/Coastal water | place: Helgoland, sampling... | reverse complement strand
GAAAATCAAAAGCTCCTTGATTGGATGTCAAGGCCAATAGAATAGTATGTTTGTTATCAAACTTTAAAAATGGTTCAACTGAATCTTTTCCCATATATGGAGCAACAGTCACACTATCAAACCCCAAATCTTGGAAAAATACTTTAGCATACATACGACTTGTATTTCCAATATCTCCTCGCTTTGCATCTGCAATAGTGAAAATTTCAGGATAATTTTTATTCAAATAGCTGATTGTTTTTTCAAATGATTTCCACCCCTTAATACCGTAGGCCTCATAAAAAGCTGTGTTTGGTTTGTAAGCAACACATAAATGATGCGTAGCATCAATAATTGCTTTGTTAAATGCAAATATTGGGTCTGCCTCTTTTAATAAAAAGGGTGGAATTTTATCCATATCGGTATCCAACCCAATGCAGAGAAAAGATTTTTTTCGGTGTATTTCAGCAATCAGTTTTTTAATTGTCATAGTTTAGCAGTCTCATTCGATAACTCTGACATCACATCATGTCATCATTAGCCTTCAATAATTCTGTGTTTTCAGCTAACATTAACTCGTCTATTATTTTTTGGATATCTCCATTAATAATATTAGATAGATCGTATAAGGTTAAACCGATTCTATGATCTGTAACACGACCTTGAGGATAATTATATGTTCTTATTTTCGCACTTCTATCTCCCGATGAAACCATACTTTTACGTTTTTCAGAATCTGCAGCTTGTTTTTTTGCTAATTCCATTTCATATAATCTTGATCGCAAAACCTTTAATGCTTTTTCCAAGTTTTTATGAGATGATTTTTGATCTTGACAACTAACAATCATACCTGTTGGTTCGTGATGTAGTTTGATTGCTGAATAGGTAGTGTTCACTGATTGGCCTCCGGGTCCTGTAGACGTCGTACGTTCAATACGCACCTCTGTCATGTCAAGTTCTACATCAAACTCCTCAGCTTCCGGAAGTACCATCACTGTAGCTGCGCTTGTGTGAACTCTGCCCTGTGTTTCAGTTTGTGGGACACGTTGAACACGATGCACGCCAGCTTCAAATTTCATTGTTCCGTAAACATCTTCACCAGAAACTTCAAAAATAATTTCTTTAAACCCTCCAGAAGTTCCTTCATTTAAGCTGACGACATCAACTTTCCAACTTTTATCACTGCAATATTTCGAGTACATTCTGTAAAGATCACCAGCAAAAATACTCGCTTCGTCACCTCCAGTTCCGGCCCTTACCTCAACCACAATATTTTTTGCATCATCTGGATCTTTAGGGATGAGCAGAAATTTTATTTCATCCTCGAGAGGAGCCAATTTTTCTTTTGCTTCTTCCAATTGAAGTTTGGCCATTTCAACCATCTCTGCATCATCTTCTTCAGCCATAATTTCATTGGCTTCATTGATGTTATTTAGTAGAGATTCGTAGAGAAGTCCTTTATCAACGACCTTTTTGAGATCCTTATATTCTTTATTTAATTTAATATATCGCTTTTGGTCTGATATGATATCAGGCTGAATAATTAAATCATTAATCTCATCAAATCGTTGTTTTATTATTTGTATTTTTTCTAGCATTTAGTTTACAAATTATCATCCAAAAATACGATAATTTATCAATTGTTTAAAACTTACTCTTTTTAATATATTAACAAAAAAATGGATTAGTTCATGATTAATCCACCATCATATTTTATATAGAATTATTCAAAAGAATCACACTTAAAACAGCCTTATAAAAATGAAAAAACTCACTTAACAAGCCTTTTTGCACTATAATGTTTAGGAAAATAAATTTGAAATTATGATGTCTTTTATGATTCAATAAATCATAACAATTGGAGTTTTCATAAATCTCAAAAGCCTTTTCAATTGCAGGACTATAAATCACTTTTAGGTTAGTTGAATTGCAGAACTTTAACCAGAGTTTTGAAATGTTAAAAATCGATTAGGGCTCCAATACCAAAAAGTTGTTTCCATTGAACTTTTGCCCCAGAATATTTTGTTTCTCCAGCGTCATTTACCAATGTGGCAATTTTAATATCATTATCATATTTAAGATGCGATCCAAGGGTTGCCCTAACAAACGAATTTACTTTAAAATCAAGTACTACTTCCCAATCAATATCGATATTCCCAAAATCATTTAAGTAATCAGTGTAAAAGCTTACTAAGTTTCTCAACGAGATATTTTCAATTAATTCTGACTCAAAAGAACTTGTTATTAAAATCCCTATTTCTTCTCTTGACTTTTTGCCCTCTCTAAGGATGTTTCCTGATGAGTCAAATTCAGCTGCTCTTACACCAAATGAACCTGCATCTGCTAATGTTTGATCTAATACAAATGTTGTCTTTAATGTTAACGGTGATAAATAAGCAGAAAAAGATTCAATATGCTCACCATAGACCGTACCTACACCCAAAAACACATAAGCAGGAGCCATGAATTTTGAAATTGATTGGGTCTCACTTTTAGAATAGTTGTAGCCATTCGTAAATTGAGTTTTAAAACTAAAATTAGCTGAATAATACCAATGAGATAAGGTGTCTTTTCTAAAGCCAAAACGAGAATGTACTTCAAAATTATCATCTGTCTTTCTAAAATCTTGTTCTTGTTGCTTATTTACACCATATTTGATAATCATACGGTTTTCCCAAACCATGTGATCTTTTTGAAAATTTCTTTGAAATTCAATTCCAAGAAGCCCAGAAATAGAATTAGATCCACCACTGTTCCAATTAACAAATGCCACCTCACTGATGTCCAAACTTGCTCGATTTATATGCCTCCATTCAGATACTTCTGAGTCAGTATTAACTTTAAGACTATCGCTTTCAATTTGCTGAGAATAGCCATAGCTGTTTAAGATAAAAAGACAAATTATAGTCAATAGGTTCTCAAATCTCATCTTCATCGTTTAAAGAAATCTGCTGTCAAAAATAATTAAAAGTTCCAAATTGACTCTTAATTGTTAGTTTTTTTAATGTACTTGCTTCAACTTTTCCAATCACCTGTCCGTGTACTTGAAACGATTTTGATATTTCAATAATATCATCCGCTATTTCAGGAGATACATATAATTCCATACGATGCCCACAATTAAAAACTTGATACATTTCTTTCCAATCAGTTTTTGACTGCTCTTGTATGAGCTTGAAAAGCGGAGGCACCGGCAGCATGTTGTCTTTTATGACATGAAGATCATCGACGAAATGTAAAATTTTAGTTTGAGCTCCACCACTACAATGAATCATACCGTGAACAGTTTCCTTTGAAAACTTTGATAATATCTTTTTTATTATCGGTGCATATGTTCTCGTGGGAGACAGCACCAACTTACCAGCATCTATAGGTGAGTCTTGAATCGAATCTGTTAATCGTTTTCTTCCAGAATATACAAGTTCTTTGGGAACATTTGGATCAAAACTTTCGGGATATAAAGATCCTAAATATGAATCAAAAACGTCATGTCTTGCAGAGGTTAAACCATTACTTCCCATACCACCATTATACTCCCTCTCATAAGAAGCCTGTCCAAAACTCTCAAGACCAACTATAACATCTCCAGCCTTAATATTAGCATTGTCTATAACATCATTTCTTTTCATTCTTGCAGTTACCGTAGAATCTACAATAATCGTTCTAACCAAGTCACCAACATCAGCGGTTTCACCACCTGTAGAATGAATGTTTACACCGAATGTCTTCAAATCTTTTATCAATTCCTCTGTTCCATTTATGATGGCAGAAATAACATCTCCAGGAATGAGGTTTTTATTCCTTCCAATGGTCGATGAAAGCATGATATCATCAGTTGCACCAACACATAAAAGATCATCAATATTCATTATGAGAGCATCTTGTGCAATACCCTTCCAAACTGAAATATCACCTGTTTCTTTCCAATACATGTAAGCAAGAGAGGATTTTGTTCCTGCGCCATCAGCATGCATAATCAAACAGTAGTCATCATCATTAGTTAAATAATCAGGCACCACCTTACAAAATGCTTTTGGAAATAATCCTTTATCTATCTTTTTTATAGCATTATGAACATCTTCTTTCGATGCTGACACACCACGCTGCGCGTATCGTTTGCTAATCTCTTGACTCATTTTAATGATTTATTGAAGTCGGTAAAAGTACGGATTGTAATCAATTATTTATAATCCTCGCTTAGTTGATTTGAATTAATTATTGTCGGTATATTTTTTTGACGTTTCTCAGGTGCTAAATAATTTCCAAAATAAATATTTAGACCAATGGCAAACCTCCAATAGGCATCATCAGATTGTCCAAAAATCAATCCCTCAACATCATCTGTATTAAACCTATTATAATTACCAAAAAACTTCATTCCAACTCTTTCTGTAAGCAAGTATTCAAAACCTACTCCAAACTGAAGCTTAATCTCGTTAGTTTCAAAATAATTGGCAGCATGATAGCCTACACCGCCATATACAAATGGAGAAAGCTTTTTTGAAGGAGACAAGTACCACTCTAAATCAATATCATATGACATAAAACCTTCATTGTAAACGTCTTTAAAAGCCAAGTTGAACTTATGAAATCCAAAATTAATTGCAAAAGAAGAACCTAAAAACCGTTTATAACCAACATGATAATACAGTTCAGAAATAGGATTGTTAAAATCTCCATTCATAATTGATGTACCAATGCCAACAGAAAGTGCATTTTTCCCACGTAAATCCACTTGACGGATTAATCGTTTTGATACTTTAACAGATGTATTTTCTTGAGTTTGGGCAGCAGAATAATTACTAATTGTAAAAAGTAAAGTAATAAAAATTAAATGCCAAAAATAGTTATTCGCCATGGTAATTTACATTATGTCAAGCAGATAATATAAATTCAATTAAGATTGATGGGGCAACGAATATAATAAATACAGATGAATTTAAAAGCAAGGAGGTTATGTGAACACGGGATAATACAGATTATCATAGATGCAATTATTTGCACTGTAACCGTATTACAGACTCGAATTTATACTTTTATAAACTTGATTACGGAGTAACATTGACCGTTTTTTCAGTATTGATAGCGATGTCTTGTGAAACTTTTTTGTCAACGTTATTGTAAGAATCGAGGGATGTAATTAGCGTCACAAGCATCAAAGCAATGACACTTAAGATAAACTTCTTCATTTTAAAAATAGATTAATAGCGAAGCTAAAATACAAAAAAAAATCATGCCTCGGACTTTAAAACTTTGATATTGATGAGGTTAAAGCGTGAATTTCGATAAATAGTAAATTTATTAGTTAAACCGTTTAAATAAATGGTGTCATCACAATTGCTAGCCCTAGTTTCGGCCAATAACTGATTTCTCAACACTTCTGTTTTGAGACAGTAATTATGTGCTTAATATGCTGCTATTTTGTGAAAAGTAATTCTCTGTATTTTGTTAGTGGCCAGAGTTCATCATCTATTAATAATTCTAGTTTATCGCAACTATATCTAATTTGCTCGAAGTAAGGTTTAATTTTGTTACAATAAACATTTGCGCGTTTTATGGAGTTTTCTATTCTATTTGCTTTTTTGCGTTCATTAGTCATAATAGTAACTCCCGAATTTATAAGTTCAATATGTTTCGAAATATCTTCAACAAGCTTAAGTTGTTCTTTTGCAAAACTTTTAAAATCCTTTCCGTAAATATTTTTGAGTCCTTGAACATTTTCTATTAAAATGTTTTGATATTTAACAGCCGTTGGAATGACATGATTCCTTGCTATATCTCCCAAAACTCGACCTTCAATTTGAATTCTTAGAGCATATTCTTCAATTTCAATTTCATAGCGTGCATGGATTTCAGTGGCATTCATCACTCCTAATACTTCAAATAATTGCACACATTTTTCTGAAACACGCACCTTCAATGCTTCAGGTGTTGTTTTATTATTACTTAATTTACGTTTTTTAGCTTCTTTTTCCCATGCACTACCATAACCATTTCCCTCAAATAATATTCTTTTTGAAGTCTTAATATACTCACGAAGGACATTAAAAATAGCATCATCTTTTTTCATATCCTTACCAACAATAAGCTTGTCGACCTCTGTCTTAAAATCAATTAACTGTTTTGCCATTATTGAGTTAAGAACAGTCATTGGATTTGCACAGTTGGCAGTAGAACCAACAGCCCTAAATTCGAACTTATTCCCTGTAAAAGCAAAAGGAGACGTTCTATTTCTATCAGTATTATCCAACAAAATTTCTGGAATTTTACCAACGACATTTAATTTCAAGTCTGTTTTTTCTTTTGGTGATAATTTCCCCTTTGTTACACCTTCAAGTTCATTTAGCACCTTTGTTAGTTGCTCTCCAATAAACACCGACATGATGGCTGGAGGCGCTTCATTGGCACCTAACCGATGATCATTACTCGCGCTGGCAATAGAAGCCCTTAACAAATCCTCATAGTCATTTACTGCCTTTATTGTATTAACAAAAAAAGTTAAAAATTGCAAATTGCTCATGGGAGTTTTTCCAGGACTTAGTAAATTAACTCCAGTATTTGTACTCAAACTCCAATTATTATGCTTACCTGACCCATTGACTCCTGCAAAGGGTTTTTCATGAAAAAGCACTTTAAATTTGTGGCGATCAGCAATTTTATCCATTACATCCATAAGCAATGAATTATGATCTACAGCGAGGTTTGCTTCATCAAATATGGGAGCTAATTCAAATTGGTTGGGAGCTACTTCATTATGTCTTGTTTTTACTGGAATTCCCAACAACATACACTCATTTTCAAGATCACGCATGAATGACATAGCACGATTTGGAATGGTCCCAAAATAATGATCATCAAGCTGCTGTCCCTTTGCCGAGGAATGACCAATTAAAGTTCTTCCTGTTAATATCAAATCTGGTCTTGCTGCAACCAAAGCAGAGTCAACCAAAAAATACTCTTGTTCCCATCCTAATGATGCATTTACCTTTTTTACATTTTTATCAAAATACTTAGCAACAGCCACTGCTGCATGATCGACAGCTTGAAGCGCTCTTAATAAAGGAGTTTTATAATCTAATGCCTCTCCCGTGTAAGAAACGAAAACTGTGGGTATACATAACGTAGTTTCATAAATAAAAGCCGGTGAGGTTGGATCCCATGCTGTATATCCTCTTGCTTCAAAAGTATTTCTAATACCGCCATTGGGAAAAGAGGATGCATCTGGTTCTTGTTGAACCAACTGATTTCCTCCAAAATTTTCAACAGCCATACCGTTTCCAATCGTTTCAAAAAAAGCATCATGTTTTTCGGCTGTTGCACCTGTTAAAGGTTGGAACCAATGTGTGTAGTGCGTAACTCCTTTTGAAAGCGCCCAATCTTTCATTGCTGAAGCTATTTGGTCAGCAATACTTCTATCAATTTTTGAGCCTTTTTCCATGGCATCTTTAACACTTTTATAAGCATCCTTTGTTAATGACTGTCGCATGGTACTATCATTGAACACATTAGAACCGTAAATTGCAGAACGACGTCCTTTTTCTATAACCTTTAAGGGGCTTCTATTAAGAGATTCTTTAATTGCGTGAAATCTTAAACTTGACATAATGAGGTGTTGATTTGATAAAATTTATGGGGTAAATTTAAATAAAATTAAATTATTAACCATTAAACCCCGTAAAAAATAGGGTATAAGTAATTGTTGATAACATTATTGTCAAATTAACCCTCTTTTTTTTGAAACAAATTCAAAATTTAGCATATTTGCAACTTAAATTTTTAAAAACACCAATATGAGTAAATCAAAATTAGAATATATCTGGTTAGATGGTTACAAACCAACTCAAAATATGAGAAGCAAAACTAAGGTTGAAGATAATTTTAGTGGAAAATTAGAAGACTGCCCTGTTTGGTCATTTGACGGAAGCTCGACAAAGCAAGCAGAAGGCGGTTCCTCAGATTGTTTACTAAAACCCGTTGCCATATACCCTGATCCTGCGAGAAACAATGGCTACCTTGTTATGACTGAAGTCTTAAATGCTGATGGAACTCCACACGAGTCAAACGGAAGAGCAACAATTGAAGATGAAGATAACGACTTTTGGTTTGGATTTGAGCAAGAGTATTTTATCATGGATACAAGAACACAACTTCCTCTTGGTTTTCCAATTGGTGGCTACCCCGCTCCACAGGGTATGTATTATTGTTCTGTAGGTGGTAAAAATACGCATGGAAGAGATTTGGTTGAAGAACATGCAGATTTATGTATCGAAGCTGGTTTAAATTTTGAGGGAATAAATCAAGAAGTTGCTTCTGGTCAATGGGAATTTCAATTATTTGCTAAAGGTGCCAAAAAAGCTGGTGATGAAATTTGGATTGCACGGTACTTATTAGATCGACTGACTGAACAATATGGGTATTATATTGAATACCACCCTAAACCCTTGGGCAAGGACATGGATTGGAATGGCTCTGGAATGCATGCTAATTTTTCAAACACGACACTCAGAACATGTGGTTCTCAAGAAATTTATGAAAAGATTTGCGAATCATTTAGATCCGTTGTGAAGGAACACATTGCAGTATATGGAGAATTCAATGATCAAAGACTAACTGGACTACACGAAACAGCGTCAATTCACGACTTTAGTTATGGTATATCCGATAGAGGAGCCTCCATAAGAATTCCAATTATTACTGTTGAAAAAGGATGGAAAGGCTGGCTAGAAGATCGTCGTCCAGCATCAAACGGTGACCCTTATAAAATAGCAGGAAGAATTATAAAAACCGTAAAATCTGCGAAGATTTAACCCCACTACCCTTAATTATATCAAAAAGTCTTGAAATATTTTCAAGACTTTTTTTTTGATTTAATCAAGTAAAAATTAGAATTATAAAAAAACCATAACTAACAGTCAACATAAAACCATTAACACGGGTTATTTGATGCTTTTTAGGTATTAAAATTAAAGGAACTAATACCGCAGAAAATGCAATCATCCAAAAAATATCTCGAGTAAGAATCTCCGGCTCTGTCACTTCAATAGTTTTAATCATTGATGTTAAACCTAATACAGATCCAATATTAAAAATATTAGACCCAATCAAATTACCCAAAGAAATCGATTTTTCATGTTTTGCTGCAGCGATTACGGAGGCAGCGAGTTCAGGAACACTGGTGCCAATAGCTATCACAGAAACAGATATTACCGCTTCACTCACACCGAAAATTTGAGCTACATCAATGGCACCCTTTACCAACCAATGCGACCCAAAAAACAGAGCAATCCCACCAATAAGCAACCAAACAACTATTTTAAAAAATGATACCATTGCTAAAGTTTCATTAACCTCGTCAACATAGGCTTCCTTTTTTGCTTTACGAAGTAAGATTATTAAAAACAATAGCAACATGCCAAATAACATGAGTCCCTCAGTTGAATCTAATTTATTGTCATTACTTAAAAAATAATACAACATACCTGAAAAGAGCATCATGGCAGGCCAATTCAATTGATAAAATGTTTTACTAACGGAAATATTGCCTACAATAGCTGTTATCCCTAAAACTAATCCAATGTTCGCAACATTAGATCCAATAACATTATTAATCGCTATGGCTGGAGATCCATTAAGAGCAGCATTGAGACTTACCAACAACTCTGGAACTGAAGTAGCAAATGAAACGACGGTCATACCGATAACGAATTTTGATATGCTTAATTTGAACGATAACCCAACCGACGCTCTAACCAAAAATTCTCCTCCAATAACAAGAGATATAAATCCAAGAATAACGAATAAAAAACTCATCGTTTTTTTAGCGAATATAAAAAGAAAACCAACAACTATATAGCCTTAAATACGCAAACCTTGTAATAAATTTTATTGCGCCTCATCGCATGATATTAATTACTATTTTTACATGAGAACAATATTATAACACATGAAGAAACAATGCTTTATATTATTAGCAACAATTAACAAAACATTACTCCCTAGTTATACGAAAAAGCGACTTGATCTGAGTAAAGCCTCAAAAATTGAACTACTTATTTTTGGATGGAGACTTTTTGTCACGAAACGTGCCCTGAATTAATGACATTATTTTCTTTTTAGTTTAAGTGTTTTGTCAAAAAAAAGCCGATAAAAAACGAATTGATGTAGATGAATGAACTTAATAAGGCGATAAGACGCAAAAAAAGTTAATTTCTTTGGGAAATGTTACATGAACTAACTTTTTTAATGTATATTTAAATTATGATTATAGTAGTATTTAGCTGGGACTAGTAAAACTATAAATCTAAAAGCCTTCATATTATCAGCGCAGTGATAAATGGAGGCTTTACTCTGTAATATTGTAACTTATGTTACATAATACTGTGAAAATATTCTTATCTTTGCTTTATCATTTAGGAAAAAATTTAGCTGGGACTAATAATTATTCCTTTTTTGATTAATAGCAACGAGAGCCTTAAATTGATCCGCGCAGGGAAATGTTTGAGGCTTTTACTATTCAAAGGTAAATTTAGTAATGGTTTTATTCCTTTTTATTTGTAGCGATGGTTACAAAATACATATAAATGGTATCTTTTGTTCAATTTTTAACCAAACAACCATGAAAGCCTCAAGCATAATGTCTGCGAACACTATACAAGAGGCTTCACTCTTAACATAATAATTAACTATCCATCAAATATATTGTAATTGCCTTGCTTACAATATGACAAATATCATGTTCTTAAAAAAATTGAAAAAACGAATATTTGTTTTTAGTTCTATTGACTCATAGAACGTTACATTATTTTTTTAGAAATAGCGTCAATTGAAGGAAAACAAAAGCCAACATGGCAATAAAGATTACAATTGTTTTTTTCATGTTTCACCGCTCTTCTAAGAAATTAAAATATAATCAATATCGACAAAGAAATCAACATCCATCTTTACAATAAAAAATAATTCCTAAATAAGCTTACAAGGTAAATTATCTATTTGCAAGAAAACATGACAAATGTCATGTTTTATAATCACGAAAACATCTTACGTTTATTTATAATAATAAACCACATTTATGTAAATAATATTTTATCTTTAATTGATCAACACTCAGCAATGACCAAAAAACATAATAATTTCGTCTTTTACATCATTATTATCTTATGTGGCTGCGCTATATTAAATATAATTTATTTAGCTTATCAGATTAGCATCTCCCATTAAACACAGTATAGTTGATAAATTTTGCTTGATAATTCAAAGAAATAACACACATCATTTTTTGTTAGTTCTTGTATAATGCTTTGAACATTGGTCATCGTTTTGCCAAATTAATATAAACGATTTATTTCATTTTGATAGCCTGACTTATCAACGTCTAATTCAATTAAATTTTTCATTTGTGCTGATATTTAGGGTTAATTATTAATTTTATTTCGAAGTAGTTTAGACATAAAAATTTCACTCCTTAAAGCTTCAATTTCTAATTTCATTTTTTCCATTTCATTCAATCGGAATGTTCCGGTCTGTTCAAGTCCTTTTTTAATATTCATAAGTAGATTTTAGATGTAGTAATTGTATTAACAATCGTATAATAATAATATAACGAGAACAGGACAAGAGCTTTAGCGTTTCTAGAAGGAAGAGACTTAAAGGGTATTACATTACAAAAGACAGCAGACTTATTAAACGAAAATAGGTTTTATACTTCGTCAGATAAACGCTTCACTCCTACTCAGGCATTCAGGCTTAAGAAACAGTTAGCCGAAGCATCATAAAAGATCATTATAATACGGCAATAAATTTATACTGATTATCAGTTGCTTATGAAATAATCACAATAAATGGTGTCCCTATAAAACATAAAAAAAGCCTTTACTAAAAAGTAAAGGCTAAATTATCAAGTGACCTCGGCAGGATTCAAACCTGCAACCTCTTGAGCCGTAATCAAGTGCACTATTCAGTTATGCTACGAGGCCAAATTTGTGGGGCAAATATAGTTTATAATTTTTTCTAACAAAAGAATTTATTATCAAAATCTAAATAGCTATTTTTGAGATATGGTTCCAATAAATAGTCTTCGAAACATAAAAAATCTCTTCTCCAACCAACTGTTAAATGAAATTGCATTAAATGGTGAAATGATAAATTTTGATAAAGATGAAATCATCATTGATATCAATCAAAAACTAGAAAATATTCCGATTCTTATAACAGGAAATATCAAAGTTTTAAGAGAAGATGAAGAAGGACATGATCTTTTGTTATATGTACTAGAATCTGGAGATACTTGCGCCATGTCTCTGACTTGTTGTATAAGTAGTAAAAAAAGTAAAATCAGAGCAATCACAGACA
>Ga0209630_10004427_pt1 | contig 12330 bp, 8 predicted proteins | sample COG_01_FD_184745 | JGI IMG/M metagenome (GOLD analysis project Ga0209630, IMG submission 184745) | Pelagic Microbial community sample from North Sea - COGITO 998_met_01 (SPAdes) (version 2) | ecosystem: Environmental > Aquatic > Marine > Neritic zone/Coastal water | place: Helgoland, sampling... | reverse complement strand
TTATAAAGTGATCCCATATAAGCCAACCTGTAAATAGTATAAATAGAAAGATACTTATTCTAACTAAAACTATATATACGGGATCATGTGTTTTCATTTTAATAAATAACCAATATTTTTAATAAGGATTTAAATTAAAAAGAGATGAGAAAAAAATAATTAAAATGATTGTTATAAAACGTGATCTTATTAGCTGCCCTCTTAACTCTTCATCACTTAAAGAGTTTCCTATTTTTTTTTCATATCTTCTTACACTTAAGATAAAAATTAATTTATTTACAGGGTAATATAATAAAAGGGCAAGTAAGGTCACACTTAATAAATAAAATAGTTCGCTTGGCATTTTACACCTTATATATTATAGACCTTCAATTTAATGAAAGTCTATAATTTATTTATTAATTAAACCTATGTATCACCAATATCATCTACTAAAGCATCAAAGGTTTTAGGAGGTGTAGACATTTCCATTTTATAAGCAAGCATCCACATCATATAAACACCAATTAGCCAAAATAAGATCTGCCATGCCCAAATAGATGGGATACCAAATACCCATGTATTTGGATCTAATGGACTTCCAAATATCCAATTTCCTATCACTGCACCTGGCCCTATTCCAAAAAAGAACCATAACAATGTTATTATAACAGCTGTTGGAATTAATCTTCTTTTTTCAGATGACAGAGATGCATGTTCACGCAAAAATGAGTGAAACTTCATTTTATGATCAGTATCAGCTTTATTTTGAGTAAAGTAAGATATAATTATTGCTAACCCTAAATTAAAAATTATTCCCCATCCTGCTGAATGAATAGTTAATGGCCATCTACCCCAGGCTGTAATTCCAAAAACATCTGCTCCTATACTTTCTGTAAGTGTAACCGCAATTAATCCTGCAATTAATCCATATGAAATCCCTGCTCTTGTAAGGAAAGGCCACCAGCAAATTGCTATCAGGGCAGGCCACATTTGGAAACCATATGCAACTGCTAAACCACCTAATAAAACTAACGCATCTTTAGAAACTGTAGCAACTAATAAAGCTGCTAAGACTATAACTCCTACTCCAGCTCTACCAAGAATTTTTTGAAGATTATGAGAAGCATTTGGCATTAAAAATCTTTTAAATAAGTCACGTGTCAACATTCCTCCAGCAGTAGACATATATGCAGCTCCAGTTGATTGCATAGCTGCTAAAGCGCATACAGATAAAAGGCCTACTAGCCATGGAGCACTATCTGACATTAAATATATTAACTGAGGCACAAGATTTCCTTGCTTACCTGCTGTAGCCATAATATCTTCTCCACCTAACCCTGCTCCCATTACATTATTTACTAATTCTGGATGAGATGCCAACATAGCTGCATCGGCTCCTAAAAAATGAGCGCCAATGCCTTGAATAGCTGTAAAGGACATTAGTATAAGGCCAATTCCAAAAGCAGAAGCCCAAACTTGTTGTGGAGCAAATGGTGTCACACTTTTATTAGAAAATGACCACATAGTAAATGCTGGTGCAGATTGTATACCCATTAAAGCAAACATATAAGATAAAATCATTATTCCCGTCCACGCACCACCTACTGCTTGAGTTCCACTTTTCACGTATTGTATTACACCAGGAATAGCTATGTAATGACTATATCCATCAGGTGTTAATTTTTCATCTATTTGAGATAAAGCTGCTACACCATCTATTAAGGTGCCAAAGCCTCCAATATTTACTAAAGTAATTATTCCTATTACCATTATGCCACCAGCTAAAAGAATGCACTGCATTGTATCTACATAAGCAACAGCTTTTAACCCACCAGTAGCAACATATATAAAAACTACAGCTGATAATGCCCACATTCCGACATTGACACTAAACATTCCATCTGTAAGAACATTAAATAAAAAACCTGAGGCTCTTAGTTGTATTCCTAGATAAGGAACAGAAAATACTAATGCCACTAATACTATTAAAATTCTTATAAAATCAGATTTGAAATACTCTGAAAACATTTCACCAGGAGTAACAAATCCAAACCTTTTACCTAGCATCCATTGCCTTTTTAAAAACATTACACCTGTAAAAGGAATAGTGATTGCATAAAATGAAGCGTATGCATATGGAAAGCCGTCTCTATAAATTAGACCAGGGTGCCCCATAAATGTCCAACCAGAAAATGAAGTTGCAGTTGCAGCTAAAATAAATACCCAGATAGAAATACCTCTACCTGCTAAAAAATAATCGCTTGCTGTCTTTGCTTGTAAATGACCTTTAACTCCCCAAAAAACACAATAAGACCAATAAAGTCCAACAAATACTAGTAACCATACAACTTTTGCATCCATAACTTTTCTCCCAAATATATTTATCTAATAATTAACCCTAATTTTAACAAAATAGCAAATTATCTATTATTATATATAAGTGGTGGGCCCGGTAGGACTCGAACCTACGGCCAAACCGTTATGAGCGGTTTGCTCTAACCAACTGAGCTACGGGCCCTAAATCAATTATTTCTCGTCTAAAAAGCTTTTTAAAGTCCTTGATCTAGATGGATGTTTAAGCTTACGTAAAGCTTTTGCTTCAATTTGTCTAATTCTTTCTCTTGTAACAGAGAATTGCTGACCAACTTCTTCTAAAGTATGATCTGTATTCATACCGATACCAAAACGCATTCTTAAAACTCTTTCTTCTCTTGGCGTTAAAGAAGCTAATATTTGTGTTGTTTGCTCTCTTAAATTTTCATGAATTGCTGCATCTAATGGTATAACTGCATTTTGATCATGAATAAAATCACCTAAATGACTATCCTCCTCATCACCAACTGGAGTCTCTAAACTTATTGGCTCTTTAGCTATCTTCATAACTTTTCTTACTTTATCAAGAGGCATAGCAAGTTTTTCAGCTAATTCTTCTGGTGTAGCTTCCCTTCCTATTTCATGGAGAATTTGCCTAGAAGTTCTAACTAATTTATTAATTGTTTCTATCATATGAACAGGAATTCTAATAGTTCTGGCTTGATCCGCTATTGATCTAGTAATTGCTTGCCTAATCCACCAAGTAGCATAAGTTGAAAATTTATACCCTCTTCTATATTCAAACTTATCAACAGCCTTCATTAAACCTATATTTCCCTCTTGTATTAAGTCTAAAAATTGCAACCCTCTATTTGTATATTTTTTTGCTATAGAAATAACCAACCTTAAATTGGCTTCTATCATTTCTTTTTTTGCATGCTCGGATTCTCTTTCTCCACGCTCAATTGCTTTTACTAATACCTTAAAATCAGCAACATCTAAGTTACAATACTCTACTATACTTCTTATCTCTTGAATAATCTCTTTAATTTGAGGTCTTTCTGCTTTAATAAAATCTTTCCAACCTTTATCTTTAATTAAAGAAAGTTTTCTAAGTAAATCTTTATTAATTTCACGACCTAAATATGCTTCTAAAAATTTATCTCTTTTTATTCTATACTTACCTGCCAGCCTAATTAGACTTCCTTCTAAAAATATTAATCTTTTATTTTTTCCATATAGTTCGTCTATAAGCTCTTCCACTCTTTTATTATCAAGCCTTAAACCTCTCATAATATCAGAAACTTCTTTTTGAGATTTAAAAAACTTATTTTGATCTGTGATCTTATTCTCAATTCCAGCTATTTTATTAACAATGGACTTCTTCCAATATTTATCCATTGATTTAGAGCATTTTGATAATTGATTAAAAGCAGCTACAATCTGTGGTTTTAAAATTTCTTCTAATGCTGAAATAGAAGGCATTCCATCATGAGAGTCCTGTTCCTCTTGTTCTTCAGAATTAAATGAATCTTCGTTACTTTCATCTTCATTATTTTTTTCAGTTTCATGGTCATTATTTACTTGTAATGTTGAAGCCACTTTGGCTGTTGCTAAAGGATTATTAACTGTTGCTCCATCCGGCCCTGACCCATATGTCGCTTCCAGGTCTATTACTTCTCTCATGGTAATTTGTTCTTTTTTTAATAGAACAGTCCATTTAGATATGTTTGTTAAAGTTAAAGGATTTCTGCTAATACCTCTAAACATTAAATCTCTTCCAGCTTCTATTCTTTTTGCTATAGCAATTTCACCATCTCTAGATAGAAGTTCTACATTTCCCATTTCTCTAAGATACATCCTTACTGGGTCATCCGTTCTACCTAATTCATTATCTGAAGCATTAGAAGGTTTTACTACTTCACCTTTAGGTGTATCGCTTCCCACCACTTCTGTATCCGAATCATTTGATTCGTCATCAGAGTCTACTAAACTAATACCAACATCTGAAATCATGGCTTGAATATCTTCTATTTTTTCTGAGGAGAATTTTTCAGGAGACAATACGCTATTTAACTCATCGTAGGTAATATAGCCCTTCTCTTTACCCTTAGAAATAAGCTTTTTTACTTCTACTTCGCTAATATCAGTAATTTGATCGTCTGCAGAAACAGAATTATCAGTAGTTATCTTATTATTCTTTTTTTTTGCCATAAATTTATTTTTCTATTCAATATCAGATAATTTGTTTAAAATACTATTTTAAACTAATTATATTTACTTTCAATAATTATCAATAAATTACTTAGTTAAGTATATTTATTTCTTTTTTTTATACCATGTTTTTTGCAAATTAGCTGCTTCTAACCAACACTTTTCTACATAATCCAAGTCATCATGTTTTTTAACATAATCTGGAGTAAATTTACTTTTAGTCCAGTCATTTAATTTTAAAATATTATTAAATATTTTAAAATACTTAACATCTTCTTTTAAACTAATTACATCCTTATCTGAGAGGCAGCCATTTTTTTGATATAAACCAATTAATGCTTTTCTTAGAAGATCAAGTTCTATATTAGAAAAAATAAGTATTGAGAACTCTTCATAAACTTTTCCTAATAAATTATAATTATTTAGTATAGATTCAATTAAATTTTTTTCACGAAAGTTAGTATACATTTTTTTATTTACTCTGTCTGCATTTAACTTATCTAACTCAGTATTTATTGTATTAAATTTATTATTAAGGTTTTTATTATTAGTAGTCCTTTTTAAAATGAACTTATTAAAATAAATATAAAAAGAGTTTTTATACTCAGCTTTAACAATATTATCTTGTATTAAAGAAATCTTTTTTTCCATTGCCAATTTAAAACCCGCTCTTCTTTCAGGAGTGTCCAAAACAATATTTTCCGTCTCACTTTTCCAAAAAAAATCAAACATAGCTATTGGATTATTTATTATATTAATTAATTTATCTTTCTCATTATTTAATACTAAACTATCTGGATCTTCTCCCTCAGGAAGAAAAACAAACCTTAAAGACTTTCCAGGTTTTAATAAAACTAAAGCAATATTTAGAGTTCTAACTGCTGACCGATAGCCTGCTTTATCTCCATCCATACAAATTATAGGCTCATTAGAAATTCGCCACATTAAAATTAGTTGATCTTCTGATAGAGCAGTGCCCAAAGGAGCTACAGCTCCGTAAAGACCTATATGATATAGTGAAATTACATCTAAATAACCTTCTACAACTATAAACGGTAATTTATGTTTTTGGACATATTTTTTAGCTCTATGATAATTAAATAACATCTTCTTTTTTTTAAAAAGAATGGTATCAGGAGAGTTAAGATATTTTGGCTCTACTCCTCCAAGGCCTCGTCCCCCAAATGCTATAACTACTCCACTATTATCATGAATAGGAAAAATTAACCTGTTTCTAAAAAAATCATATGTCTGATTATTTTTTATGGAGTTTCTAGCTAACCCAGAATTAATTATAGATTCTAATGAATAATTTTTATTTTTAAGAAATAAAATTAAATTATTTGAAGCATTTTCAGAAAAACCTAATTCAAAATATTGATAAGCCTTTTCTGATATATTCCTTTGTTTTAAATATTCTCTAACTTTTCCTCCCAAAGAAGAATTTAAAATGCTCACAAAATGGTTTTTTGATACTTCTACTATATTATGAGCATCTATTGATTCTTTAGTTACTTTTTTTTCAAAGCCTCCATAGTCTCTAATATTAATACCGGCTTCAGCAGCTAGTATTTTAAGAGCTTCTTTGAAATCAACAGATTCTTTTTGCATTACAAAACTAATCACATCTCCATGTGCTGAACAGCCAAAACAGTGAAAAAAACCTTTATCATCACTAACAGTAAAAGATGGTGTTTTTTCACTATGAAAAGGACATAAACCCAAAAAGTCATTGCCTTTTTTAACAAGTGTCATTTTTCGACCAATAAAATCAGATAATAAGATTTTTTCATGGATCACATCTACTAAATTATCTGATAAGGCCATTTAATAACTTAATTACCCTTCCAAACGCTTACGAAGTATTTGACTAACTTCTGCAAAATCACACCTTCCAGTATAATCTTCTTTAATTTTTGATATTACCTTACCTAAATCTCTGAGAGATTTTGCTTCAATATTTGCTATTGCATCAGTTATAACCTTTTCTAACTCATTAGCAGTAAGCATTTTAGGCATGTAAGCATTAATTATATCTATTTCTTTTTTCTCAGTATCGGCTAATTCGCTCCTTCCGGCCTTTTCATAAACTTTTGCTGTTTCTATTCTTTGCTTTATCATCTTAGATAAAATTTCTAATATAACTGTATCATTAACTATATCTCCTGTGCCTTTTCCTCTAGATTCCAAATCTCTATCTTTTATAGCAGCTAATATTAACCTTAAAGTAGATACTTTAATAGTTTCTTTAGCCTTCATGCCGCTCAGTAAATCATTTTTAAATTCATTTCTTAACAATTTTTATCCTTAATTAATTAATAATCTTATACTATATTATATTTATAAAAAATTTAAATATTTATTATTACTTATCTTGACCAAGATCTGCTATTTGATTAGTGTGATTTTCCAAGAGAGAAAAATAAAAAAATTTATATAAACTAAAATTATGGACTATTTTAAAAAAATGAAATCCGCCAAAACCATACCCTTGAAAGAATTTATTATTAAAAAAAATGCTTTACTTATATTAGAGAATGGAAACATATATTGGGGACATGGAATTGGAGCTAAAGGAAGAGCAATTGGAGAAGTATGTTTTAATACAGCTATGACTGGTTACCAAGAAATAATTACTGATCCATCCTATGCAGATCAAATAATTAATTTCACATTTCCTCATATTGGCAATACCGGAACAAACATTATAGATAACGAATCAGAAACGCCTGTGGCTAAAGGAGTTATTATTAAAGCCAATATAACAAGCCCCTCAAATTTTAGGTCTGACTTAGACTTAAATAATTGGTTAATTAAAAAAGATATAGTTGGTATCCAAGGGATAGATACAAGAACTATTACATCTCTTGTTAGAAATAAAGGGTCTATAAATGGAATAATTGTAAATGAAAAAATAACTGATAAAAAGATAATTGAGTTAATCTCGAGTATAAAAGAATGGCCAGGACTAAAAGGAGCAGACCTTGCTTCTAAAGTTAGCTGCAAAAAATTATATAAATGGAAAGAAAAAAGTTATCATAATAAAAATTATTTTCACATCAATACTCATAAGTATAAAAAATCACCAAAAAAACATGTTGTAGTAATAGATTTTGGAGTTAAGCAAAATATATTAAGAATGTTAGCTGATAGAAACTTTAAAATTACTGTTATACCTCTAAATACTTCTTATGAAGATATAGTAAAGCTTAAACCAGATGGAATATTTTTATCTAATGGACCAGGAGACCCCATGGCAACTAGTAAGATTACAAATAATCTATTGAATAAATTATTTAAAGTTAATATTCCAATATATGGAATATGTTTAGGGCATCAACTAATAGCATTAGCTTTAGGTGCAAAAACTGAAAAAATGCAAACAGGTCACAGAGGAGCTAACCAACCCGTTCAGTCCAATAAAGATAAAAAAGTAGAAATTACAAGTCAAAACCATGGCTTTGTAGTAAAAAGAAGCAGTATGCCTAAGAATGTTGTTGAAACATACTCTTCCTTATTCGATGGAGTAGTAGAAGGTCTAAAGGTAAAAAATAAACCTATATATTCTGTTCAATATCATCCTGAAGCATCACCAGGGCCACATGATACTTATAGCTTCTTTGATAAATTTTATAATGAAATTAATAAAGTAAAGACGTAAAATATGCCTAAACGTAATGATATTAAATCTATTCTAATAATTGGTGCAGGACCTATTGTGATTGGCCAAGCTTGTGAATTTGATTACTCAGGATCTCAGGCTTGTAAAGTTTTAAGAGAAGAGGGATATAGAGTTGTTCTAATTAACTCCAATCCTGCTACAATAATGACAGATCCAGATTTTGCAGATGCCACATATATTGAACCAATTACTCCAGAAATGGTGACAAAAATTATTATAAAAGAAAAGCCTGATGCACTTTTACCGACAATGGGAGGTCAAACTGCTCTTAATGTAGCAATGAATTTAGCAGAATCAGGAATACTGAGGAAATATAATGTCGAGCTCATAGGGGCTTCATTAAAAGCTATAAAAAAAGCAGAAGATAGAGAGCTCTTTAAAACTGCTATGAAAAAAATTGGATTAACTACTCCTAAAGGAGTTCTAGCAGAAAACAAAAAGGAAGCAGATAAAGCGTTAAAAGAAATAGGTCTTCCTCTTATTATTAGACCCTCATTTACGCTTGGCGGAACCGGAGGAGGAATTGCTTATAATAAGGATGAATTTGATTCAATAATTACTACCGGATTAGATGCGTCCCCAGTCAATTCAGTCTTAATTGAAGAATCTATTATTGGTTGGAAAGAATATGAAATGGAAGTAGTGAGAGACAAAGCAGATAATGTTATAATAATTTGTTCTATTGAAAATATAGATCCTATGGGGATACATACTGGAGATTCAATCACTATTGCTCCGGCTGTCACTTTAACGGATAAAGAATACCAAATGATGAGAAATGCTTCTATAGACATTTTAAGAGAAATAGGGGTAGAAACTGGAGGTTCTAATGTTCAATTTGCTGTAAATCCAATTGATGGTAGAATGGTAGTAATAGAAATGAACCCGAGAGTCTCTAGGTCTTCTGCACTAGCCTCAAAAGCAACAGGTTTTCCAATTGCAAAAGTTGCTGCAAGATTGTCAGTGGGTTACACATTAAATGAGATACAAAATGATATAACAAAAACAACTCCTGCATCATTTGAACCTGCTTTAGATTATATAGTTACTAAAATACCCCGTTTTGCTTTTGAAAAATTTCAAGGATCTGATAATACGTTAACTTCGGCAATGAAGTCTGTTGGAGAAACAATGGCTATTGGCAGAACTTTTCAAGAGTCTTTTCAAAAAGCTTTAAGGTCCATAGAAACAGATTTAGATGGTTTTAATAATATAAAAATACCAGGGTATAAAAAAGGAGGAGACAGATCATCTATATCTGCGGCGATAACAAGGCCATGTCCAGAAAGAATTCTTTATGTTGCACAAGCCTTTAGAGAAAATTTCTCAATAGAAGAAGTTCACGAACATTCAAAAATAGATCCCTGGTTTTTAGAACAAATAAAAGAAATTATTGATATAGAAAACTCTATTAAAGCTTCTGGAGCACCCAATAGTTTTGAAGAACTTCAATTTATTAAATCTAAAGGTTTTTCTGATATTAGAATAGCAGAATTACTTAATCTAAAACCTGAACGAATAAAAAATTTAAGAGTAAAATATAATGTTAGGCCTAGTTTTAAAAAGATTGATAGCTGTGCTGGTGAGTTTGAATCTAAAACTCCTTATTTATATTCAACCTATGAAGAAACCTATAAAAATAAAGATGATATAACTGATGAAACAGAAGTTTCTAATAGAGAAAAAATTATTATTTTAGGAGGAGGCCCTAACAGAATAGGCCAAGGCATAGAATTTGATTACTGTTGTGTTCATGCTGCTTATTCATTATCAGCCAAAAATTTTGAAACTATTATGATTAATTGTAATCCTGAAACAGTATCTACTGATTATGATACTTCGGATAGGTTGTATTTTGAACCATTAACAGAAGAAGATGTTTTAGAAATAATAAAAAAAGAAATTACAAAAGGAAAATTAAAAGGGTGTATAGTTCAATATGGAGGACAAACTCCATTAAAGCTAGCTAAAGCACTTTCTGCAGAAAACATTCCTATAATTGGAACTTCTCCTGATATGATAGATTTAGCGGAAGATAGGAATAGATTCCAAAAACTTTTACAGAAACTTAAGTTAAAACAACCACCAAATGGAATATGCAAATCTTCAAAAGAAGCTGTAATAATAGCAAAAAACATTGGTTACCCTGTATTAGTTCGTCCCTCTTATGTTCTAGGTGGAAGAGCTATGAAAATTATTCATAATGAAGAATCATTAACCCAATATATAAATAGTATAGTTACTTTATTTGGAGCTAACCCTATATTAATTGACAGATTTTTATCTGATGCAATAGAAGTAGATGTTGATGTAATTGCAGACAAAAATACTTCAATAGTTGCAGGCATTATGGAACATATAGAAGAAGCCGGTGTCCATTCAGGTGATTCCGCCTGTACTATTCCCCCTCATAGTCTACCAAAGACAGTAATTAAAGAAATAGAACTTCAATCTAAAACATTATCTAAAGCGCTTAATGTAGTAGGGTTAATGAATATTCAATTTGCAATCAAAGACATAGAAACAAAAAAACCTCAAATATTTATTCTTGAAGTTAACCCAAGAGCAAGTAGAACGATACCCTTTGTAGCAAAAGCAACTGGGAATCAATTCGCTGGGATTGCAGCAAGAGTTATGGCAGGAGAAAAACTATCTACTTTTAAGATCAAACCATGGCATAAGACAAAAATAATCTCAGTAAAAGAAGCTGTCTTTCCTTTTGCTAGATTTCCCGGGGTAGATTCTCTTTTAGGACCAGAAATGAAATCGACGGGTGAAGCTATGGGATTAGCTCAAACCTTTGGAGAAGCTTTTGCAAAATCTCAGATGGCAGTAGGAGCTAATTTACCTAAATCAGGGACACTTTTTATTTCAATTAAAGATACAGATAAAAATAAAATATTAATATTATGCAAAAAGCTTATAGATTTAGGCTTTAATATCATTGCAACAAAAGGTACTTTTAAATATCTTGAAAAAAATGATATTAAAGTAAAAAAAATTAATAAAGTTAGTGAAGGCAGGCCACATCTAGTTGATGCTATAAAAGATGGACTTGTTCATATAATATTTAATACAACAGAGGGAGAACAATCTATTGAAGAAAGTTTCTCCTTAAGAAGAGCAGCACTATCTGCACATATACCGTATTACACCACAATTGCTGGAAGTAAAGCTGCAACTGAAGCAATAGTATCGATAAATAAAGATGAATTGACAGTAAAATCTATTCAATCTTATTAGATTTATTAATATGAGAATATAGTGTATATTTAAAATATTATGTTTAATAAAGAGGATTAAGTTTATGGACAAAGTGCCTATGACTACAAATAGTTATGCTATACTCGAAGAAGAGTTAAAAAAACTAAAATCAGAAGACAGGCCAAATATTATAAAAGCAATAGCAGAAGCTAGAGAGCATGGAGACCTATCAGAGAATGCTGAATACCATGCAGCAAAAGAGCAACAATCTTTTATAGAAGGAAGGATACTAGAACTGGAATATAAGGTAACAAGGGCAGAAGTAATAGATACTAGCAGTATTAAATCAAATAAAATTCTCTTTGGAGCAACCATTAATTTAATTGATGAAAAAACTGAAAAAGAAATTACTTATAAAATTGTTGGGGTAGATGAAACAAATGTGGAAAAAGGTCTGATATCTGTGAGCTCTCCAGTTGCTCGTTCATTAATGGGCAAAATGCTTGGGGATATTGCCGTAGTTAATACTCCTGGTGGAAAAACTTCATATGAAATTTTAAATATTCAATATATATAATGGATTACAAAAACCATGAAAATAATATATGGCTTCTATTAGATGATAGACCAGGAAATTGTTCTCAAGTACTTGGAATAGGAAAAGCTTTAGGGTTAAAAAATACTTCAAAGAAGTTTAATTATAATAAATTATCTAAACTTCCAAATTTAATATTACAAAAAACGATTAAACATATAAATATTAATGATAGAAAGCAGTTTAAACCACCATGGCCTCAGTTGATAATTGGATGCGGAAGAAAATCTGCTCCCATTGGTAGGTGGATAAAAAAAGAAAGCAATAATTATTCTAAATATATTCAAGTAATGTGGCCAGCTTTTCCTTACAGAGATTTAGATTTAATTTTTACTCCCAT
>Ga0209630_10004421_pt1 | contig 12333 bp, 12 predicted proteins | sample COG_01_FD_184745 | JGI IMG/M metagenome (GOLD analysis project Ga0209630, IMG submission 184745) | Pelagic Microbial community sample from North Sea - COGITO 998_met_01 (SPAdes) (version 2) | ecosystem: Environmental > Aquatic > Marine > Neritic zone/Coastal water | place: Helgoland, sampling... | reverse complement strand
AGAAAAAAGCTTCTTAAAACAGCTAAACTTAAATTATGAATCTTTTAGAGAAATCTGATGATGAGATTATAGCAATTGCTAATCCTATTTGGGATAATCTTGTTAAAACTTCCAATATGAAGGATTATGGTGGTTTTACTAAAGATTTTGGAACTCAAATGTTATTTGGTGCAAATGAAGTAGAGCTTGGAAAACAGTGGGCTAATAATAAGCTTTTAACAAGCCTAAAAGAGGACTACCAGGCATTTGGCTGTTTAAGACGAGGTCAAAACATTACCGTTCTATTTAAACAGAGGAGCAAGGAAATTGAAGGTGAGTTCCTTGGAAGATTGGTTCTTGGTATCGAGGGTGATGATGTTAAGGTTTTTGGAGCAACAATCTACTAAATTGATTGATTAAATTTTTTTAAGTATTATTTGACAAATATTAATGCAGTGTTAATTAGGGATATCGATGCCTGAATTACTAAAGAAATTACCCTCCGAGATTAAAAAAAATAAATTAAAAACAGGTATATTTTTAGGACTATCTGCATACTGGGGCCTAATTCTTATAGGCACTTTAGTAACATTCAATTAAACTTTAATAACTCAATAACTTCAAATTTTTTCATATCTTTTATTATTTGTAGATAAAATTAATTTTACTACCAATCTGATTGATTTGTTTTTTTCCAATCATTAAATGATGTGTCCAAATTATATTTAAATGTATAATCATTTTGAATTAAATAATTAGGAACAATAGTGTTGGATTTGAATAGTTTTATTAATCTATAATAATTTAGTGAATTATTTTTTTTAAAAATTTTGGTAAACATAAAACTTAAAAAAAGAAAAAATTTAATTATAATTTTAGGCAGTGAAATGAAATGCCCTGAGTAATTGTATTGATTTGATATACTTTTTGCAAAATTTTCGAGTGTAGGACAGGGATGCATACAGGCATTAAACACTACTAGATTTGCAAATTTATTATCAAACTGATTATTATTTGCCCAAATCAATATATTTGTTAATTCTTTGATGTAAATACCACCTTTCTTTAATTTTTCATTACCCATATAAAAAAATAATCTTTTTTTTATAAATTTTACAAGCCTGGTGACATTTCCTTTTTCACCAGCCCCAAAAACAACACCAGGTCTACAGATTGAGAGTATTAATTTTGAATCATCTTTATTTTGCCAATCTTTATGAATTTTCTCTGCTTCAAGTTTTGATTTTCCATAAGGTGTTGATGGCTGAGGTCGAGTACCCTCATTTTTTTCATGATCACCGTCACCATACACCGCAATACTACTAGTGAATATTATATTCTTACAATTAAACTTGTCAGCAAAATTACAAATATTTTTTGCACCATTTACATTTGTATCAAAGTATTCATCTGGTAAATGTCCTGGTTCTTTGTGGATAGCAGCTAAATTAACAATCAGACTTACGCTATCTTTAATATCAATATTGTTAAGATTATTTCTTACATCTGCATTTATAAAAAAAATTTTTTTTGATTTTAATAAATCTAAATATTTAGAATTACAAAATGTATCTTGAGGTTCTTGAATATCTACAAGATAAATTCTTTCGTATTTATTTAAATTAGTTAATTCTTCAGCAAGGTATAAGCCAATAAATCCACACCCACCAAATATTACAGCATTATTCATTTTTTTTATAAGCGAAACATAGTCCACTAAAAGTGCCTAAAAATAAAGATTTAATATTAAAAAATTTTAAACTCAAGAATCTATGAAATATTTTTATTAAATTATAGAATAGCCCTATCGGTAGATACCAAATAAAGTGAATGCGTAAAAAAATTATTCTAGATCGAGAAGACCAATAATCAACTGGAGCGGTCTTTTCTGAACCCATTGTTCCTCCCTGTAGATGATTTAATTTAATTGATTTTAACACTTTTGTTGTTGGAAAAATTTTATATTTTTTACGAAACCTATAGATCAAATCCAATTCCTCAAAATATAAAAAATAATTTTCAGAAAATCCACCAAAATCTTTCCATAATTTTTTAGTAAACCCAATGCATGATCCAGAGGGAATTACAGGAAGTGTACCATCATTTTTGTTTTTATTATAATTGGATAGTCTAAGCGTTAATTTATTAAATTTGTACAATGAATGATTTTTATTATTTTCATTGACGATACCTGTAAAAAGATATTTTTCATTTTTGTTTATCATTTTAAGTGAAGAAAATGAACAATTTTTCTTTAAGCTAATGTCAGGATTCAAAACTAAAGAATAGTCAGTTTTTAGTTCTTCAAAACATGTTTTTAAACCTAAATTATTTCCAAATCCATATCCAAGATTTTTTGATCTTTTTAAATAAATAAATTTCTGTTTACAATTTATTACAAAATTTTCTAATTTTCTTAAATTATTTTTTGTTGAAAAATTATCCACAATAACTATATAAAATTTTTCTTTAGTTTTAATCAAAGATTTCACTAAATTGAAACTAAGTTGGGGATCACCATAATTTAATATGACTATCCCTAGTTTATAATTTTTGTAAGGCATTAGTTATTTGATTTGATCTATATTTCCAAGAGTTTTTTATTAAAAAAGAATGTTTTTTTTTCAAGAAATTATTGTTTATTTTTTTTTTAATAATTATATTTTTGATTAAAGTAATTGCTTCTTTTTTATTTGAATAAAAATTAACATATTTTTTGAAATATTTTATCTCTGGATAGTAAACACTTATCACAGGCACTTTAAAAGCAAGATATTCGTATAACTTTACTGGATCAACACTTTTAATTAAATCATTAACAACAAAAGGCATTATAAAAGCATTTGCCTGAGTAGAAAAATTTAATAATTTATCATGCTCCATAGGCCCAACATATTCAACTCGATCATTTTTGATCTTAATCGAGTCAATAGGTCCAATGATAGTAAATTTAACATTATGAATTTCTTTTAAAATTGCTTTAATTAAGCTTGTATCAAACCAACTTGATACTGTACCAAAATAGAAAATATTAAATATTGCAGAACTCTTTTTATTTAAAACTTTTTTTGAACTTTTTTTATTAATTATATTTAGAGAATGTGCATTTCTAACTAACAAATTTTTTTTTCCATTTTTTTTATATAAATTTAATAAGTTTTCTGATGAAAAAATATTTAAATTACTATTGGATAATAATGTTAAATTTTCATTTTTTATTAGTTCTTTGAGTTTACCTTTTTTGTAAAATAATTCATTATCATCACAGCAATCAAATATAATTTTTGATTTCATTTTTGTTGTATATCTATAAAGCAAAGGATGAGTAACTATCACAAATTTGTAATTATAAATATTATCTAAAATGCAAAAAAAATATTTCCAAAATAAAGTATCAAATAAAAAAAATATTTTAAACTTTAATAAAGAAAAAGGAGAAAATAAACAGGGAAATAGTTTTAAAAAAGTTTTATTTTTAGAGTAATTATATTTTTTCGGTGACCATTTGTATGAAACATGAACTTCTGTTTTTTTGGTATCAAGATTTTCAGCAAGGAAATGAGGTCTTTGTTTAATAGAATTCCAACTTGTGTGAGATAGGTAAAGTATTTTCAATTTCAAATTTTATTAAATTAAAATTTTCTAATTTTATATATGAATATGAATAAGAATAAGCAAAATGCAACATTAAATACCAGATAGTAAATATTCCCAGTACCGTAACCAACATAAAACCAATATAATATATATAAAGATGATATTTTCTTTAAAAAGTTATTTTCAATAAATCCCCAACTATAAATATATGCATTTATTAATCCAAACAAAAAACAAAAAATATAAGTTATTGTAATAGAATTCTTAAACAAAAATAAATGATATGAAAACCAACCAGGCGTTACTGGAACACTAAAATCTTCCGCATATAAAACTCCATAGTAATATCTAGAAAGTTGAGAATTTAATGTCGATAATTCGTTTGTAAAAACTTTTGTTAATGGATAAAATAAGTCATTTAAGAGTGGATTTTGAAAAAGAAAAAAAAAATTAGAGTAGCTAAATCCTGTTAAGATATACCCTGTTTCATGCATAATTGAAGTATAACGTGCAGTCAAATATTCTTTAAATGACCAGAATTCAAGAACGTTTAATTTGTTCCAGGTAAAAAAAGCAAAGAATAATGAAAAAAATATTAAAACAAATGAATATTTTAGATAATTCTTTTTGTATAGACTTTGTGGATAAACAATTATTCCTAGAAAAACTAATTGCAGTAATGAAGATTTATTACCTTGAGCCATTAATAATAAGATGACGGTTGAAAAAAAAAATATTTTTTGCTTATTTGTGAAAATATCTGAGCCAGAAGCAAGGCTTAGAATGATAAAAAAAAGATGAGGCATATAAGAGGCGAATCTACTTGGAATTCCAGCATAACCCGAACTACTTTGACTAAATCTTAAAATATTAATTTGATCAGATAACAACGGAATACCTATTAAAACATAATGAAATAAAATTATCAAAATTGAAAAATTTAAAAAAAAAAATAATGACTTACTATTTATTATTATCAGATTTGTATTATTTTTTTTAGTAGGCTTAAGTTTATTTCCCACAATATAACCAATAAGTATAAACAAATTTGCCAACAAAGATAATCTAAGATAATCAATCATTACGATATCATCGTAAAGAAAAATACTTACTAACAATATTAAACCAGAGTAAATATATAGAATTGGGATACTTATCTTGAATTTAATAATACAATATACACTTGTTAAAAAGTATATAAAATAGAGCATATTTTTTAAATTTTTTTACTTTATATTAACAAGCTCTTTAAAGCTTGAGTCAAACGTACCATTGACAATTTTAGAAACTCTTAAAGAATGTTTTCTGAGTTTTTTTCTTATTGTATTTTTATTCTTTATTAAACTAACAATTTTGTTATTTACTTTTTTTAAATTTAAATTTTTGTCATTTATTGCGTATTGTTTCATACCAAAAGTATTCATAAGCAAATTCTGTTTTTTATGATAGCAAATTGCAATTATTGGTACTCCTAAAGACAAACCATAAATTACTGAATGCATTTTGTGACCTATCACTAAATTTGTTTTTTTAAACATCAAAAGAGTATCTTTGGGACTTTTATCTTTATCAAAAATTATTGATTTTTTATTTTTTGTTTTTTTTATTATTTCTTTTAATATTTCTCTTTCATCTCCAGCCATATTTTTATATTGCATAGGAAATAAAACTGGTACAATTCCTTTATTTGATAAAAAATCTAAAATTTCAGCAATGTTATTTACATACTTTGTATGTTCTTTTTCTTTTCTTTTTTTTGCTGAATAAATACACACTAGTGCATTATTTTTAGTAAGGTTAGATGATTTAGAAAAATTAATGTCACTTATTCCAGTAATACCACAAACCGAGTCTGGGCAGCATTTATTTATCTTTTTATTTTTTATTATATCTTTACCTAAAAATCTGAGTGTTTCTTTATCCCTAGGAATAATAATTTTTGTTTCATTGAATAATCTTTTTAAAGATTTTCTTACAAAGTTAAATTTTGTTTCAATTGGGCCAATACTTTGAGACCAAAGCATAAGTTTCTTTTCATAAACTAATGTAACCACCATATCACATAGTTGTGCGTTTACTAAATTAGAGTCTAATCCTGAAGAGATGTGATGGCCACCCGTGCTTATTACTGCATCAGCATTATTAATTTCATTTAAAAATTTTTTGTTATAAAAAAATTTAATAACAATTTTATTAATTGAGTTATTGTTTACCGAGTACAGCCATATTATTAATTTAAATACAAAATTTTTATAAAAATAATTTTTAGCTTTTAAATAGAGTTTTATTAAAAAAAAAGTATCAAACTCCTTAAATGTCAAACCCATTCCCCAATAGCATATGCTGTCAAATATTTTATTAGTTCCCCAAAAAGGTCTTTTCCCATCACTTGTAGATAAAATTAATTGAGTTACTTTTTTTTTATTTTTTAACTTATGTGATAAGTAATATAATACGCTATTATCTCCCTTATTATGTGCGCAATGATTTAAAATAAGTATATTCAAATTTATCTCCAAATAACAAAGTCTTTATCATCTGATCTAACGGGTATTGGAGATCCTTTGGAGGGATAACCCACTACCATGTTAGCAATTACAAGATGATATTTATCAATATCAAGTTTTTTACGTAAAGCATCTTCTTGAGATTTTTTTGCATGAGTCCAATTCAAAACACAGGTGGCAATTCCTTTAGAGTGAGCCATTAGTATTAAATTTTGTAGACCAAGACCTGAGTCTATATATGCAACTTCTCTCTCGATTGGCAAAACTAAACCCTTAGTATCAAAACATACACTGACAAATACAGGTGGTACATTCATACAAGTTGCACCATTATTTAATTTCATTAATTCTTTTATTTCATCTGGTGAATTAGTTTTTACAAATAATTTTATAGCTTGTCTATTACAGCTGTTAGGTGCCCAGTTTACCACATCGAATATTTCATTAAGAATGGACTCGTCAACAGATTGATTTCTAAAATATCTAACAGATCTTCTTGTTTTTATAAGTTCTGATAAATTATGTGAATTGATATTAGTAGTTACAAACTCTGGGTCATATTTTTTACTTATGTCGATTCCTTTTTGAAAGTTTTGATAATCGTTATATATATTTGATGCCCAATTTTTTACATTAGACTCTAATTCATTTGATTTATTTAAGTATTCGTTCAGCTTTTTAACATTATCTAAACCTTTGCCTTTTGTTCTATCTTTATTTTGAAGACCTTTATCGATGATATGCCCATATTTTTTAATCAAATATTTATCACAATCACCTCTATGATGGTCTCCCTCAATCATCATTTTCCATATCCATAGAGAAGTTCTACCTGTTTTGCCGTCAACAATAGTTGGAAAGGGTCTAGTTGTAATAAACCTTAATATAAAATTAGGTAATAAAAACCTAATTATTTTTTTTAGATAATTTTTCATATATAAATTTACTAACTTCTATATATCTTGAAATTAACCCAATTAACAAACCCAAAGTCATACCAATTAAAATTCCCTCTAAACCATAAAATGACCCAAAACTAAAACCAAAAATAACCCCTATTGTAGCGGCTAATGTTGATGATATAGCGCTAAATTTTAAGCTTTTTCTCACCTGATAAAAAAAACCAATAAATGAAAAATTTGATAACAAAAAAGCATTAAAAAATTGTAAAAACTGACCCATGTTAGTGATTTGATAACTTGGAAAAATATTTAAAATTATAAAATAATTTATAAAATAAATAATTATTGATAAACACAGACTATAAACAAGCCAGTACAAACAATACTTAAAAAATTTCTTACAGTAATTTAAAGAATTTTTTTGATATTCTAATATTAAATTTTTTCCTATAATCTGAATTATTAAAACACCTAAGATAAAAATTATTTGAGGCATCCGATTTGATATTGCAAATTTAGCAACTACCTCTTCATTAAAAAAAAATTTAGTTAAGACTAAGGGTCCTTGTAAAATTAATGACCACGCAAGTGCAGTAGGTATCAAATATAAACCATACTTTAAGTGATCTACCAAATGTTCTTTTTTAAACTGAGACTTAAATTTTTTTTCTTTTTTTAAGTTAGAGATTTTTTTAGAACAAATAAAAAGAGCTATAGACCAAGATAAGTATTCAAAAAGAATATAAACTAAAACACCATTAAAAATATCTTTATATAAAAACAAAGTTATTGAAGTCAATATAACAGAAAAAAAAACTTGAAAAAAAATAATCACAAAATAATTATTTTTGTCAGACGAAGTTCTGACTAGCTCTAACTTAGTTTGAGTAGATATTTGAATTAAACAAAGTAATAAAACTTGAATAATTAAACTTGTATAAAAAAAACTTAAAAAGAATAAAAATAACGAAATGTAGAAAAAATAAGAAGATTGTTCAGTAATCCAGAAGGACGTATTTTGATATTTTTTTTCTAAAGAATATCTGAAAACTGAGCCTGGAATTTGAAACGAAATAATAGCAATTAAAAAAACAACAATTGCTTGTATAAATGCAATTTGACCAATTTCACCCTTTGTTAAAATTTTTGCATAAATATATAAAGAACTTATAGCTATAATCTTAGTTAATGATGAAAGTACTAGATGGTAAAATAGTTTTTTCTTAGTTTCAAAAAACTCAGACAATTGATTCTTCATAAAAATATTATTTTTTTAAATTTTTAAGTAAAAAATTTTTAATTTTATTTGAAGCAGTACCATTTCCATATGGATTATGTGTAAACTTAATTCTATTATAAATTGACTTATTATCTAATAATTTTTTAGCTTCATTAAAAATTCTCTCTGAATTTGTACCAACTAATTTTACTGTCCCAGCTTTGATTGCCTCAGGTCTTTCTGTTACTTCTCTCATAACCAAAACTGGCTTTCCTAAAGAAGGTGCCTCTTCCTGTATTCCACCTGAGTCAGAAATTATTATGTATGATCTATTCATTAGATAAACAAATTCTAAATATTCTAATGGATCTAGTAAAAAGATATTATGATGTTTTTTTAAAAACTTATAAACAGGTTTTTGAACATTTGGATTTAGGTGAACTGGATAAATAATTTGCACTTCAGGGTATTTATGTGCTAATTTTCCTAAAGCAATACATATTTGATTAAATCCCTCTCCAAAGCTTTCTCTTCTATGACCGGTGACTAAAATTAGTTTTTTATCTTTTTTTAAAAAATAGAATTTTTTTTCTAATTTATTTATTGTGGTCTTATTTTTTTTTAATTTTTTTATCACCCAAAGCAATGAATCAATCACCGTATTACCTGTTATAGCTATATTTTTTAAAAATATTCCTTCATTTTTTAGATTCTTTTTAGAACTTGCTGTCGGGGCAAAATGATATTTAGCTATGTGACTTGTAAGTCTTCTATTAGCTTCTTCTGGCCATGGCGAGTATATATCGCCAGTTCTTAATCCGGCTTCGACATGTCCAACAGGAATTTTATCATAATAAGATGCAATTGTTGTTGACAAAGTGGTTGCTGTATCACCATGGACCAATACAAGATCTGGTTTAAATGTTTTAAAAATAGGTTTAATTTTAATTAAAATAGACGCTGTTAATTGATTTAAGTTTTGATTTGGTTTCATTAAATTAAGATCAAAATCTGGTTTAATTTCAAATAAACTCAAAACTTGATCCAACATTTTTCTATGTTGTGCGGTGACACAAACCTTAACTTTAAATCTATGATCTTTTTTTAGACAATGTATTAATGAGGCCATCTTTATAGCCTCAGGTCTTGTGCCAAATGCAAATAGAATCTTATGCAATTTTTAGGATATCTTCATGGTTAATATTCATATGAAATTTCTTATAAAATATGAATGATCTTTCTTTAAACTATTATCTATTAAATTCAATTAGCAAATTTAAATTTTATATATATTGTTTAAAATGGATATGAAAATTGCATTTATTACTGAGGATATATTTGGAGAATCAATTGGAGGTGTTGAGTACCATATTTACAATATGTCTAAAGAATTTTCTAAGCTAAACAATGAAATCTACATTTTTTCTTTATTAATTGGAACAAAGTCCTCTTATGAAAAAAAACTAATATTTGATAATCAAAAAAATTCTAAAATTTGGTTAGTAAAAATTGTTAAAAAAAATTTTCTTTTTGGATTACTAAAAATACTAAATCGAAAGGCTAAAGGTTCGATTGGAATGGCTATTGGCTTATTGTCAAAATTATTGCCAAATATTTACTACAAAATATTGGTAAATGAAGTCAAAAAGTTTGATCCAGAGATAGTACATCAACACGATTATCTAGCAAACATTGTTGCGTCAAAAATTTTATCAAAAAAGTATTCAGTAATATTTACTAATCATACAGGGCAATACTTATATTTAGAAAAATCTACTATTGGAAGATATATACAAAAATATCTTATTAAACATTTCAAAACTATAATCGGACCAAGTAGAGAGCTAACACCCGATACAAAGAATAGTCACTATATTAGCAATGGTGTCGATATAAATTTTTTTAAAGGAAAAAAAAATAAAAAGTTTGATCAAAAATTTGTGTTTATTTGTGCAAGAAGATGGGCACCTACCAAAGGAATAAAATATCTAGTTGAAGCAATGGGCCAATTAAGTGAAAAAGCAAAATCTAATTCATTATTTTTATTTGCTGGATCAGACTCAGATGATTACATCTGGTATAAAGATGAAATTATTAAAAAACTTAACAAACTACCATCTCATATGTACAAGTTACTAGGTAACCTCAACCAAGAAGAGTTAAGAGATATTTTTCTAAGTTCAGATGTATCAGTTATTCCATCTGTTATGGAGGCTACCAGCTTGGCGGCAATGGAAGGAATGGCATGTGGCTTACCTGTAATTTCAACCAATGTTGGTGGAATGCCAGAAATAATTACACATGATTCAACGGGCTGGCTGGTTAATTCAAAAAATAGTGATGAAATTTCATTAATTATAGAAAAAATTGTTAATGAAGAATTTGATTTATTTAAAATGGGAGAGGGTGCAAAAAAATATGTAAACGAAAATAAATCCTGGCAATCAATTGCAAAAAAAGTTGATAAAATATATAAAGATAATTTATAAGATGAATAACTTTAAAATTAATTTTATTAATCATTCTTGCTTTAAAGTTCAGATGAAAAACTTTAGTTTTTTAGTTGATCCATGGTTTACTGGAACTGTTTTTAATAACTCCTGGAAGCTTTTAAAAGAAACAAATATTTCAGAGATTGATCTAAGCGATCTTAAATATATTTTTATTTCTCATGAACATCCAGATCATTTAAATTTTAAAACACTTAAAGAAATTTATGAAATTAACAAAGATGTAGAAATAATATTTCCTTATAGAAAAGATCCTTTAGTTAAGAGAGTTTTAGAAAAGATAGGTTTTAAATTTCATTTTATAAAACAAAATTCAGAAAAATTTTTCATCGATGAAAGCAACTATGTAAAATTTTTTAGCAATAATATGTGGGGAGATCATACCATTGTATTTTCAATAGATAATAAGATAATTGTAAATCAAAATGATGATTATACGGAAAATAATACAGTTAAAAAAATTATAAAAGAATTTAAAGAAATTGACTTATTTTTTACGCAATTTTCACTCGCTGGATATTATGCTAATTCAGATAATCCAAGTGAAATTATGGAAAAAGGTCACAAGTATCATTTGAATAGAGTAAAAAATTATTTTAATGATTTTAAGCCAAAAATTTTAGTGCCGTTTGCTAGTTATGTTTATTTTTGTAAAGAATCAAATAAATTTTTGAATAATTTTTCAGTTAAACCTAGTGAAGTTTTAAATCTTTTAGGAAGTAAAAACTGTCAGTTGGTTTATTTCAATGATGAAATTTATTTGGATCATTCTTTTGAGGAAAGAAATATAGAAAATACTAAAAAATTAGAAAAATTATTTCAAATTGATAACAAAAAAGAATTTATACCCACTCAAAAATTAGAAGAAATTCAAGTTAAAGATATTATTCAAAAAAAAATTGAAAAAATTTCTTTTTTTCAAAAAATGGAAGTTTTAGTAAACAATAATAATAGTATCAAAAAAAATATTTTAGGATTTATAAAAATTTTTTACCTTATAACTGACATAAAGATTTATGTTTATGACATAAAAAAAATAATTAGATTCAATTTATTTAGTAAAAAATTAAGCATATCTGATTACGATAAAGATAGTAAATTTGATTTTTCTATACCATCTGAGGATCTTTTATTTATGTTTAAGTTTCCTTGGGGGTCAGATACAGTAAATATTTCTTCTACAGTTAATCACTACAGCAAGAAATCGTTGATTTTTTTCTTTTTTTTAAAAAGACATTATTATAAATTTGGTTTTAAAGGAGCATAAATAAAAAAAATGAAAAAACTAATAAAAGATATATTAAAATTTTATGATGAGTAATAAATTTAACTATTTAATAAATAAAATTAATGTATCATCGCAAGTAGACAGTCCATTTGAACTTTTAGAAATTAACAACTTATTAAATTGTTAAGAAGTTTTATTTAATAGATTTTTTTAATTAAAATAACTATTTATTGACATCTATTTATTTAGGCATATTTAATTAAAATTATTTTATGGATATTTTTTTACCAATTGCAGAAGTCTCAGTTAACATTTTAGCTATCCTTTCATTAAGTGGAGTGGTTGGAATTCTTTCAGGATTATTTGGTGTTGGTGGTGGTTTTTTAATGAC
>Ga0209630_10004419_pt1 | contig 12335 bp, 15 predicted proteins | sample COG_01_FD_184745 | JGI IMG/M metagenome (GOLD analysis project Ga0209630, IMG submission 184745) | Pelagic Microbial community sample from North Sea - COGITO 998_met_01 (SPAdes) (version 2) | ecosystem: Environmental > Aquatic > Marine > Neritic zone/Coastal water | place: Helgoland, sampling... | reverse complement strand
GACATTTAGTTGTTCCTTTAACTACTTTGCGTTCGTTTACAACACCGCATATAGTATTAGGAAACATTGGATTTTCAACTCTGTTTAGAGTAACTAGAGCTACTGCTTTTTGCCCTTGTAGACTTTCGCCTCGTGCTTCATAGTATACGTTACGTGCAAGACAACTTATCTCTTTCATCCACACATCTTCACGTTCTAATTGAGCTATTAATTCTTGTTTGAGTACAAGTTCTTGTTTTTTCTGCTCAATGCTTTTTAAAATCTGTTCTGTTGAAGCAACTCTTTCTTGTTCAGCTTGTTGTGTTAGTTGCAAATATATACCTGCTATTAACACAACTAGTATTGCGTATAGTACCTTCCTTGATAACTTCATCAACTATTCTCCTTTCCGTTCAACTATTTACTGCTTTAAAGTATAACTATTATAACGTCTTTTAATTTTTTGGTCAACTAATTTATAACTTAAATCCTGTATCGTAAAACTTTTCTATTTCATCAATAGCTGTTACTATTTGTTGGACCGGTAAGCCTTGTTGGTAGTAAGCATCTTCTAACTTTTCCCAATACTGCCAAGTAGGTACATTTGGTCTAGTGTATAGCTTTCTTTGTGATGTCCACGCTCTCACAGTTTCTTTACCATATGATACTATGATTTGTTTCTTTGTTTGATGTCTTTCTACAGCAGTAACCATATCTATATACTCTTCAGGTATATCCCATAGGATACCTTCTACCTTTGCGTTAATGTTAGGAATGATATCTGCTTGTCCGGCAAATCGTAATTCATAACTGTTTAAAGTACTGGGGCCATATCTAACAGCATCAGCACAAACGTCTGTCATTGTAAATTCATCTGTGGTTAAAGCATAGGAAAAGTATTTCATAAAAATATTATACAGTCTGTATATTTGATGTCAACAGTTATTAGTCTGTATTTGACTTTGCTTCATCAACTGTATATGTTGATTTAAGCAATTGAGCTTGCTCTGTTGTTTTTGTTGTTGAGTTTGCAAATAACGATGTAGGAATTCCATACTCAGCTAGTCGCTGTATGTTACGTCCTTCACGCATTGATGCAATTACTGCCTGACCACCTTTGATTCTGGTGTCAGCAAGTTTTTCTAACACATAGGCACTTCCACCTAGACTAGTGTCTTGACCTATACTATGCAAGTTACTAACTAATCCCTGAACAGGTGTCTTAGTTCCTGTCTGTGTGTTTGCTGGAATAATGCCTGCAGACGCTTGATTAGTTTTTTCTTTTACCATTTGATTACCCATATTTGTAAATGCAGTAACACTTTGAGTAGCCTGTAAAGGATATTTGTTAGCAATACGTTGTATTTCAGTATTAACTAATCCAACAACAGCATCACTGAGTAACAATTTTGAGCTATATGTTCCTGCTACACTGCTAGTTAATGTTATTCCAGCTGGTATAGTCCATCGTGGTATTATTAAAGGAGGTACACCAGTTACTGGATCAACTTGTGAATAATCACTAAAAGGAGTGTAGTAAGCATTTTCTACCCAATGATACCATAGCACTGTGTATAAACCGTTACCCGAACTGTTATATGCTTTAGGTGTAGGCCATGCTTGTAAATCATCAAGTTCTCCTAAGTCATTGAGAATTTTTAATCTGTCTGCTTCATTGTTAAGTTCATCTTCATGTACCCAACCAGCCGCAGTTCCTATCACATCAGTTAATAATAATTCACCGTTTTTACCACTACCAGTGGCTAGATCGGTTTTGTAAAAATCAATTACATCCTGATCTAATCCGCCTGAACTATTAATTAAATCTAATCCTTTGGTTGTTTCAAGTGTTGCGGCCGCTTGTCCTAATTGTCCAGGTGATAGGTCAAATACATTTTTAATCTGTCCTAGTGCTCTTGCTAATGCTTTGTTGGCATCTGCGACATCCTCAGGTAATGCTGTATAAAGGTCATTGCCTAATCCGTTAAAAGATGAGTTGAGACTTGCCATTATGTATAAACCTTAGTTAATTTACCCGTAGGTGCTATTGAAGTCATACTAGGATAACTACGTGGCATTATTTTACTAGGGTCTAACATATCTTGCATTGATGTTAATCCTTTGATGTCACTTCCTAATATTGCTTGTACTTGATCTAAATCTTCGTTAGTCACATTACCCATAGCTTCATATACGGTTTTCATAAGTCCAGAATCAGTAGATGCTGTTGTGCTAGTTAGACTAGGTAGACCTGTTCCCTCAGTGTCTATTCTTGCAAGTCCGCCAGAACCTAAACTATTACCAACTGTTTCATTCGTTAATGCACTAACATCAGTTGAAGTAACTAATGTATTAAGTGAGTCTGGATTTATGCCTGCGTCTAGTAAACTTTTGTTTAAAACAGCAATACCGCCTGCTTGTTGACTTAAATTTTTAACCAAACTCAATGGATTTCCTAAATTATTTAAATCACTTAGATCAACAATGTTGCCCATGTCTACTAGATCTGCTCCATAATCAGATAATGCTAAATTATTATCTGCAAATGCACTAGTCATTAAAGAATTTTGAGAATAAGAGCTAAATGTTTCTCCAGCAAAAGATGACAATGAAGTTATAAATTGATTGGATCCTGCGACTAACCCGTCAGCGGAATTAAAATGTTGTGTAAATACTCCTAGATCAGAACCCATAATGGCATCTGCTGTTGAATTAATTAGACCTGTCATACCAGTGGCATTACCTAGACTGCTTTGAAATTCAGTGGGGACAGCATTGCCAATGCCTGGGAAAGATAGTCCTCCCATACTAACTAAACCAGCACCTCCAGCGCCGTCAGCGGCACTTATAGCTTCTGTTATTGTACCAAAACCTGGGAAACTTGTAGAAGTTTTTGTGATAGCACTGTCTAATCCAAGAGATTTAGTTAATCCTGTTCCTGAACCACTCAGCAGACTTGCACCTGCTGTCATTGTCATTGCTGTCAGTGTTCCACCACACGCCATCTCTATTTACCCACAGATCACGTTAGAACTACCTGTTTGTCTTGAATGACCACAGCTATCGGAATCACCTTGACGTATCACTGGCTTATTTTCACATATCACTGTTGAACTTCCGGGTCCAACTACAGTGGCCGCACAGTGAGCATGACATCCGTCGGCGCCACAGCAAGGATGAGGACTTACAGGACTACCTGGAAAAACTATTCCTCTACCATTAACAAGAACAGATGAGCTACCTCTTGTGGCGGCTCCGCCTGCACTGTTGATATCACCTGTACGCACAACTCCTGGCATTTGTATTACCCTTTAAGTATTTTCTTTTCTGGCGGTTGAACTATCCCACTTGTTGCTGTTTTATAGCTAGCTTGTACTTCTGGATTAGTTTCAAAAACCATTGTAACCGCACTATTATTTAGCCTCACTGGTTTTTCCATTTCCATAGTAAACGCACTAGGAATCATTTGCATGCCTTGTTGTCCTGGAGCGATTGATACAGGTTTCTCAATGAGGTAATGTGTGTCACCAACTTCTAACACCTTTGTTACCATTTCTTCACCTGAGTTTATTTTGAATGTGTATATTTGATCTTTTGTTATGTCCATTTTTATCCTAGTTTAGTGTTTATGTCTTCGTCTGTTAATTTACTTAATCCGTGAAATCCACCTTCGACAAATAATTCACTACCCTTGAATATCTGTGGAACTGTTCTGTATCCTGATTCAACTAGAAAATCTCTTGAAGCTGAATCTTTTGATATGTCTACTACTTCAAACTCTATACCTTTAGTTTCTAATAAATTTTTAGCCTTGTCGCAAAAAGGACAGGCTGGTTTTGAATATACTGTAAGCATTATAAACTAAATCCTTTCAATGTGTCTTGATCTACATCTTGTTTAACTGCGCCAATGGTGTAACTGCTAATTTCTGTTTCTTGTGGTGCTACCTGTACTTCCCCGCCTGATATCCATTTCTGTGTCCATGGTAAAGGATTTGATCCACCTTTATATGGTGATTCTAAACCTAGTGTACCCATACGCTTATTAGCAATCCATTCAATGTAATCACAGAGTAACGACTCGTTAAGACCAATCATCGAACCATCTTGGAACAAATACTTTGCCCAGGCTTCTTCTTGTTCAACAGCCGACTTAAACATTTGTATTACTTCTTGTTCACACTCTTTTTTAATCTTAATAAAGTCTTTGTCGTCTTGTGGTAACATTTTTAGTAAGTGTTGTGAACTTGCTAAATGAATATTTTCATCTCTAGCAATTAGTTTAATAATTTTAGCATTGCCTTCCATTTTCTTAAGTTCAGCAAATGCCCATGAACAAGCAAAAGAAACATAAAAGCGAATACCTTCTAATACGTTTACTGAATTAATACATAACCATAAACGACGTTTAAGTTCGTACTCATCAACTATGACTTTTTTGCCATTGACTGTATGCTCGCCTACACCTAAATATTCATACATTCTATGATATTCAATTAAGTCATCATAGTACTTGGAAATATCTGTACCACAGTTTGCAATTTCTTCCATGTCCATTAAGCTATCAAATACTTTTGATGGATCAGCATAAACGTTTCTAATAATATGTGTGTATGAACGTGAATGAATAGTTTCATTGAACGCCCAAGTTTCAATCCATGTTTCAATCTCTGGTATAGTTGCTAACGGTAGTAGTGCTAAATTAGGTGAACGTCCTTGTACTGAGTCAAGTACAATCTGTCTTTTTAAGTTTGATGTAAAAATGTGTTGTTCATATGGTGTTAAGTCTTTAAAGTCTTTGGAGTCACGCATTACGTCAACTTCCTCAGGACGCCAAAAGAAACTTAATTGTCTATCAGTTAGTTTTTCAAATTGTCTGTACTTAACAGTATCATAACGTTGGATACCGTGCCCACCACTTTTATCTAAAAACGCATTGGCTTTCAGATGATTCTTGCTATTCTTATTTAATACACCCATTTGTACATTGTCCCTGACTTAAATTTTACAACTATCACAGTCTTCTTCATAATCAATTGAATCTGTGTCTTCTACTGAATCAGCAACATCACGATCAATGTCTATTTCACCCTGCCCGTCATAGGTATTATTGTAATAAAGTTGTTTGCCGCCATACTTATAAAACATTACAATGTGCTTGAGTAGGTCACTCATTGATACTTTATCGTCTTCATAATGCTGTGGATTGTAAGAAGTATTTACCGAAATTCCTTGATCAATATACTTCTGGAGAATGGCCATAATTTTTAGATAACCCTCAGGTGACTTCTGATCCCATAGTAGCTCATACTTGTTTTTAAGGCGTCTGTATTCAGGGACTACCTGTGTTAACGCACCGTGTTTACTTTGTTTAACTGATATATAACTTCTAGGTGGTTCTACACCATTTGTTGAATTACTAATCTGTGCAGATGTTTCTGCTGGCATTAATGCCATTAGCGTTGAGTTTCGTATTCCTGTAGTCTTAAGTTGTTCACGCAAACCTTTCCAATCAACATGATCTTTATGTGGAACTAGTTCATCAACTTCTTTTTTATAAGTATCAACAGGTAGTATACCATCATGGTACTTGGTTTCGTTTGACTTAGGACATGCTCCATACTCTTCTGCTAGGTCTGCTGATGCTTTAATCAAATAATATGACCAATGCTGTGCCCAGCGATCAACTTCAGGCAACGCTTCTTCTCCTGTGTACGTTAAGTCATTTTTTGCTAACCAATAAGCAAAGTTAATAATACCAACACCTAACGGTCTTCTATTTTCTGTACTCATTCTTGCCGCTAGTACTGGATAGTTCTGATACGTTAAGAGGGCGTCTAATCCTCGCACAGCAAGCCTACACGCCTTTTCCATGTCTTCGGGCTGTCTGAACACACCCCAATTGATAGCTGACAGCGTACAAAGAGCTATTTCACCTTCTGGATCATTGATATCATTCAATGGTTTTGTTGGTAAGTCAATTTCACAACATAAGTTTGATTGTCTAATTGGAGCAACTGACGTATCAAATGAACTGTGTGTGTTAGCATGGTCAACGTTCATTAAGTATATACGTCCTGTATCTTTACGCTCTTGAATAAACTGTCCAAATAGATCAATTGCTTTAATTGTTTTTTTACGTATGCGAGTATTACGTTCTGCTGTTTCGTATAGCTCTTTAAATTTTTCTTGATCTTGAAAGAACGCATCATACATACCTGGCACATCATGTGGTGAGAATAAAGTTATATCTCCGCCTGACAACAGTCTTTCATACATTAGTTTATTAAACTGTATACCATAGTCCATGTGTCTAACACGATTATCATCAGTACCTTTATTGTTTTTAAGCACTAACAAGTCTTCTGCTTCTAAATGCCATATTGGATAGTACAATGTTGCCGCACCATTTCTAACACCACCTTGTGAACATGATCGTGTAGCCGCTTGAAATAACTTAAAGAACGGAATAACACCTGTGTGATAAGCATCACCTTTTCTAATTGGTGATTTAATAGCACGAATGCGTCCAGCATTAATCCCTATACCTGCTTTCTGTGAAACATATCTTACAATACTTGATGATGTAGCATTGATTGAATCTAGTGAATCATCTGTTTCAATAAGTACGCAACTTGAAAACTGTCTTTGGCTAGTTCTTACGCCAGCCATTACAGGAGTAGGTAGTGATATTTGGTGTGTTGAAATAGCATCATAGTAATCTTTAACATATTGTAATCTATAACTCTTACCATAGCTAGAAAACAATGTAGCCGCAATTAACATGTATGTCATTTGTGGACTTTCGTATATCTCACCTGTTACTCTGTTCTGTACAAGATACTTGCCGCGGAATTGTTCCATAGCAACATAAGTCAACATCTCGTCTCTACTATGTTTAATATAACTGTTAATCTGTTCCCATTCATCTTTTGTATAATCTTCTAGTAGGTGAGGATCATATAATCCTAACTCAATATTTTGATCAATTAATTTTGTAATATGCCAAGGTTCAAACTGAGCGTACACATCTTTTCTTATATGATAACTAATTAATCGACCTGCTACATGCTGATAGTTAGGAGTGTCTTCTGTGATAAGATCTGCGGCTGATTTAATAACTGTTTCTTGTATGTCTGATGTCTTAATTCCATTATAAAATTGTAAGTGACTTTTAATTTCAACTTCACTGGCTGATACACCAGTAATGCCTTCACAGGCCCACATTACAACCTTATGTAATTTTTCAATGTTTAGTGGTTCTTTAGTTCCGTCTCTCTTCGTTACGATTATATCTGCCATTTCTATCCTATCTTTTCAAGAAGTTGTTTATTGTCTATTGAATCTAGTATTTTAAATTTTATTTGTTCGGTATTTACTGCTGTCCAGGGGTCATAATTAAGTATATATTTCTGATCGTCAACTAGGACTATATAATTGTCACTTGCTATGTTGTCCTTTGCGTGGGCTAACTCAACGGTGGTATTTATATTTTTTAGCATTAATACAGTATATGACATTCCTAGAGCAATAGCAAGTTCATCGTACTTATTTTCTGCCAAAAGTTCCCACGGAGTTGGCCAGTTTTTTTTATCCTGCCAATGAATAGCGTAATTAATACGTGGTGCGTGTCCCCACCACTTTGCTATTTGGTTAAGTTGCTCTTTGAGAGGTTTATTTTCACAGTCGTGTCTTAGCTGAACCCAAGACTGAAGTGTTTCTTCGTAGCCAACGGGCCACATACTAACCCAACTGCGATAAACTGTAAGTTAATGTAGCGTCAGCACCTGTGTTGCTGGTTGTATATTGTAGTGCATATGTAGTTCCAGCAGTATTAGCCACTGATAGAATAACACCTGTTGAAGCATCTTCAACAAAATCGTCTGAGTAAACAGGTGTTGAAGCGTTACGTACTTCCATCTTACCGTGTCTTACATTTGTGCCACGAGTAATTGTATAATCTAAACTCCAGGCTGATACATCACTGCTATCCAATGTAAACACTGAAGTTGCAACTGCTGTATTGTCTGTTAGTGTAGCAGTCTCACCACTTTCACGAACATAACTACCTAATTGAAGTTGTTTAGTGTTATCAAAGGCAATTGAAGTTGTTGTTCCTGTTTTAATTCTTGGATATACCAACGACTCAGCATCACTACGTTCAAACATATCGCCTACAGATATATTGTTGTCAGCATTAAACTCAATTACTGGGACCTGAGGACTTGCTCCAAATTGATTACCACAATCGCTTAAGAATATATTATGAGCAGTAGCACAAGTGCTAGCTAGATCATACACAACTGCTGAAGCATAAATTTGATTGAAAAAATTATGAATTGCTCTGAACCCTTTTGGTCCACCGTCTACTAGACTTTCACCTAACACAATAGCATTATATAAAGTTTCAAATTTTGAATTACTAACTGTCCATCCTTGGCTTCTTTGATTAATTTTAAATGCGTATGTCATATTTGTGAAAGCACACTTGTCAAAAGTTACACCACGAGGAATAGTTGCACTAGTTCCATTAGTTCTAACACAGCTGACATCGTCAGTTGCTACATTTAAATCAGAAGTTGTTAATGGTCCTATAAAACCTACTGAATCAAAATACATTTGATCAATAGATTCAACTAAAAATATATCAGTAATTTCAGCTGTCTCAAATGTTAATGCTGATATTTCAACATTTCTTGGAGTTATTGCTGAATTAGTACCAATGTTACTTCCTGTTTGTTGTAAACTATCTGTAGTTCTTGCCATATATGTAGCAATAGTACTTGCAGGGTCAGCGTCTAATTTAATCACTGTAGAGTTCATACCTTCGCCCCATAATTTAGCATATGGAGGAATCAGTAAAGTGTCTGATATCAAATAAGTACCTGCTGGAAAATATAAACTGCGTCTTACTTCGGCATTTACTTCTCTACAAAATAGTTCATACAATGCTCTATTGATTGCGACTGTGTCATTTGCAACACCGTCACCTACCGCACCAAAGTCTTTAACAGATACAAATTCGTCTAACTTACCTTGTAAAGTTCTCGTTATTGGAGTACTTGTTAGTTCACCTGTTTTAACCGTATAACCTGCCGCTTCACCTTTGTATGTATAAGTGTCTGCTAAGGAAACAATATCTGAGAACTCAGTTAGTATCTCTGTATTGCCAATTGCTGGAGCACCGTTTGCTATAGTGCCATTACCAATATATAATTGTCTTGAGTCAATACTCCATCCAAATTCACCACCTGATAATTGAGGTAAATTTTCCGACAATCCTTGTCTATGTTGTATGCGTGAAATTTGTACTGTAGCCATCTTTTAAAAAGTTCCGTTGTTATCAGTATATTTATCTAGACTAGATAGATGACTAACAAATAATAAGTTAAGAAGTGTAGAAGTTGATCAATGGTTGCTGTCCACCAATATAACTTATCTTTTCTTGTTAGATCTAAATAGGTATTAATGTTGTGTTTAGTAAAGTCAACATGCCAATGTACTATGTAGTCTATTACTGTAGCTATTAGTGCTGTCTTAATATCTGTGAATAATATGAAAGCTATGAATGTTCCTATAGCATGATGTAGATAATGAGCATGACAGCCAAAATAATTTATTTTGTTATGCGTCTTGCCCCATAGAAAATGACTTTGTATACCGAGATCTATTATACAGTGTTTGATTATTAATGCGAATAAGATAAGTTCCATTACTCGTATTTATAGTATTGCTATCTATGTTTAACGTAGTATTCCTCAACACGTTTCCACCATAGGTCACGCCACATGTCCCATTCAGTACCTTCTGAAATAAATTCTTGATACTTGTAGTCTTTTGAACACATTAGCACAACACCTTTACGAATGTTAGTTCCGTGTACTGCATTATGTGCTTCTGCGTAGGCACATAGTTGTAGGAAGTAGTCCTCAATCCATTCACGCTTCTTAGGCTTGTTGGTTTGTTTAAAGTCCATGATAGCTGGCTCGCCTTTGTGTACACCTACTAGGTCTGTGGTACCTGCATAAATCTTAGGATGGTATAGTGCTACTTCTGTCCCCCAATACTCATCAACATCTTTAAGTCCTTCATCAATGACTATCTTTGCCATGTCTAAACTCTGTTGAGCATATGGATTTGACACTTTATCTTTTAATTCCTCACCTAGCACATAGTTTTCTAAGTAAGTGTGCATGCGTGTGCCTCTGTTTGCGGCTTCAGTAACTATTTCTTTTGCTTTAGCTTCGCCTACACTCTTACGCCAGCGTGCCAGTCCTGCTTTCTTTTCTTCTGATTTAGTTTTGTCTAGGATTGTTGTAACACTAGGAACAGCATTACCATCAGGACATGTATATAAACGTTGCTTTTCTGTTGTTGTACGTTTTAGTTCTTTGTATTCAAATTTTTCTACTATCATACAGTAAAACTTTCTCCACAGCCACAACGTGCTTTTTCGTTTGGGTTGATAAACTCAAATCCTTCATTGAGTCCTTTCTTTTGATAATCTAGTTCTAGTCCATCTAGATATGTTAAATCTTTCTTGTCTATTACTAGTGTAACACCTTTATCAGTGTACGTATTATCTTCTGGTAATATATTATCAACAAACTCTAACACGTAGGCCATGCCTGAACAACCTGTAGTTTTAACTCCTATGCGAAGTCCTACAGTATTTTCTCTGCTAGCTATTGCGTTACTTGCTCGCTCAGCGGCTATTTCAGTCAAAGAAATCATTTGCTATTTTTTTCTTTGTAATCAATTATTGCTGATTTGATGGCATCCTCTGCCAGTACAGAGCAATGTATCTTAACTGGAGGTAGTGCTAGTTCTTCTGCTATTGCTGAATTTTTAATATCGCCTGCTTCGTCAATAGTTTTACCTTTTAACATTTCTGTTACTAGACTTGAACTTGCTATAGCTGAACCGCAACCATATGTCTTAAACTTGGCATCTTTGATTATACCTTCTTCTACCTGTATCTGTAGTTTCATAACGTCACCACACGCAGGTGCGCCAACCATGCCAGTTCCTACATCTTTGCTTTCTTTGTCTAGAGATCCAACATTACGAGGATTCTCATAATGATCTAAAACTTTATCTGAATAAGCCATCTATATATGTTTTCCCTTAATACTAATTTATTAGTGTACTGTATTTATTGGTGGATGTCAACTAAATTGTTTGTTCATTCTGTCAATGACTGTATCTAAATTTTGTTCTCGCACATATTCGTTAAATCTATTTTTATTATATAATAGTTTTTCCTTAAGGGCAACAAATTTATCCTCTAGATATGTTTTTGGTTGATTTGAGAGCACCTCTAAGAATGATATCATGTTGTTGTGGTCTCTAAGGTCTAAGTTGGTAATGTCTTGGAAGTCGTCGTGATATAGTTCAAACTTGCGATCAGTAAGCCATTCTACTCCCATATCCTCACTCCATATAAGGAAAGGACGCAGTCCTACCAATGGTTTGAAATATTTGTCAGCGGCAAGATATGCCTGGTTAATGTCCCACCATGTTTCCGTAACTACATTAAGAAAATGACTAGACCATACACGAGTATCTCCTAGTGACATAATGTCATTTGGGATGTCAGCTCCACTTTCAGGAGCATAGCTTTTATGATTAGTAAAGTCCTCATCTAGACGTAAGTTGGTTCCGGCTAGTGTAACTATACCTTTATCAGTTAAACCCGCACTGCGAAGCTCGTTTACAATCTTAACACGATGCTCGTGGTGTTTCCTATTGAGACACATAAAAGGTTTGTGTATAGTTTGATGGTCTAACAATTCGTGATCACTGAGTCCGGTGTGTCCAAATCTATCCCAGCAACATGCGAAGAAATCATAAAAGCCCGGGCCTCTATAATAACCTATCTCAAACACGTTGACTTCTAGTTCTTCAAAAAGTTCTCGTCTAGCGATGTGTGCGTCACATAGACTAGTGAGTATAATATTCTTAATGTTATTTGATTTGATGTAAGCCATCACTTCTGAATGTATCTCGTCCGTGTACCAAGTGCTGTTAGCTATTATCGCTTTAGCATGACCAGTATAGTTTTGAGCTATGTGATTGAGTTGCTCGCTATGCCATTTGGGTATAGGCAGATCTTTATTCCATCCACTATCAAACGTTTTCAATAGCATGATCTTTTATTGTTTCTTTAGTGATAAACGCTTTACCAAAGTTACGTTTACGTCCATACCAAAAGTCTTGTAAGAAACGATCAAATGTCATATCTTTATTTTCACGGAAGTCAAACTTGACCATGGTAGTTGATTCTAATGGTTCCTCATTAACAATATACCCAAAGAAGTCATAGTCAAATGTTTTTGCTAACGGATACTGTTTTAG
>Ga0209630_10004417_pt1 | contig 12340 bp, 10 predicted proteins | sample COG_01_FD_184745 | JGI IMG/M metagenome (GOLD analysis project Ga0209630, IMG submission 184745) | Pelagic Microbial community sample from North Sea - COGITO 998_met_01 (SPAdes) (version 2) | ecosystem: Environmental > Aquatic > Marine > Neritic zone/Coastal water | place: Helgoland, sampling... | reverse complement strand
TTCAGCTCTTTGTTTTTCAATTGCAAGAAGTTCTTTAGCTCTATTTAATTCTTGTTCCGTTGGCATTAATAGGGGGTTTTATTATAAATATGAAAAAAAGCAGCTATTTATAGCTGCTCTTTCCCTCATATGGTTTAGATGCTTGTTTAAATTGAGGGGTGTTAATTTTTCCCTCAGAATTAACAAGTGAAGTTTTACCAGCATTTAGTTGATTTTTTTCGGCTGCTGATTTTTCTTCATAAAATTTTTGTATTTCTTTAAATGTAAATTTACGTAGCCATATTGGCATATGATATATAGTATTATAATCATATCCACCTTTACCATGGAATAATATTTCATGAATCTGTTTAAAAAGATTCATTCTTATTTGTGGGGATAATTTAGGCGTCAGGCCAAAAAAACCCAAGCCCTATAGGGATGCGTACCTCCTGACCGCTATCTATAATAACATTAAGATCTACATCGGGTTGTGTTTCTTTAATATGATCTCTTAATGCTTTAGAATCTTTTGCTAATAAATAACCATCTACAAATTCATTAATAGCTTTCCTTTCGGTATCACCATTAACTGATGTAATAATATATTTTAATCTTGTAGAGAGAGAAGGATTAGAATCTTTTTTAATTCTTTTTATACCTTCTATTTCTTTTTCAAGTTTTTTTTCGTCTTTTCCTGTAAGTATTTTATAAGTAATTGGGGTTTGAGTATGAGGAAGATCAAATTGAAATTCATTTAACCCTTGAGTTATTTGAGATTCATCAAATGTTTTATTTTCTAATTGACTTAAATCAATAGTTTCTTTCTCACCATTTATTTCTACTTCATATTGAGACCCATATCCTAAAATACGAGTAGCAATTAAAAGAGCATTTTTATCACCTACAATTAAATCATCAATATCAATTTTAGAAATTATAACGGATTCTAATAATTTATCTAATACATTTCCTTTTTTTATAAAAGAAGAATTAGTTAAAATATCTTCTTCCTTAGCAGTCATGTATTTAATTTCTACCTTACCACTAGATAAGGGATTGTCTTTAGGATACATTAATCCTTTAGATGGTAATTCTATTTCTTCTGTTGGGAATTTAAATTCGGCCATAATCTTTATTTGGTTAAAACGTTTTTATCAGTTATACATATACAATATAAAAAAAAGCTTGCCCAAAGGCAAGCAATTTTCTAAATTAGGGGTGAGTAAAATTTTTAGAAATTTAATACACAGTAATCTGGTTGAACTGTCATTGTAATTTCTTGAGCAGCATTTTCAGTATCCCAGTTAAAATCTCCAAATGAAGCTTCTGTAATCATTGCTCCTTTGATGATCCATTCTGACACAACATCACCTACAGGTCCTAGTACATTGATTGTAAGATCTTTCTTATAGAAATCACTATAACCGTCTCTACCAGTTACTGATTCGTGATGTAATCTAACCCATTCCATTACTGATTGTGCACCAGATGGTGTAATTGGGTCAAATAGTGTAAATTGAATTGTTCCCCAAGTTGTTTTACCTTTTACAAAACGTTGAACGTTAATATGATTTAAAGGTACTGTTCCTTGAGATACAGTTACGGCTCCTACACCTTTCATAATGTATGCTGGAAATCCATCTACAAAAGCTATAAATCTGTTCTTTTGTTTTGGCTCGAAAGCTGTGAAAAATATTTCGTTTGGGTTTAATACTGCCATTTTATATGTTTATTTTATTATAAATATTCGGTTTTATTTTTTTTATGCTGGGAATGTTGCTCCAGTTGGTAATACATTGAAATCAAGTATAATAAATTCAGCTGTTTTAGTTGGTTGTAAGAAAATCTGACCGATTAACTCATTTCTATCTATTACATCTGGTGTATTATTGGTTTCATCCATTACTACTTTAAATGCATACAATCCTTGTCTTTGTTGAACACTTTCTAAATATGGATTTACTTGTGTTAAGAAATTATTTCTTGTAGCAATTGTATTTGCTTCAAATACTAAATTATCAGCAATTTGAGAAATATAATCCTTAAGTGTAATTAACAATCTACGTACATTTACTCTATCTAAAGCAGTTGCTGCTTTTTGTAATGTTTTTTGTCCGAATACTACTACTCCTTGTTGTGGGAATGTAGCAATTGGGTTAACATTACCTTCATATAAAGTATCTCTGTTTGCTGATGTTAATTTTCTTTCAGCTCTTACTACTGAACCCATTCCACCTCTTGTAATACCTGCTGGTGCGAACCATGGATCACTTGAAGCATCTGTAAATGCATACACTCCTGGAATCATTGTAGAAGCTGGTACATAAACTAATAATCCAGTATTTGGATCAACAGTTTGTAACCAAGGCCAATATGCGGCTGCATAACTAGTATCTAATGATGATGCATTTTGTAATACGGTGTTAATTGCTGTATCATAAGGAACTAAATCCATTATATAAATAGCATCTCCTCTTGCAATAGTATTATTTTTTATTAAATTACACTGGTTAGCATAATTTGAATAGTATAAACCTGGTGCTGAGATTACATTATATTGATAATCATCTTGATTAGCTAATAAATTAATAGCATTTGTATAATCTGTTCCAATTAAACCTTGAGTATTTGTTCCATCAATTTTATCATAAAAACGGTTGAATGATACTGAGTTAAGGTTTGAACCTACTGCTTCATCAAATGAACCTGAACTTATTATTGGTAAAGATGAGGTAAATTCTGGTTTTGCTACTCCATTATTTTGGAAATAATGTGGGGTATTGAAATTTACTTGTTTTACTCTTATATAATTAGATACATTAGGGTAAGATCCTGATTCTTGTAAATATGTTCCTGAACCGTCTGCTGCTACCACAACATTTGAAGTAATATCACCAATTGCTCTTGAAATATAATTTGGAGAAAATGGATCTAAAGAGATGTTATTAAATGATTCTAATACTACTTTTTGATTATTATTATCATTACCACGTCTAACTATCAATGAAAATACACCTGAAGCTGTATTTACACTTGTAATTTCCCATCTTATATTATCAGCAGATCCAAGTGCTAATGCGCCCCCAGGTAATTCTGTTCCACCTGTATCTGATCCAGCAGGTGTTGTGTTATTCATTATGTCTCCTTCGGAAAGTGTTTCTAATGTAAAGGCATTTGCATTTGCAATGTCATCGTTAACTAAAGTATGTTGTGCTAGTAAAGATCCAGCACCTAATAATCCTGCACCTATTTCAACAACATTACCTGCTATATATCCTGCTCCATTTTCTACAATAGAAACAGTTGAAATTGCTGCTATTAAGTTAGCAGATGATAAAGTTATTGATACTGGCCCAAAAGTACCTGTACCTGTGGAATTTATAGTAGGGTCAGCTTGTAAAGTAGTAGATTCAATTGTTATTACTGATCCATCAACATAATTTACACCATTAGCTGCTTCAAAGGTAGCAGTTGTTATTGCTCCGTTTGCATCCGTAGAAATCAAAATAGACCCACCTTCTGCATTTGGTGTATCCACCATTCCGGCATTAATTGCTATGGCTGCTGATTGTACACTAGGATCATAGGCTCCAGCATTTGTTCCATCTCCTGTTATTGCAGTTGATGTTGAACTTTGTACTAATTCTCCATTTAATGCTGTTACTACAGTAGCTGTTGCTCCAGCACCTGCTACTCCTGTTATTGCTACATCATTATAAGTGCTCGCAAAACCACCAGTATTTGTACCACCAGTCCAAGTTGTTAAACTTCCTACTAACCCGCCATCTCCTGTTTCAACATTATTTTGAATAGTTGTTGATAAAGCAGGTGAAAAAGAACCGCTTGTTACTCTTGTTACTAATAAAGAACTACCTCCACTTGAAAAGTAGTTGTTAGCTGCTATTGAAGTTAAGTAAGTGTAATCAGTAGACCCACTTTCTAATGCTCCTCCAAAAAGTGCTTGAAATGAACTAAATGAACTGACGTAGGTTGGTTTTTCAACCGGACCTTTTACGGTTGGGCCTATTATAGCCGCACCTCTTACTAAAGGTTGAGCTGTAACAAGTGATTGATCGTTTTCTCTTGCTAATACTCCTGGAGATATTAATGTTTCTGCCATCTTATTTTTATTATTTTAATAATTGTTTTATTATAAATATTAAAGAAAGGCTCAAAAACTTATTCTGGAGTAATAAATTCCCCTGTTTCTAAATCTATATTTCCATCTCCATATTTCTTTTGAAGCTCTTTAGCTGTTTTATTAGATTTTTCTTGTAAATCTGCTAACCCATCTAAAATGGAAGATCTTTGCCCTTCTAAAAATGCTTTTTGAATATCAACTTGTCCTAAGTCAAAAGTAATTGCATTTTGTTTTTTTTGGTATTCTCTAAGAACTTTTAGTTCTTCTTCTGATAATTTGATTTTTTTACTCATTGTTATTACTGTTTATAAATATTAATTAGTTTTTACTCTATTAAATCTACTTTTTGATATATTGATTTATTATATTCTTCTGTAAGATCTGTATATTCTTCATCTATCATAACTCCTATTCTTTTAATTTTAGGTAATGGTATATATTCATTTTTTCCCTTTTTAATAGAAGTGTATTTTTCATTAACTACTAGCTTTAAATTAGGGATTTTAACTTCATAAAGTAAAACTCCAGGTATCCCATTATTTGAAATAGCAGAATGGGTATTATTATTTTGAAAAAATATTTTAAATTTATCTATATTATTTTTGTTATTGGTAAATAAAGTTTTAACATTATCAAAATTTATTGAATCTACTATGGTATTAGGATAAACAGTATAAGAAAAATTAGTTATTAAATGCTCCCAATATTCCTCAGCATCCCTAAATTTACCTCCTTCTTTCCATAAATGTGTATCTTTTATATAATGTTCTTTATTAATTAAAGGTAATATATTTTTTAAATTTTTTCTACTTATAATATTAAGTAAAAAACTTGGATATCTAACTTCTGTATCATGAATTGATTTTACTTTTGTGGTTAAAAAAGGAACAGGACTTTTTAATGCTTCAATTATTGAATCAGTTAATTGAATGTCATAATTTATAAAACTAAAATAATTATAATTTAAGGATAAACCTAAATTACCACCTAGTAAAATTTGATTAAGAGCAGTCCAACCATAGTCAGGATATATATTTAGTAAACGATAAACAATATTATCTCCTATTTTTTGCCAAAAAACCATACCTCTTTCTGGCCAATTAATTATAGGATTACTTTTATCATATATAAAATATTCTACTAATTCTTGGATAGAGGAAGGGATAGGGATGTGGGATACTAATAAAATGTCAAAATTATTAGATTTTAATTTATTAACATTATTTATTAATACTTCCTTTTTTTCTTCTGTATCACAATGAGAAAGAATTATTATTAAATTATTTTTCATAACACTCTATATAGTTGTTTTTTCTTCTATTAATATCGTATTTTTCGATGCATTCATATTCAATATAATTAGTAAAAGGATTATTACTTTTAAACCAATCCCCATTATTAGTTAATAGTTGATTTATAATAGGAGTTTCTGAAGTATATAATGTAAGTAAATTATTTTTGATATCCAAAAGGTTTTGATCTAATTTTTGTTGAGATTTACCAAACACATAAAAATTATCAGTAATATTAAGTACAGCATCAAATACTAATTTATGTTGTGGGTGACCATATTCACCTATGGGGTTATGTGTAACTATTTTTTTCCATTCTCTACTTTTTAAAATATCTTTTAAATCAAATTGTTGGGTAGGGTATAGTGTATCTTCATAATCAAACATTTCCCAAGAACATACTTTTAATTTTTTCATTACTGTTTCAAATTCTTTACTTCGTATTTTATTTAATTTATTAGTAAGACAAATAACTTTGTATTCTGGACCATGCTTTATTAATTCAGCCCCACCAAATATTAATTCATCATCTGGATGTGCAACAATCATTAGTTTTTTTGCCTGATAATCATTAAATATTTGTCTTAATATTTTAGCATTTTTAGGTTTTACTGATGGGTCTGGACCATGAATGAAATATATTTGGTGAGTGTTTGTATCATACATTATATCGAATCCTTGTTTTAAATAATAAGGATTTACTATTGTTTCTTCTTTTGAACTATAATAATTATTCCAGGTAATGGGTAAATTTTCTTTTTTATCTTCTTCCCATAATATATTATTAGCTACTCTTTCTTCCGAAAAAGCATTATCATCAGTATAAATTTTAATTGAATGTTGGTCTAATTCTTTATTCCATTCTAAACATTTTTCAAAAAAAGGTTTACTTTCTTTATTATAAAAATAAAAACCGGATGCTATTAATTTATCATTAGGGTTTCTTTTTATATTTTTTATTGAAGATAATTCATTACCATATCTACCTTCTAATCTTATACCCCCATAGGTTCTCCATTGAGCTATATCGGGGTTGAAGTATCTCATAAATAGAGGATAATCTTTTAAAGATGGTAAGTACTGTAATGAAAAATCTATATTTTCCGTTACAAAGGCATCACCATCTATCCAAGCAAAATTATTAAAATTCTCATTTAGTGAATCTAAACTTGCTAAATACTTAGCAAAATAAATAGAATAATCTTTGTTTAATAAGTCAGGCTCATGTGTAGAATTTGACGTAGACTTAGGTATATAATCAATTCTTTTATTAGTTACATTAGGTAAATCAATTGTAGAATTACAATTAAAACTATAAACTATAAGATTATATTCAGAATAATTTAGTAAACTTTCAGCTAACACTTCTATCATAGGTAGGTAACTTTCATTTCCACCCGTTATCCATGTAAATTTATTTTTTTTGCTCATCTAATACACTTAAAACTTTATTATACACTTGATCTACAGTTATTGATTTTTGACAAATATGTTGTTTTTCAGTTCCTTGAAATACAGGACACCAATCCCAATCCCCTGGGTCAAATATATAATCCTTGTTTACCCAACAACCATTACATACCTTATGATTTTCTATTTTAGTTAAATTATTAGGGATGTCATATCCATAAGGAACAAAATTATTTATCATTACTGTATGTTTATTTAAAGCCCAATTAACCCAAGATAATCCTGAACCTAATCCTATAAATAAATCTGCATGGTGTAAGTAGTTAAATAATTCTTCCCATGGGAGTTTTGCTTTGCTTATAATATTAGTTCCCTTAAATCCACTTAAAGATAAGCTTACTACTTTATAACCTTCAGCATGTAAAATTTTAGCTAATTTTCTCCAATTTTGATAAGGCCATTCTTTTAAACCTGCAGTTGATTGAGGTCCTATGCAAATATATTTATCTTTTATAGGTCTAGATTTTAATTTAAAATTTAATCCCGTATTTTTACTTATATGTGATAAACCTAATATATCTGTAGCAGTTTGGATTAAAGGGATTGTATTTGGTGGGGTTGGGTGATCGTTAGGATTATCCCAATCATTATTTTTACTTTTAAACCAACCTATTTGATAATGAGCATAAGCCTGAAATCTCTCTCCTGGTTTTGTAAAAATTATATCTTTATATTCTTTTAACCCCTTAAACCATTCATTATGAAAAGTACTTAAGGCTACTTTACATTGATTTTTTGTTGCAAATTCTAAAACTTGAGGAGTCCATGCTAAGGTATCCCCGATAGACTTAGATTCTAGGGATATTTTTACTATTTGATCCTTTAAATCTAATTTATGTTTTATTTTACCATTAATTTTAATTACCCAGGGGATATAGTATGATTTATAACATTTAGTCCACATACCATTTTTAATAGTAGATGAATGGATTATTTTATCTGTTCTACCATCTATAAATTCTATTTTATAACTTTCATTATGGGGCCCAAAAACTTCTACTTTAGGACCATTTACAAAACTAATTTCAATTTTATTAGGAGGAAGGTTATCCATTAAATGGTCAATTTCTTTTTCAGCAATTTTTACCATATTGGCCCAAGTAAATTTTTCTCGTATTTCAATAGATTCTTTTAATGCTCTTTTTTTATGTTTTTTGTAATTAACATAAGCATTTCTCATTACTTTTTTTAAATCTTCATAATCAGGTTGATAAAAGTCTCCTGGTAGGTCTGATTGGGAATATGTTGAATATTCTCCACCTAAAGCAGGGGTTGTTCCTTTTATTTTAACCGGTAGTCCTTTTCCTTTAGCAAATTCAAGTTGAGCACTACAATCAGAATATATAGAAGGGGTACCACATGCCATTGCCTCTATTAAGGGTAAGTTCCATCCTTCAGAACGGGCACAAGATAAAAATACATGACCTTTTTGTAAATATTTTATATATTCTTCTCGAGTAGGAAAATGTTTAATTTTTATTCTTGGATCTTCTAAATTATAATATTTGAGTCTTTTTTCAGTGGATTCAAGATTATCTTTAGCAAACATATTATCTATAGATATAATTAAATCTACGGGTTCATCTTTATCAAATTCTTCTAAAAAGGATTCAATAAGTTCTTTTGTTGATTTTCTATAATCCCATCTACCAAATATTGTAAATTTAAATCTACCATCATCATATTCAGGTAAAGTTGCAGTTGGGTCTGGGTGGAATATTTTTGAATCAACAGCCTCAGGAACAACTTTTATTTTTTTCTCGGGGATTCCTTGTTCTATAGTACATTGTTTTTGCCATTCTGATGGTACCCATATTTGGTCATACTCTTTTATTTTATTAAAAAAATGGTCTGGATAACGTGTTGTTTCCCATACGCTATATCCTATTTTTGGGCCTTTATAGTTTTGATAAAAATAATGATGATTTACTTCAGCTAAAATTATATTAAGGTTATGATCAAAGTTATTTTGGTGGTTTTTATAAATTGGATAATCTTCAAGTTCACCTTTATCATTAAAATAAGATTGTTGATCTAAAAGGATTTTATCTGAAGGGATTAAATATTTTTCATTATTAAAAGGTTCATCTTTTAAACCATCCCAATCTTTACTAACAGTAAAATTTCTGATTTTTGTTTGGTAAGTTTTGGATAATTCTCTAAAGAAATCTCTTGTATGATTATTAAATCCTGTTGTTCCTATATAACAACCATGAATAAATAATTTAGATTTTTTATTTTCCATTATTATTTTATTTATAACTTTTTATTTAAAACTAATATACGTAAACTATTTAACTACTCCACATTATATTACATTTACATCTTCTATATCCTCAATTTCAACACCGTTTATTTTAGATTGGAACTTAACTGTAACCCCATTTATAGTATTTTCCCAACTTGACGCTGGTGTTGAATGAGTAACTGTAACTATATTTTTTTCTGATGTTGTTGATGATCTGAATTTAATACCGTTTTGGTTGAAAAAATCTGATGTTGGGGTTGTATCTGGGTAGTCATATTCATTATCAACCAGTACTAAATTTAAATACCCATTTGTATTAGCATCAGATAGGGCAGTGGCATTTAATGTTATATCATTTCTGGTAGTTGACCAAGTACTAAGATTTGAGGCATAGGGGGTTGGTGATGATGGAGACCAATTATCGAAATCTGTAGTGGCGTAAGTACTTGAACCATCCCCACTAAAGGCTGTTGCTCTTGCGACTCTAACATTCCCATCACCTGAAACACCACCACCACTATCATAACCTTGTACTTTTAGTACTATTCCAGTAATTGTGTTTCCTGAAGGTATTGTGGATAAATCAAAAAAGAAGAAGGTTCTTCTTACTCCATAAACAGTTGGACCTCTTGATGTAGATCTATAATCTTCAATAGCACCTCCAACTGAAAAAGTACTGGTATAATTATTAGCATTTGCTGAAGTTGCATTTCTTGCAGCTGTCCAAGAAGTTTCTGAACCTGTAGACCCAACTCCATTTTGACTTTCTTCTATATCTGTTACTGCCATTATTTAAAACTGTTTTTTTGGTAAATAATAAGTTGTATTATTGAAATATGAGTTAAGTGGTGGTGATACTATATGTTGTTCATAAATAACATTTTGTATTGAAGGATAAAAATGATCTCCTTCACTTCCATTCCACCATGTTGCTTTTCCTCCTACATTCATAAGATTTGCTAAAGAAGTAGGAAAATATTCATTATCTGCATCTCCATATGTGTCATAAAATAAACCATCATATGTTGATAAATTATCTAAATTGCTATACCAACTACCTGTAATAATTGTAACATTAGGTTTATTGGATGCCCAATTTAAAGCTAATGGAATTATTTCAGGATGATTTTCAATTATTGTGTGAGAAGATATTGAGTGGGATTGAATATAACCTGCTGATATACCCATCCCAAATCCTATTTCTAATATATTTCCTCCATTTTCTGTTACGTAAGCCGCAGAAGCAGACATTAACGTATCTTCCCAATCCATCATCACTTCCCTTTCTTCAGAGTCATTTCCTAGAAAATATATTCTATCTTCTTCAAATGATAAACTTTGTGATGTATAAGGTGTGTAAGGCATATTATTTAATTTTTAATTATGATGCTAATTCAACCCAAGTATTATCTGGGTTAAAATATATTGTATTGGATGATACTCCATATCCTAGTATTCTAACATACTCATTAGTACCTGAGGGTGCAGTGGTTGTAACATCTCCTGCTGTGGTTGAAAGATACATTTGTTGACCACCTGAACTAGGAAGAACTGAGAAGTTTACAAACCCCCTAATTAAAATTCCAGAAGATATTGAAGTTCCTAAAGCTATCCCCATCATACCTGTGGCATTTAATGAACTATCTGCTTGTGCTCTTCTCCACTTACAAACACCACCATCAGTAAAACTTACAATAACATCTCCTGCAGCAATTGCACCATTATTTGTAGAATAACTACCAAAATTTACAACTTCACCATTTGAGGTAGATGATGAAGGGGACTCATCAAAATTAAGATTTCCATCAATAACTAAAATACTACCATTAAATGTTAGGTTAGCTTCACCATTTAAAGTAGTACCACTTACAGATGTCATTATTCTATTATTACCAGCATTATTTATAGTTGCAGTTCCACTTGTCCCTGAAGAACCAGAAGAACCGGAGTTACCACTTGTTCCTGAAGAACCACTTGAACCTGAGTTACCTGAAGTTCCTGAAGAACCTGATGAACCGGTATTACCACTTGTACCTGAAGAACCTGAACTACCTGATGTTCCTGAAGAACCAGGTGCTCCCGGATTACCTGTATTTCCTGAAGTTCCTGAAGTACCTGAAGAGCCTGAAGATCCTGAGTTACCTGAAGAACCTGAACTACCTGGTGCTCCTGGGTTTCCGGTGTTTCCTGAGGTACCTGAGGTACCACTTGAGCCTGAAGAGCCTGAGTTACCTGAAGAACCTGAACTACCTGGTGCTCCTGGGTTTCCGGTGTTTCCTGAGGTACCTGAGGTACCACTTGAGCCTGAAGAGCCTGAGTTACCTGATGTTCCTGAAGAACCTGAACTACCTGGTGCTCCTGGGTTTCCACTATTTCCTGAAGTTCCTGAAGTTCCTGAAGAGCCTGAAGAGCCTGAATTACCTGATGTTCCTGAACTACCCGGTGCTCCTGGGTTTCCTGTGTTTCCTGATGTACCACTTGATCCTGAAGAACCGGATATTCCTGAAGAACCTGAACTACCTGAGTTACCTGATGTTCCTGAACTACCAGGTGCACCTGGGTTACCAGTGTTTCCTGATGTTCCTGAAGAGCCTGAAGAGCCTGAATTACCTGATGTTCCTGAACTACCTGGTGCTCCTGGGTTACCAGTGTTTCCTGAAGTACCTGAAGAGCCTGATGTTCCTGAAGAGCCTGAACTACCCGGTGTTCCTGGGCTACCTGAATTACCTGAAGTACCACTTGAGCCTGAAGAACCAGAATTACCTGATGTTCCTGAAGAACCTGGTGCTCCTGGATTACCTGTGTTTCCTGATGTACCTGAACTACCTGATGTTCCTGAAGAACCTGAACTTCCTGGTGCTCCCGGATTACCAGTATTTCCTGATGTACCTGAAGTACCTGAAGAGCCTGAAGAGCCTGAGTTACCTGAAGAACCTGAACTACCAGGGGCGCCTGGGTTACCAGTGTTTCCTGAAGTACCTGAAGAGCCTGAAGAGCCTGAGTTACCAGATGTACCTGAAGAACCACTTGTGCCACTTGAACCTGATGTTCCACTTGATCCTGAAGTACCAGAAGTACCTTTATCCCCTATAAGTTCAATAGCCATAAACATACTATCGCCATTGCTTACATTATTCCAACCACTTTTATCGATATGGGTAATATCTAATGTTCTCCAACCACCATTATCGGTTTGAGAGGTTACAT
>Ga0209630_10004414_pt1 | contig 12348 bp, 10 predicted proteins | sample COG_01_FD_184745 | JGI IMG/M metagenome (GOLD analysis project Ga0209630, IMG submission 184745) | Pelagic Microbial community sample from North Sea - COGITO 998_met_01 (SPAdes) (version 2) | ecosystem: Environmental > Aquatic > Marine > Neritic zone/Coastal water | place: Helgoland, sampling... | reverse complement strand
CATAGTGGGGCTCCAACTTCAGATGCATATGTTCAAGCCTCTCAAGAGTTAATAGATTCTTCAAATATATTGTTAAACGAACTGGCTTTAGATCCTATTGAACTTGAAACTATTGTTCGCCCAGAAGTTCCACAAATTGGAGAAGTTGATAAGTTAATTCCAGCATATGCTGATGCTCTAATGAATCAAGCTGAAAAAAATAAAAAAATAGTCGCTCTTGATGCCGACCTTATTTTAGATACAGGGTTAATACCATTTGAAAAAAGATTCCCTGATAGATTTATTGAGTGTGGAATTGCTGAACAAGATATGGTCTCTCAGGCTGGAGGAATGGCATTAAAAGGACTTCTTCCTATAGTGCATTCATTCTCGTGCTTTTTAACCACTAGACCCAATGAACAAATATACAATAACTCAACAGAGCATACCAAAATAATATATGTTGGAAGCCTTAGTGGTGTAATCCCTGGAGGTCCTGGTCACTCTCATCAAGGTGTTAGAGATATATCCTCAATGGGCGCTATGCCAAATATGACATTAATTGAACCATCTTGTGAATCAGAGGTTAAATTACTGTTAGATTGGGCTATTGATGAAAATGATTTTAGTTCTTATTTAAGATTGGTTAGTTTACCTACTTCTATAAATTTCTCTTTACCAGATGAATATAAACCTATTAAAGGAAGAGGTGTTAGTCTTAGAAGTGGGAAAGATGGTTTAATCTTTGCCTACGGCCCTAAAATGCTTTCCTCCGCTATCGAAGCTTCAGCCTCAATCAAAGAAAAAGTAAATAAGGATATTGGGGTTATAAATCTTCCATGGCTTAATTTTATTGATGAGGACTGGCTAACACAAACTATAGGCAATACGAAGAAATTATTCTCTATTGACAACCATTATAGAATTGGTGGACAAGGTGATAGGCTTGCCTCAATTATTGTTAAAAAGCCTACAGATGGAGTAACATTGACTACGATAGCGTTAGATGAGATACCTAGCTGTGGAACAAATGAAGAAATTCTTATAAAACATAATCTTGATACTGAATCTATAATTAGTAGAATTATAACTAACCTTTGATCGTAAATTATGAAGATACTTTTAACCAAATAATTTTTTAAATGATTGAATCAATAGTTATAGAAGATATCAGGGTTGCTATAGTAGTTAGACGTAATTATAAAACTGATAAAACAGCCTTTATTACAGATTCTTCAGATGTACTCCAGTTAGGTCATATAGTTTATCCAGCCGGATCATCAATTACCCCGCATATTCATAATAATGTTGAAAGAACAATTGAAGGAACTCCAGAAGTTCTTATTGTGCAAAAGGGCAAAATCAAGACAATTTTTTATAATAAAGATAAAAAACGAAAAGGAGATATTATTTTAGAAGAAGGCGATGTAATTCTCCTTTTAGATGGTGGCCATGGATTTGAAATGCTTGAAGACACAGTCTTGATGGAGATAAAGCAAGGACCATATTTAGGCGAATTAGATAAAGAGAGGTTCAATGATGATTTATGTAAGTGAGCCGGTTGTAAATAAGGAAGAGCTTAATAATGTTGTAGACTGTTTAAAGACTGGATGGATATCCTCTGCTGGAAAATATATTGATGAATTTGAAAATTCATGGTCTTCATATTGTGATATGAAGCACGGAGTTGCTGTTAGTAACGGAACAGCTGCCTTAGAAATAGCAGTTGCTTGCTTAGAACTAGAGGCAGGTTCTGAGATTATTCTTCCTTCATTCACGATAATTTCATGTCCTCAAGCAATAACAAATCAGGGCATGATTCCTGTATTAGTAGATTGCGAAGAAGATACATGGTGTATGGATGTATCAAAAATTGAAGAAAAAATAACAGAAAAAACTAAAGCAATAATGTGTGTGCATATGTATGGACATCCTGTAGACATGGACCCTTTAATAAAAATTGCTAAAAAGTATGATTTAAAAGTTATTGAAGATGCTGCCGAGGTGCATGGGGGAGAGTATAAAGGGAAGAAATGTGGAAGTTTCGGCGATATTAGCACATTTAGTTTTTATGCTAATAAACTTATCACTACCGGTGAGGGTGGTATGGTTTTAACTAATATTGATAAATATGCAAAAAGGGCAAGGTCACTTAGAAATTTATGCTTTGAACCAAGTAGACGCTTTAAGCACTCAGAGATTGGATTTAATTACCGCATGACAAATATGCAAGCAGCTATTGGGGTAGCTCAAATAAAAAAAATTAATGAAATTATTAAAAGAAAAGTTGATATTGCTCTATATTATACAAATAGAATTAATCACCTAAAATGTATACAGCTTCCCATTGAAAAAGAATGGGCTAAAAACGTTTATTGGATTTATGGAATAGTACTCAATAAAATGACTAATGAAACACCTGAATCATTAGCAATTAAACTTAAAGAAGTCGGAGTTGAAACAAGACCGTTTTTTCTTGGAATTCATGAGCAGCCCGTATACCTTAATGAGGGCTACTTTAAAAAAGAAGATTATCCAGTAACAACCAAACTAGCTAAGAATGGATTATATATTCCAAGTGGTCTAAATCTTACAATTAAAGACCAAGATAAAGTTATTTCTGAGTTACTAAATATTTTAGAGTGAAAATCCTAGTTCATATTCCATCTGACTCTTTGCAGTTTCAATTTGGAGTTCAGCAAATTTTAAATTCATTTTCAAATGAACATAAAGTTTTAGTTATGTGCCAAAAGATTAAAAATAAAAAAAATAGCAATTTTTTTTTAATTAATGTTCTTAAAAAAATAAAAGCACATGTAAGCGTTGAAAAGAAACACTTAAATCTTGCTAGAAAAAGAGGGGAGTTAATTCCATGTATTAAAAATAGATTCTCTGCTTTTTTTTTAGACAGTTACTCTAGAGAGTACACTCAGATAAAAAATATATACCTAAAAAAATATTTCTCTAATATTACCAATAATAAAGTTCTTAATGAGGCTAATTCTTATCTAATAGATAGCATAAACAATGAAGAGGTATTTATTAGAAACTTTCAACCAGACATTTTAATAATGCTTGGAGGACCGTTTGTAAAACAAAAAATCTTAAAACAATTTAAATATGCAATAAATATTCATATGGGGTGGATACCATCTTATAAAGGCGCTCGCACAATAGAGTGGGCACTAGTTAAAAAGGATTTTTCACATGTAGGCTCAACCATTCACCTTATGACAAATAAATTAGATGAAGGAAAAATTTTATGGAGAGAGACCTGTGACCATGATATAAATTTTAATAAAATTGGGGAACCTCTTGCTCATCTATATCAGAAAGCATTTTATGCAATTCCAACTATTATAAAAAAAATCATTGATGGACAAGAAATACACCCTACCAATATTAAAGAAGACAAAGAGGACAAGTTATATTATGGATATGAGTTTGATTATAAATTTTATAAAAAAATGATCGAAATGAATGAAAGTGATTCTCAGAAAATTCTTTAACAATGAAAAAAATTATTTGGTTTGGCACAAAATTAACTCAAAGTGGTGGCGGAGAACGACTTAGTCTAGAAGTTATAAAAAGTTTATCAAATCAAGGTTATGAGACAAACTATTTAGCGTATCACTATCGTTCACATAATGTGTTTGATGGTGCATATGATAATTTAAATATTAATGCCTACTCTCATAAACTGCCTATAAATAAATTTGTATCTCCATTTCATAGAAGGATCTGGCTATACAAAAGAAGATTTTGGTTAAGAAAAAAAATAAAAGAAATTAAACCTGATTTAATAATTACAACTGGAACCTGGTCTCAAGTTTCAGAATTATATTTAGCAACTTTAGGCATGAATATTGAGTATATTGTACACATCTTCGGCTCACTTTTTGCTTTTCCTCCCGAAAGAGAAACAACAAAATTTGCTTCTATTTTTAGTAAGAATTTTCTTTTAATAAGAAATTCTGTTCCTAGCTATAAAGAGGTTGTCCCTCTTAGGAATCCTGATAAGTCTATAAGAAAATTTATTTCTAATGAGATTAACGCATGCATTAAATATTTTGCAGTAAGGAAAGCAAAGGAGATATTCGTTCTTTCAAAAAGAAATCAATTAGAAACTCAACTTTTATACAAACGTTATCCATTAGAGCTACATGGTGCATTTCCAGATAGAATTTTTGATCACAAGCCCGCATTAAATTTTAAAAATAAACTAAACCTTCATGGTAAAAAAATAATACTTTCTGTTTCTAGGCTTTCTTCTAACAAAAGAGTTGATTTATGTATTAAAAGTTTTGCAGTTTCTGCCAAAGAAAATTCAGATATTTTTCTTCTTATAGGAGGAACTGGACCCGAGGAAGCTTCATTAAAAAGCCTAGTTAAAGATTTATTAATAGAATCACAAGTAAAATTTATTGGTTATATTCCTGATAACTTATTATGGGATTATTTATCTATTTGCGATGTTTTTATTAGCCTTGATTTAGCTGATTTTGACATAGCTCCTTTGGAAGCATTAGCTTTAGGCAAAAATGTTATTTGGGCAGATGAAATGGAGCTAAATGATATTAAAAAATTATTACCTAATTCTATTTTTTCTGTTAATTCTGACATCAATTTTATTTCTAAATGTCTCATTACCGCTATAAATAATTTAGATCAGACTGATAGTCCGGCTTCTCGAAAAGCAGCCCTTTCATATCTTTCATGGGAAAATTACTCTAAGGTGATGGTAAATAAATTTTTTGAAAGTAATGAATGAAGAGTCATCTACATCAAATATAGAGTTATCAAATAGCAATCTTCGATCATCTATAAATTCAAGCATATTCTGGTCTTCTTTGAGGCTCATCGGAGCAAGATTTATAAATATACTGCAATTGATTATTTTAGCGAGGATCCTCACGCCTGAAGATTTTGGTTTTTTTGCTATTGCGTTAATGGTTTATGGTTTTGCAGAGGCTATAAGCTATATTGGTTTTAACCAAGCTCTTATTTTTATTAAAAATATAACTAAAGATCATTTAAATACATTATTTGTAGTTAATCTTATAAGAGGCATTATTTTATTTTTGTTCATAATCATTGCAGCAATTCCAGCAAGCAAAATTCTAAATCAACCAATTTCATATATTTATATATTTGGAATATCTTTGGCACCAGTTATTACATCTTTACATAATCCAGCAATTATTATTTTTCAAAAAAACCTTAACTTAAAACCAGAATTATTTTTTCAACTAAGTGGAGTTTTGCTTTCATTAATTTGCTCAATTACTATTGCATTAATATATCCATCTCCTTGGGCTTTAGTTTGTGGTGTTATTGCTCAGCAATTTGGTCAATTAATTGCATCTTATTACCTTCATCCATTTAGGCCTAAGTTACAATTTAATAAAGATTCATTTGCTCCAATGGCAAATTTTGGAAAATGGATAATACTTTCTCAGGGTTTAAAGTATTTTGTTGTAAACATACCAAACTGGACAATAGGTATTGTTCTCGGAATACAATCCTTGGGCCTTTACAGGGTTTCTGGCAGATTATCAGAAGCCTTAGGTAGAGATTTTTCTAAAATGATTACTTCAGTTGCATTTCCATCTTTCTCATTTTTGCAAGATTCAAAAACTAAATTAGGAGAGGTTTATTATGGAAGCCAAAGACTAGTTGGTTTTATTTGTTTTCTGATTTTCGGGATTCTCATATCCTTACCTGAAAGAATTGTTGATGTAGTCCTAGGAGATAAGTGGCAAGGAGCTGTAGAGATAGTTTTTCTCTTATCAATTCTCAGTTTAATTCAAAATATTGGATCGCAAGTTGAGGTTATAAAAGCATCAGGTAATACAAAATTTCTTATGATTGTCGTACTCATAAGAGTAATAATAATAACTTTATTTATATATCCAGCTATCCTTTGCTGGGGAATTCAAGGAGCAATATATACAGTAATTATTTCTGCAATAATAACTTTCCCTTTATCTATGAAAAAAGTTTCTAGTTTTACACAAACCAAAGTGTCTAAAATAATAAAAATATATATTCCTTCATTATTTGCCATGATATTTATGATCCAGTTAGCTCAATATTTAGACGATTTTTTTATTTCTAATTTTGGAAATTTATCTTCTCAGGGGCTAGGTTCACTTATAATCATATTAAGCATATTGACTATGAGTTATTTATTAATTCTATATATTCTTGATAAGGTACTTAAAACAGATATATATAAAGAAATCAATACTTTAATTTTTGATAGATTTCAAAAGTACTATACTAATAGTTTATAATCAGCCAAATAATTGGATTTTAGTTTGAAAATAATACTTTATAGATTAATAGATTATGCTAAATTTTTTCTTAGAGGAACTTTTGTAGATCACTACAGAGTTTTGTTTTTTGCTACCAAGAATAAAGATGTTGAGATTACTTTCTTAAAGTTTTTATGTATTAAAGATAAGTCTTCAATAGACGTAGGAGCTGCCGTTGGTTTTTATACCCATTTCATATTAAAGCATAGTAAATTTTGTTTTTGCTTTGAAGTTAACTCTCAGAGAGCCAAAAGACTTGAAAGTATATTTTCTAATAAGAGAGTAAAAGTAGAAGAAGTTGCTTTATCCAATAAAAAAGAAATCTCTTTCTTGCAAACCCCAATTGAGAATGGCTCGTTAAGTCTTGGAAGGGCATCTATTGAATCTGAAAATCATTTTCATGGAGTTGAAACTAAGAAATTAAAAGTTAATACAAACACATTAGATAATTTTAATTTAAAAAATATAGGTTTTATTAAAATTGATGTTGAGGGGCATGAGTTTTCAGTTCTGGAAGGCAGTAAATCATTATTAATAGCTCAGTCACCTAATTTATTAATTGAATTAGAAGAAAGGCATAAAAAGAATGCGATTCAATCTGTAACCCTTTTTTTAATAAATATTGGCTACCATGGAATATTTTTTTATAAAGATAACATACTAAGTATTAATGATTTTGATTCCAATATTCACCAGAATATTAAATATATTTCTGATAAATCTAATTATGTAAATAATTTTATTTATACAAAAGATCTAGACGTCATTAATAAAATTAAAAACTATATTGCTAATTAATAAATGTTACTTCATATTATTCCCAATACTGCCAATCACAAAGACTACTCTGATACTGGCGGTACTAAAGGTATCAAAATATTCTACGAATATTTTAAATATAAGAATATAGATTATGAGGACTTAGTTGCTCCAAATAGGTCAGACAAAGAACTTCTAAAAATTCTAAAAAACAAAGATCTTACAAAATATTCAGATATTTTTGTTCATTACACATCTTTTGTTGGCTCATGCAAATATATTAAAAGAAAATATCCAAATATTAATCTCATTATAAGATCTCATAATGCTGAGTTTCCTCATTGGATTCATCACTCATTATCGTGGCTCAAATATGGAAATCTTATTGAAGCAATTAAATTATTTTTAATATCTTTTATTAAACTTAGAGGTGATATTATTTCATCAAGAGTAGGAGATTATCTATTGGTTATAACTCCCTGGGAGCTAGATAATTATTGGAATTTATTCCCAAATAAATGTAAATTTTTGTATATCCCATATTTCTCTCCTGAATCTTTTATTGAAAAAACATACAATAAACTGTATGAAAGAGATTTAATCTGCACCTGTTTATTATCAACAAATAAATCTCCATTTTTAATAGATGCTGCTCAAAATTTTCAAAATCTTGTTGAAAGTCTTGAAAATAAACTTCCTGATTGGACTTTCAAAATTAGTGGTAATAATGATGGAATAAAAAGAAGTCAAAACAAAAATATTATTTTTACAGGCATAGTTGATGATCCCATTAAGCTTCAGAAAGATTCAAAAGCAATCGCAGTCTTATCAGATTATGGGTTTGGTTTTAAGACCAAAATTCTTGAAGCCATAGAAAATAACTGCTTTGTACTTGTTTCATCAAAGCTTCACTCTAGACTCCCTCCTGAAGTAAAAAAAAATTGTATTAAGGTAGATATTCAAAATAATAATTCCTTTGAATATGCTCTAAAAAGCTTAGAAAGTATAACTAATGAGAATAGTATTAATCAGTCTTTAAAAGATCAAGCATTTAAAAATTTAGAACAAGCTTTATTAAAATTTTAAATCATATAAAATAATTTTACGTAAAGAGGCATTAGACACATTAGACAGTAATGAAGAAATATATAAGATCATTCTTAATAAAAAGAGGCTGGAATAGGTTAGCTTTTCCACCTGCACTTAATCTTGATTCTCATTTCTATAATTCCTTAAAACACCTTAAATTGACGAATTCCCGAGATGAATTAAAGCTTCTTAATATTGGAGCAGGAAGTTTTAGACTTAATGGATGGACAAATGTTGATTTAAAAGCAGGATCTTTAAGTGGAAACTGGAAAAATGAAGATATAAATCATGATTTAACAAAAAATATACCTATCTCATTGCCTGATAATTCGGTGAAAGCAATTTATGCGAGTCACGTTATTGAGCATATATTTGAAGAAAATGTTAACTTTCTTTTTATTGATTGTCTTCGATTACTTAAAACAGGAGGTGTTCTTCGAATCGTATGTCCTGACATAAATCTCGCAGAGAGAGCATATCAAGATAATGACGCGCCTTTTTTTAAAGAAATATATGGAGATGAAATTACATCTAACGAGGAATCCCTTATAAGATATTTTGCAACGCAACTCATTAACAATTCCTCTAATTCAATGGAAAATTCTAAAATAGTATCGGTACTCAAGAGTGACTTAACTAGAGAAGAAAAACTTAATTTTTTTACAGAAAATTGTTCAAAAGAAGTTCATGAAGAAAATCCAGATGATCATGTAAATTGGTTTGATGAGGCAAAATTAATCAAACTTCTTACAAATGCTGGCTTTAAGAATATAAATAAAAGTCGCTTTGGCCAAAGTTCAATTTCTGTTCTTAGAGATACAAGACATTTTGACAGCACTCTTCCTCATATGTCTTTATATATTGAAGCGATCAAATAATTCATAAATATTATAGAATTTAAAAGATGAATATTACATTGCTCGGATTAATCTTAATTCCACTTGGGTTGTATGGAATTTTATTCAACTCTAAATTACTTTATACATTAACTATTTTTTTTATTCCATTTACCGCTACAGCGGTTTTAGTTATTGGGGATGATGATGGCTCTGTTTTATTAGCAACAGTTTTTTTTGGATTATTATGGATTATACAAACAATTATTTCTAACTCATTATCAAAAAATTTATTTAAATCAAAGTCATCTTTGCCTATAGGAGGGTTGTTATTAATTTTATTTTTATTTAATTGTTATGCGTCTATTTTTTTAATACCACTTAATGGTAATTTTCAAATTTTTTCGATAGATATTGGACGATTTGTTCCATTATCATATGAAATCTACCACATTTATCATCTTTTCTTTATTTCTTATGGTGTTTTATTTTCAATATGTATGATTAAACATAATGATAGTCTCGAAAAATTAATTAGCACCCTGAAAATTTATACATTTGCTATTATTTTTGCAATTTTATGGGGTCTAGTTGAGGTTTATTCAAATATTATTGGGTCTTATTTTCCATATTTTATATTCAATAATACTCCATCTGATGTTCAGCTTGGCGACACAGTTAGAAAATTAGGAGAAATTGGTTTCTTCAGGATGTCATCTGTAGGTGACGAGCCATCTATGATTGCAAGAACAATTCTTATATCCCTTCCATTATATTTAACCAGCTACAGTTATGGCATAAATATATTTTCAAGAAAATTAGATACTTTAATACTTTTTATTATATGTCTTGGGTTGTTTGCTTCAGCTTCATCTTCAGCTCTAAGTGGTGCTGTAATTATATTTACTGGAAGTATTCTTTTGAAAGCTTACCTTGAATCTAGGTTTTTGAAACCTTTTTTAATTATATTTTCAATAATATTTTTAGTCGCAATTTTTTATTTAAATAATCAACAATTTGCATCTTTCTTAGATTTTATATTTTTAGGAAAGCTCTCATCAGATTCTTTTTTTGCAAGACTAGCAACTGTTACAGATAGCCTTGAAGCTTTCAAAGCTCTTCCTTTTTTTGGAGCAGGTTTTGGATCTATCACTTCTGATGATCTAATTATTAAACTATTATCTAATACTGGTATTTTTGGATTTCTTTTATTTATTTTTATGTTGATATTCACACAAGTCGGATTATTAACAAATTTAAAAAAATCTCCTCTAAAATCAAAATATCTTATGTTGCTTCAAATTTCGATCTCTTTAATGTTTTTTACCTACTGGTCTATTACCCAAATTGGTGGTTGGTCGCATCAGTTTCAGACAGGTTTCTTTGCATTAGGATTAGCACTATCTTTTGTTTCAATTAAAGATAATTTTTTCAAACAAGAATTAAATTTAAAGGCATAAAAAATGATTGATTATTTTAAAAATTACCTCAAGAGATTTGATTTAATAGTTAGCAATGTAAGAGCTCTTAGAAGGTGGCAAAGGCTCAATCAAAGAAATCTTTATCCTGTTTGGAAAAAGCTATTGCCTAAAAAGAAGTTTGACAACATATCTTCAAAAAAAAATGGAATCAAAGTTTTAATGGCTCCTAGTGTTGGCGGCCATGTTCCTATGTTCAACATAGAAAGTTTAATAGGAGCAGCCTTAACAGAGAGAGGCGTTGAGGTAGATATTTTAATATGTGATGGCGCTCTTCCAGTTTGTCTGGAATGTGAGCATATTAAATTCTCTTCTAAAGGTTTAGTCGCTAGATTAATTGATAAAGGTCCAGAAAAATTATGTGGATCATGCTTTAAGCCTGCTGCTAAAGCTATTCTAGACTCAGCAATGAATCTTCAAACATATTCACAAGAGCATACCAGTGAAGATAGATTGCATGTAAAAGAAATTAGCAATAATATTAAATTCACAGATATTCAGCACTATGTATATGACGGAATTAAGATCGGAGAGCATGCATATGCAGGAGCTTTAAGATTTTTTGGAAGAGGATCAATTGAAGGCGTCGAACAAAGTCATCCAATTTTAAGAAGATATCTCGAAGCTGCATTACTGGCTGCTATAACTACTCAAAGATTAATTGATAAATTTGACTATGATGTCATTGTTTTGAATCATGGAATATATATCCCACAAGGGATTATTGCAGAAGTGGCAAGAAAAAATCATAAAAGAGTTGTTGCATGGAATCCAGGTTATAAAAGAGGTGGCTTTTTATTTTCTCATCAAGATACATATCACCATACTATGATGACAGAGCCATGTTCTGTATGGGAAAATATGAGATGGGAACCTAAGCATGAGAAGGAAATAACTGATTATCTTAAAAGTAGATGGACTGGCACCCAAGACTGGATAAAATTTCATAGAGATCCTAATTTCGATTTAAAAGCGATAGAGGATCAAATAGGTATTGATTTTTCTAAGCCCTGCATAGGATTATTAACAAATGTTATTTGGGATGCTCAATTGCATTATCCTGCCAATGCATTTAATTCAATGACTGACTGGATCTTAGAAACAATAGAGTTTTTTATAAATCATCCTGAACTCCAACTCCTCATAAGAGTTCATCCTGCTGAAGTTACTGGGGGTGTTCCTTCAAAAGAAAAAGTAGTTGATGAAATTAATAAGAGATATAAAGATCTACCTGAAAATATTTTTATTATTCCTCCTGAAAGCACTCTCAGTACATACGTTGCAATGGATCAGTGTGATTCTGTATTAATTTTTGGCACTAAATCAGGAATTGAATTAACTAGTTCTGGAATCCCAGTAATTGTTGCTGGTGAAGCATGGATTAGAGGCAAGAGTATTACCACCGATGTATCAGATAGACAAGATTATCAAGAGCAATTAAAGAAACTACCTCTAAATTCAAGACTTTCTGAAGCTCAAATTTTGAGAGCAAAAAAATACGCATACCACTTTTTCTTTAGAAGAATGGTGCCATTAAATGTTGTTGACCCTATTTCAGATTGGAGAATGTTTAAGATTAATATTGATAGCTCTAAAGATTTGGAAGAGGGCAAGGATTTAGGATTAGACATAATTTGTAATGGAATAATAAATAACGAACCATTTATTTATCCTGCAGAGGAATTATTATGATATTTCTATATAATAATTGATCATGAGTAAAGATAAAAAAGTAGTAGATGGTGATAAGAGTTATTATGATGAAAATGTTGTAATAGATAGCCAAGAAAATTTTGTAGAATGGGCAAAAAATATAACATTCTATTTTTCTGGATATAGCAAAAAATTAAACAAGTCTCTTGAAGGAAAAAGTGGAATAGTTGCTGAGCT
>Ga0209630_10004410_pt1 | contig 12358 bp, 8 predicted proteins | sample COG_01_FD_184745 | JGI IMG/M metagenome (GOLD analysis project Ga0209630, IMG submission 184745) | Pelagic Microbial community sample from North Sea - COGITO 998_met_01 (SPAdes) (version 2) | ecosystem: Environmental > Aquatic > Marine > Neritic zone/Coastal water | place: Helgoland, sampling... | reverse complement strand
AAATTATACGCCTAACCCGTTTTCATTAAAAACACGCCCATTCGCGTCCCGCTCCACTTCTCCAAAACCAGCACCGAGAAACTCTCGAAAATCACCGAGAAATTCACTTCCCGCCTAAAAAACACTAAAACGTCGCCCATTTCGTCTCGCTCCACTTCACCAAAACTAAAACTACAAAAATATTTTCTGTCCCGCTCCAAATCTCCAAAATTAAAAATTCTAAAAATTTTCTAAAATTCTAAAAAAAAATAAAATTACAAAAAAAAAAACTTAAAGAAATAAAAATTCTACAAATTCTACAAATTCTACAAATTCTACAAAATTCATATAAAAATCAAAAATGCATATTCATATTAAAAATTAATTTTATTTTATTATACTAAAAAGTCCTTATAACTTACAATTAAAGTCTTAGGAAAAAATTAATAGCTAATACTACCCCTTACGACCTCGCCGACCGTTGCGGTTATTTTAAAACTGGTATTTTATAGATTCATGTTATTTATTATTTATTATATTTATTTATTATTATTTATTTATTTATATATTATTTAGTAAAATAAAAATGTAATCCAGAGGTAAAATAGAAAAGTTATAAGTAAAAGTCCATAAGCTACGTTTACTGTCTTAGGATTTACTTTTTTTTAGTAAATTATAGTAATAATATTCTACTTTTTCTTGCTACCTATTGAAGATTTATAAATTTTAAGTGTAAAAATGGATATAAGAAATAAAAAAGGTAGCAAAGGTAGCAACTATGTCATACTTTTATAATACGCGAGAGAAAAAAAAAAAAAAAAAAAAAAAAAAAAAAAAAAAAAGTTCTAAAATTTTTACAAAAGTATGACATGGTTGCTACCTTTGCTACCTTTTTTTTTAAATATTTTACAAAACACACTAAAAAATATCATTTTTATAAGGGTAGCAACTTTTCCGACTTGCTACCTTTTTTACAAAAAAAATATAAATATATTATAATATAAAAAATTTTTAATTAAAAAAGAAAAAAAAAAGAAAAAATTATTATTACAAAATACTAAACATTTATACATTTATACAAATATACACACTTTTTTACATATCTATCTCTTCTATTTGTTCTTCATCATCTACCGTACGCGTTCCTACAATTTTCACTCTATTCCAATATACTGTTCTTCTATGGTCTAATGATGTTTCATATTCATTATATTTCATCAATGCTATAAAATTTCTTTTAGAAACCATTTTATTGCTATTATCATATATTGATACATCGTTATTATTTTTATTCCACCATTCCATATATTCAGTATATATTGTTTTATTTAATGTTTTTGTTTCACTAACTTCTAAACATTCATCAATAAAATCCTTAATAGGGTTATTTTCATCTACGAAAATATTACTTTCTTCAATAGATGTTTTAGAACGTCTTTTATCCATTGTTTTATAATTATCTATTAACATATTAATAAATGCTTGTTTATAAATATCATCTAATATTAATTCTGTTGATAAATCCTCATCAATTTTACGATGATATGATAACGTAGGTTCATGAACGAATTTTCTCGTAAATTTTACTATTCTTAAACGATTAACAATTGCTTTGTCTATTTTATTAAATTTTGGTATATCATTACATAATATAATTGGTGTAAATTGTGGTACAAAAGTAAACGTTCTACCGAATAATTGCCTCGCATTAATATCCTCTAAACCTGTAATACTTTTTATTTTACCAACTTGTAATAAATCATTCCCTTCAGGTTCACTACTAATTAATGCTCTTGTATAATTTTGAACTGCCATCTCTGGGGTTGCTTGTCCCGAACGCCCACTACCTTTTGTAAAATAATCACTTGTAATAGATTTATAAAATATATTACCTAAAGCAGGTTTTATTAAACTTTCAATAAACCATGATTTACTATTTGACCCACTACCAGTAAAAATATAAAATTCTCTCCCCTTATTTCTACCATATAATAAACTACTACAAATATTTTTAAGATATTGTAAATCACTTATATATTTATTATCATTTGGTTTATCATCATCTGCTATATCTTTCATAATATTTTGTATTTTTATATATGCATTTTTATATTCTTTTGATTTTGTTTTATCTTCTGATAAATAATCATAACCAGTTGTATTGATTATAAAATCATTATATTCTATATTACGAAATGCTTTTTTATCTAAATCATATAAACCATTTTCAAAAGGTAATTTATGAGTATTTAACATTTGACTTAATAATAAACCTAAATCATTTCTATTTATGTATTTACCTTTTAACATTTCTAAAACCCCCTTAATAAAATTACTTTTACCAATATTCATTATATAAATCTTTGTAATGTTATTTTTTAGCTCATTTAATTCATTATATTTTATTTTTAATTTATTTATTTTATCTTCTAATGTTTCTTCTTTAACTTCTTCTTTAACTTCTTCTTTAACTTCTTCTTTAACTTCTTCTTTAACTTCTTCTTTAACTTCTTCTTTTTTTATTAATACATCAACATTAACACCTGCTTTTAATAATAATGCTTTTTGTTTTTCAATCAGTTTTTCTTGTGCTTTTTGTTTTTTCTCTTCTTCTTTTTTTACTTTAAACTCATTTTCACTAATTTTTGATAATTTCAATAATTCTGTAGTTATTTCGAATAAATCATTTTTAACAATAACTAAATATTTTTCTAATTTCTTAATAATAAAATTAATGATATGATTTTTTAAATATTCAGGACATTTAAATGATGATTCCCAAATATTTTTATTATTAATTTTATACCATGTACCAGTATCTTCATCATAAATAATACCAAATTTATGATATTTATAATAATAATTAGTAATATTATAATCATTAAAGGTTTCAATCATTGTTTTAAAATCACCATCAGTATAAAAATATTTTTCAACAATTTCATTAAACTTTTTAATATTTTGTTCTTTAGCCATAAAACATAATGAACCTATTGTTTTTTTACCATTACCATCTTCTATTGTTTTTTGTGTATTATCATAATCATATTTATCGCTTTGTTTAGCCCATAAATGAACCAATTGATGAAATTCTTTATTAATACTAACACTAAAACAAACATCACGCCAGACATCAAAATTATTATATTCATCAATACATTGTAAATATAAATTTACAAAATCTTTTTGTGTTGTTAATTTTGTTATTTCTGGTAATGTATGTATTTCTTCAATAGATGAATATCCACTTTCATTTTCGCATTTTTCGCTCATATCAATAATATCATTAAATGTATTTGTAATTTTTTTTGGTGCTTTTTCTTTTTTAGTTTCTACACCAAAAGCTTCAAAAGGTATTATATCTATTAATACATCAGGTAAATCATTAAAAGGCATATTATTTTGTATTTCATATTGTTTAATTTCTCCATTTAAATCCTTGTAATTTGTAGGGGCTGTATATACAATACCATTTTCTCCTTTAATATCACCACATTTAACACCATTTAATATAAAACCAGTTTTTTGTTTAATAATAAAACCTAATTTTTCAGGGTCATATTTATAAATCCAATGAATCCCATTATTTCCAGTTGTTTCAGTAAAAGTATTTACTTCACCTCCTAATTTTTCAATAACCATATTATATTGTTCTAATATAGCAGTATTCATTTCGAAACATAATTCTTCAGTATTCCATTCGTAAAAATCCCAATCAATCAATACCGTATTTTTATTACCTGTTCCAGTGTTTAAAATCAACGTATTATGATTACTCATTACATTTTGTTGTTTCCAATTACCAAATTTAAATTTTTGATATCCATTAGGCAATGAAATAGTTTTTGTAGGCTTTCCGTTAACCTCTTTGTGTGGTTTTTCTTCCATAAAACCAGTAAAACAAACTAAACCTTGTTTAGTATAACTTTGAAATTGTTTCTTAATTGACATTTTAAAAAATGATAATATATTTTTATTGTAGATATTAAATAATATTATAAATTTGTTTTTAAATTAATTTTTTTCTTTATTATTATTATATTATATTTTTATTTTAAATTTAAAACGCATTTTTAAAAATCAATTTTTATTTTTAGATAAAAATTAGTAAATTAAAAGAGAGAAAAATTTAAATAATTAAAATTAATATCGAAAATATTAAATTAGTAAAAAAAAATATAAAATAATAATAAATAAATTTCTTGTATTTGAATATTTCGCGTTTTTTTGATGTCAGTCCTTATAAATTAATAAAAACGGGCGTATGCAAATTTTAATTTTCTTCTTTTTTTTCATTTTTTTCTAAAATTTGTTGATTTTCTTGTATTTTCTTAAGTTTTTTTTCTGCATATTTCTTTTTATGGTATTCGCGGTCATATTCTAATTTTTTCTGCTTCTTTGCTTCAATTTCTTCAGGTGTGTACTGTCTTTTACCTTTTAATTTAGGTTCGTTATACTTTTTATAATATTCTTTTCTATATTCTGGATTTTTAGCAATATACTTTTTATTATATTCTAAACATTTTGTTTTATTCTTTTCATAATATTCTTTTTGATATTCTCTTATACACCTTCTAAAGTCATCAGGTAGTTTAAATTGTTTTTCTTCAGTTTGAGCCATTATGAATTGTATTATATATATAATATATATTTATATCTTTAAATTATAATAATTACTTAATATATAATTATATTTTAATTTTAAATAAAAAACGTAAAAATAAAAATCAATTTTTATTTATATTAGAAATCTAATATTTTATTTGACCTTCCAATCAATTCATAATATATTTTTATATCTTTAAATTATAAGTTTATATATTTAATTGTAATTTTAAATAATTCAGTATCATCATTATAATGTGTTAATATAAATTGTTTTAAATCATCAGTTTTCTTATTAATTGAATACCTTTCCATACCAGCCATTAATTTAAATAAATTATCTCTACCTATAGTTGTTTTTTCATTAGTGCCATTATTTACAATATATTTCATAAATTTTATATTTTTAGTTTCTATATTTTCTTCCTTATCCTTTTTATCCTTTTCTTCCTTATCCTTTTTATCCTTTTCTTCTTTATCCTTTTTATCCTTTTCTTCTTTATCCTTTTTATCCTTTTCTTCTTTATCCTTTTTATCCTGTTTATCTTTTATAGTTTTATCAACTTTATTAATACTTGTAATATTACCAGATTTTAATTTAATATCTCCATTATCAAAATAAACGTGTTTATCTAAATCATCAACTAAATCGGCTTTTGTTCGTTTAGTCATCTTAATTTTAGTATGTAAATTATAACTGCGTATAATAGTTTTTAGTTCTTCAACTTTCAATGATTGTAAAATAGCCTTTGTCATTTTAATATATAAATATATTATTATATTAGATTATAAATTTATCTTTAAATTAAAATAATAGTATTTGTATTTATGTTATATTTTTATTTTTTTAATTTAAACGAAAAATAAAAATCAATTTTTATTTATACACTAAAAATGGTAAAAATTTACATTAGAATTAATTAAATAATTTTGAAAAAGTATCGAAAATATTAAAATGGTTGTAATTGACTATCTTCTTCTTTTTTTATTTGTTCTTTATCATCTTTTATAGCCAGTTGAAATAATCTATTAAATAAATAATCACAACCATGACATATACCAAACAAATATAGCCTTCTACAATTATAAAAATAGGATCTATCCAATAATTGGTATTCTGTAATATTTCTACAAATTCGGCAACTCATTTTTTTATAGTTTAATCTATATTATATTTATATTTTTATATTATAAATAGTTACAAATAATTATATACACCAGAGCTAAAATGAAAATTATAAAACAAATAATAATGCTTTCTATTAGTTTTTATATATACAATCTATATTTTAATACTGTAATATCATAATATTACTACTCAAACAAAAATTTAAAAATTACAATTAATTATATACTATCTATAAAGCGTTCAATCGCTGTCATCACTGGTTCATTATTTAATTTTGATTCATGATATTTTAAACTTGATTTATTTAGGATATATTCCCTATTATCTATATAATATTGTTTTCTATATGTCACTATCTTTATACCTATATCTTCTAACATTTGTTTAGTATATCCTGGGATTATTTCTTTATTATCATTATTGATTGTTTGAGTAGATTTTGTAGCAGATATTTTCTTTTTCATTTTATATTAATATTAGATATTAATTAAATAGATAATTCATCTTACTACAATATATAAATATATTTTTATTCTGGATAATAATAAAAATAAATAAAATAAAATAAAATAAAATAATAATAATAATTTAATCTCTTAAATCTTTTTTCATGTAATACGTAATATGTGTTTTTGGATTATGATTCATTTTTTTCGCTTTTGACTTGATTTTTTCTAATGCTGGTGTATCTTCACTTGCAACATCTGTTCGCAATATATGGACTGATAAAGGCTTATTTATTGTATCAATACCTAATTTAATAAATACTTTTGATAATGTAGATAATGTTATTTTGTTTTGTAAATCTTCATTATAAAGAAAGTATATATTATCGTCTTCGGCTTTAACTGGTTTTAATTTAATTAAAGCATTATAATACTTTAAATAATATTTATACATTTCTGGGTCTAATTCATATTCATTTCTCCCTTCTGTTTCTTGTGTCTTAAATTTATTCTGATAATAAAATACTTTTTTATCTTTTTTATTAATCAATACCCAATTATAATTAATATTATACTTAATTGTTTTTTTATAAATCGCAAATTTAGAATCACCTATATCTAATCTTGTTAATAAATAGTTTAATGTTTTATAAATTATATAGTTTCTTAATTTAACTAATTGATATGCTTCTTTAATAGTTTTTGGTACTTGTTCTTTTAATTGTTTTTCTATTTCTTGCTTTTCATGACTTGATAAAACCTTTTCTTTTTGCTTATCTGTAGCTTCTCCTGTTGCATATTGTGCTTGTATTTGTTCTTTTATTTTATCCCTATACATTTCATATTTTTTATATACATCTTGCCATTGCTTATCACCAGAATAGAAATTCTTAATGATTACCATTATTATATTTATTTTAGATGCTTTTGTATTAGGGTTTGTATACGTATCATCTATTAATTTTATATTTTTATCTGGTGTAGTTAAAAAATTTAATGTATCTGGATAATTAAATAAATCTAATAATGAATTGAATTGAGATTTATAATTTTTAACTGTATTTGGCGATACACCCTTTTTTGTTAAATCATTTACAAATTTTTCCTGGATTTTATCCATAATTATTATAATATATATTTAGATTATTAAAAATTTATTTACTGTTATTATATTATAGAAATATTTTATTTTTAAATTTAAATATTATATTATATTTATATTTTTATTTTAAAACTTTAAACTAATTCTTCAATTCTTTTTTTTGCAATTTCAAAAATAGTTTTATCTTTTTCTATTCCTATATATTTTCTTTTAGTATTGATACATGCTACAACAGTTGAACCACTACCCATAGTAAAATCTAATACTAAATCACCTTCATTTGAATATGTCTTAACAATCCATTCACATAATGCTACGGGTTTTTGAGTAGGGTGTAGTTTCTCTTTATCATAACCAAATTTTAAAATAGATATTGGAAACCTATCACCTTTATTGTCTATTGGTGTTGATTTCCAATTATCATAAACAGCACCTTTATCTTTTCCTGTTGCTTTATATGGTTTCCCTTCTGTCTTTTGTGGGTTGTATATCCAATTCATATTTTTAGGTTTTTTATCATTATAAAATATATATATCATTTCGTGTTTTCTTAATGGCATTTTATTACATGATAATGCTCCTAATGTTTTACTTTTCTCCCATATTATATCATACTTAAACCATTTTGGATTACTTGCTATTAATTTATAACCAAATTTAGTGGTGCAGAAAAACACAAACTGACAATTATCTTTACCTATTCTTTTCAATTCAAGCCACATTTTATTTAAGTCTATTACATAATCCCACACACATTTAGTTTGTCCGTATGGTAAATCCACACATACTAATTGAACCGATTTATTAGATATTTTACTAAATACATTAAAACAATCATCGTTTAAAATTATATTCTCCATTTTATATTTAGGTGAGATAAAAATTAAAAATAATAAAACAATAATAAATTAATTTATTTTTTCTTTTCATTTGTATTTTGAAATTGTAACTGCTGATTTACACTAAAGTATATACTACTATTCGGACCGATATTTTCTACTTCTTTATTACTAAACGGATCAATTAATACTATCTTTAAATTATTAATATCTAATGGCTCACCTACATGTTCGTATATGATGTCTTCACTATTAGGATTAGTAATAAAATTCGATGAACTATAATAACTTGAGATGATACTCTTTACGTTTAATTTAGTTTCACTATTGATTAATTGACCTCCATAACCTTCTACACTTAATAATACGTGCCCTGTATCGCTTAAATTAGTAAAATTTCTACTTGCATCAATAGATTTTGTTTTTTCTACTGCGAAATATAAAGGTTGATTGTATAAACTATAATTTGATGAGTACCAAGAATACAAACCAAGTAGTCCATTGCCTTTATCACCGAAATTATTACTACTTGTTGGTGTTAAATGATAGCCTGACATTGTGTAGCTGTCAAAATAACTAATAGGTGATATTTCATTTAAATCGCTTTTACTTTGATTATCATATACATTAGCAGTGCCAGAGAAACCTCTTGTTGATTTACTTAAAAAATCACTATATGGTATTGTAAATGTATCATCATCTAATGTTGATTTATTATTTTGTGCTGTAATAGCATTCACATCAAAACCTAAATCTTCCCAAAAAGTGCTTTCAGTTCCATCTATGTATGTCGCCTTTAAATTCTTTAGTAAAATTCCTGATTGGCTCTCTGCCTGAAAAACCGAGCTTATTTTTTTTACAACTGGATTTTTTCCATTTACATCTGTTGTTGTAATATTTGTTGAGTTTTTATAAATACCAATACTTTCATTTGTAGCGTTTGTTGTTGGGTCTGCTTTACTATATATACCAGTATGTAAATAAGGCATACTAAACAGATTATTATCCTCATCTCCATAAGTAATTGACATTTGAGTAGAACCAACTAATGGCGATGCTAAATTTCGTATACCAGAAGGCACACAACTTGTAAAATTATTTACACTGCTTTGATACTGTAATAACACCCCTATTTGAGTAAAGGGTACTGATACAACTGGACGTATTGAATAATCAGTTGTTTCATTTAAATTAAATAATGATTGTTTTGATTCGAAATAATCACTTGAAGCATCATGACATAGTGGTTTATAAGCCATTTCAATATTGCGTATGCTATTATCTGCTTGTTTACCAAAAGGTTGTAAATCATTCATATATTCTAAATTAGCATCATTATAAGTTAATTTTATATTCATATGTCTTGAATCATAATCACTACGTGTGCCATAAGCATTAGGTCTATATATAAATGGTGTATCATCACCAGTTAATAAACCATTGAAATTAAAATCATTTTCACTGTATTTTGGATTAATTGGTAGCGTCGTATCATTTAAATTTTGCCCTGTTGGTAATATATTTTGATTTTTAGGCACAAATTGATTATTAGGTATATAATTCTGCCATAATGATGGTAAATTAGCATATGTATCTATTTGTCCTGTTGCAGTATATGGAAAACCTCCTTGATGTAAATATGGGTGATTACTTGGACATGGCACGTTTTGAACCTGATGGACTTCATCTTGTGTAATACCATTTACATCTTGGATAAAACCACCATCAAAACCAGTAATTCCTGAATAGCCATCACTATTCCACTGTTTCAATGATAAATCATTTGCTCCACCACCACTAAAAAGTGCGTTTGTTGCTTCTTCTTGTAATGTTTGTTTATCAATCATTTGTTCTGTAATATTAACAATAGGAGTTGATATTTTAATTTTACCGTTTTTAGTATTTTGTTTTGGTTTTTGAACTGACATAGCACGTGATAAAATTTCGGCTAAATACTCTGGGCTATAACTACCTGCTTTAATTTTGAATTTAAAAGATTTTGTAAATGGTTTCATTTTACCAGTATTTAATGCTTTATTATCATATACATTAGTTGATAAATTTTGATCCCCTACCTTACCCGTTGAAACAACCGAAGCAGTAAAACTATGATTATATCCACCTTGTATTTGGCTTGTTGGTTTAAATGGTGGTAAAGGATATGTATAATTTACTATCTCTTGTATAGCATCAGTTGGTATTAAATATGCTTCGTAAGTTGTATCATTAAAATATGCGGGATTAGATGTCACTGTAAATGTAAATGGTGTTTGTATTTCATTATTTCTTAATAACATATTAGGTTTTGAAAAAGTAATAGTTGCTGTAATAGAGCTATATTCAAGTTCAGCTAAGTCAGCATCTGTTAATTTACGTGTAGTAGTAAATGTATTATTACCAAATGTATATCCCATTAATTCTAATAAATCAACGGCTGTTGTAGATAAAAATGATACAGTTATTGTTGTTCCAACCTGGATACTATTCAATTGAATCCATTGTAACGATACGGTTGAGTCTAGTCCTGACATATCAGCGCTAATATTTTTAGCAATTATTATATTATTTACATCAAATCCATCAGTATTATTACCAGGCATTAAATCAAAATATTGCTGCCAATCATTAGCGCCTGTGCCTAACTCCTGAATTACAAAATATTCGCCATTAAAAACTTGTTGTAATTGTGTTGGATTAATTACAGGCATTGTTTCGGTAATAGGTGTATATGGTGATGTTAAATTTATAATATCACCAACATAAGAATAATTTGACGATTGTTTAAATTGGTTATTTGAACCCCAATTATCACCAGTAGTAATTACTTTATAATTGACATTAAGTTGTGCTTCTGAAATATCTATATCATTATCTGTTGGTTGATTTGATATATATCCCAATAATTCCCAATTAATTAAACCTAATGTTATTACTTCTAATGTCATACCTGGTGAAATATTATTTATCAAATTATTATTTATAATAATTTCACCTGTTGGAGAATTATCAATAGAAACAAACATATCACCTATAATAGGTTGTGTATTAGGTGGTATTCCACAAATATCATTATAAAATGATAATACACTACCATCTAAAAATTTTGGTGTTATATTCTCTATGAATTTATACCATTTACCCACTACAACACTATTATACATTTTAACAATAGTATTTGTATTTGATGGTAATGATTGACCTCCATATAAACCATAATCAATCCCAATAGAATTAATTATACTAAATGAATTAACTGTATCAAAATTAGCAATATTCATAAATGTATATTCTTCATTAGCATTTGATTCACAAACAAAATTTAAACCATTTTGTGGTGCTGTTAATGTAGATGCGATATTTATCCAATTAGTATTAAATCCACCGTTCCATGGTAAGCCTGTATCTATAATAGAATACGTTTGTCCTATTACCATATCTGTAAAATTAATAGGAGATACTTTATTATTTTTATCAACATTTTCTGGCACATAATAATGTAATAAATAAGGCAGACCATCACCACTTTCAATATCTAAAGTTGTATTGAAACCTGATGGATTGTTTGAAAACGCAGATTGGTTAAAATTACCATCTGGTGAAAAATATTGTGTTTTAGTATTATCAACATTAACATTACTATAACAATGATATACACTTTCTAATAGAGGCGATAAATTTGCTGGTATTTTACCTGTTGCTGTGGTGTCGTCAGTAATTGGTATGGTTTGTTTATAAGCAGAATGATTATTAGTAATGTATTGAGAATATGCTATATCGTCTGATACTGGGTTAATAAATGAATTTTTATTAGGATTTTCAATAAATGCTGGATATGGTAAATTGTTACCACGCAGGGTTTTTCCAGGGGCTGGATTGTCACATGCTATACATTGTTGTGTTGTAGATTTACCTGTTTCATTTGCTATTTGATTACTTGTTATTTGATTACCTCCTCTATTGATATAATAAAAATAGTATTCCATAGAAATAATAACATCTTTCGGTATAGAATAATATCCGGCGATTTTGTTTCGTGTATCTATAAAAGATGTTTTAACTGCTATTGTATCACCTTCGTTTAAAGTTAAACTTTGTTTTAAATTAGTTGTAAAATTTGAGTTGCTTATTGCTGATTTGTCATTAAATTTATTACAACCTATAATAGTTTTTTTAGTTGCCATTTTTATTATCTATATTTATATAATAATATGATATTTTAATAATTAAAAATAAAAAAAAACTATAATTAAAACTTTAT
>Ga0209630_10004405_pt1 | contig 12363 bp, 11 predicted proteins | sample COG_01_FD_184745 | JGI IMG/M metagenome (GOLD analysis project Ga0209630, IMG submission 184745) | Pelagic Microbial community sample from North Sea - COGITO 998_met_01 (SPAdes) (version 2) | ecosystem: Environmental > Aquatic > Marine > Neritic zone/Coastal water | place: Helgoland, sampling... | reverse complement strand
GGCCGGTTCTCCCCGTGCGCCATGCCCGCGCGTAGCGCCGCCCACAGCGTGGTGTCCACGCACAGCCGCTGCGGGGTCGGGGGATCCGCGCCCGCCGCCCTCGGCGGGGGCGGGCCGTTCCTCTTCTTGGCGTCGTCGTCGTTGTTGTTCGCACCGCCGCCCTTCTTCGCCTTGCCCTTGACGGGCCTGGCGCCCAGGCCGCCGTACGATAGGACCGCGAGGGACCACTCCACGAGCACCGTCGCGAGTTGCAACGCGCCCGCGTCGTCGCCGTCCTCGGGCTTCCATCCCGCCAGGTCCCGTATCAGCCCGTCCGCCTCGGTCGCCTTCTCGGCGTATGGGATCCGCCCGTCGTAGAGGCGGGCGCGGGCCCGAGGGGCTTCGAACTTGGATCCCGCGCGAGGTGCCGTTTCGGGTGCGCCCGTCTCCTCGGCGGCATCCGCGGTGTCGAACATCGACATGAGCGCGTCGACGCCGCTCCAGCCTCCCCATTGGTCCCATTGGTCCCCAGCCTCCTCCATGGCGCCTCCCCTTCCCCGCGCTCCTAGGTATTGTGAAAAGCGAACGCGCAAAGGAGCACTTTTACTCGTGACGATGTTTTAACTGTCTCGCTACCGGTCGCTATGTTCCTACGATGTCCCCTTCCCTCCCTCGCGTCTCAACTCGATCACCCTAAACACGCCGCCGCTCTCGCGTCCGTACCCCGGCCGGAGCGCCCCGTGGTTCACCGCATCGCATCTGAACCCACCCACCGCGGCGACTCGCTCCTCGAAATAATCCACGCTCTCCGGCCTGTGGTCCCGGCACGACGCCATCACCGCGACGCCGCCCACGGGCACGATCGCGCACAGTGTCGCGACGAGCGCGTCGATCACCTCGCGCTTCTCCGTGTATATCAGGTCCGCGCCGAGTACCAAGTGCGGCGCCCTGAGCGGCCTGGGCAGGGCTCGGACGTCGGCGTCCACGCCCCAGCGCAGTGGCACCGCAGCCATGGCGACGGCGTCCGGGACCGGACCGACCGGCGCCTTGTTCCTCGACGCGTTGGCGCGGATGAACGGCACGAGGCCGGGGAGGTCGGACATGCCGACGACCGCGGGGAGGCCCGAGGACGCGACGAGTAACCCCGCGACGCCGGTCCCCGAGCCCAGCTCCAACACCACCGAACGTTCATCACAGCTGTCTGTCCTACCCGAGGACGATGGTGGCGACTCATCCGATCCGCCCGCCCCGTCGCGCGCACCACTCGACAGGCGACGCCACACCTCCGGCTGGGTGACGTACATGCCCAGTAGGATCCCCGCGTCCCACACGGTGAACCCGGTGGCGGGTATCGGGTCCACGGATGTATCGTCGGGGTCACCGGGCGTGGACGATGATGAGGGTTGGCGATGAGGGCCGGAGGTGCCCACCGCGGACGGCGCGGACGGCGCCTGCGCGATCCTCAGCGGCGGCGTCCCGTCGGCGTCCCTGTCCGGGAGCGCGATGACGAGGTCATCGACGAACTTCTCGCGGTAGGACAGCGCCGCGCGTCGCCATCCCTCGTGCCCGTCCTCGTCCGCGCCCGTCATCCGGCTCTGACGACTGACGCACTTTTTCGAGACGTTTGATGAAAACGACGAGGCGCGTCGAAGGCGCACTCCTGACATGCGCGGGCGGGCACGCCGCGCATGATCAAGCGGACGCCTTCGATAGGAGACAGCCTCAGCCAGCTCAACATAGCCCCCAGGGGCAGAGCGGGTGGTCGCGACGACGCCCCGGGGCTCAACACGGACCCGGAGACCCCCGAGCACAAGCGCGCGCAGCGGCTCCGTTCGACCGCCTCGTCATCTAATCCGTTCGCTTGGACCGGCGCGATGAGAGGCGATGGAGGTGCCGGGCCCGGCAGGCGCGACGCGCGGTACCTCGCGCTCATCGTCTGCGGCCTGGTCATGGCCGCGATCTTCGCCGCGCGCCTCGTCCGGGCGTCATTCGCATCTGGGGTGGGAGGGACGGCGACGTACAGGGACGCGTCCATCGACATTATGTGCGGGCAAGATGTCCCGCGGCACGTCGTGATCGTCGACGCGGGGTCCACGGGATGCCGCGCGCACACGTTCGAGATCGTCCCGGGCGCCACTAAACCTCGGTTCCAGCTCCGAACACTCGGTAAGAAGGTGAAAGGAAACACACCGCTCGCGTCGCTCGCGGGCAAGCGGGACGACGACGTCGCGGAAGCCATCGTACCGATGCTGACCCAGGCGTTGGAGAAAGTGCCTTCCGGTGAACGCGGTGCCACGCCGCTGTACCTCTGGGCCACCGCGGGTGTCCGCGTGCTGCCCGACGAGACGCAACGCGCGCTGTGGGCGTCCGTCGCGAGGGTGGTGTCCAAACGAACCGGGTTCTCGCTCGGTCTGGACGGAGGCGGCCTTCGCCTGGAAAACAACGCGCGATCGCACTTTCGAACCATCGACGGCGAGGAGGAGGGATTCTTCGCGTGGCTCGCCGCGAACCAGCTCTCGGGGCGGGACATGACCTCCGTCGGCGCCGCGGACGCCGCCGCCGTGCCAATTGACACGGTCGGCGCGCTGGACGTCGGGGGCGGGAGCGCGCAGATCGTCGCGCTGCCCGCTTCACGAATTTTATCATCGGGCGACGGCGGATCCGGCGGCGGCCCGCCCGCGGACCTCGACGAGCTCAAGACGCGGGTGTACGTGCGCTCGTACCTAGGGTACGGCGCGAACCACGTGGAGAAGCGGATGTGGGCGGCGGCGGCGGCGACGGCCAAGGCGACAGGCAAGTCGGAGGTGACGATTCCGTGCGCGTTCGTCGGGCGTAAAGAGAGCGTGGACGGCGTGTCGTTGGTCGGCGGCGGCGACTTTGACGCGTGCGTCAAGGAGGTTCGAGCGGAGCTCCACGCGCTGCAGACGCGGGACGGGTCGCCGATGCGCGCGCCCGCGGACGTCGTCGGCACCGGGACGCGTTTCCTGGCGATGTCGCTGACGTATCACCTGACGCACTTTCTTCACGTCGCGCTGCCCTCGGGCCTCGACGGGTTCCCCCGGTCCACGATCGAGCAGGTCAGGGCTGGCTCCCAGATCGCGTGCGGTACGAATTGGGAGGACGCGCTCGCCAAGTGGGACGGCGTGGACGCCAACACGGCGACGGACAGGCTGCCCGGGCGGTGCTTCGACGGCGCGCTGGTGACGGCGCTGCTGGAGGGGGGCCAAGGCTCGGCAGACGGGGGAAACGGCCGAGGCGGGGTCGGGTTCGGGTTCGCCACGGATACGCGCGATATCGAGTACGTGGAAGACGTCAACGGCGCCGACGTGGAGTGGACGATGGGCGCGGCGATGTCCCTCGTGCACCCCGCGCGGGCTGGGTCGATCCAGTGCGACGCGAGTAACTCCCGGTCGAGGAGGAAAGGCGGCGACGACGGATCGGCCGGCGGCGTCGAATACGTAGTCGCGCTGATGATCTTCATCGGCGCGTTTGTCGTGTTTGTGCTGGTGAAAGGGCCCGGGATGGACGTGCATATCCCGATGGTGGTTCCCAAGGCTGGTGGGTTCAGGAAGGGCGGTGGGATGCGCGGCAGGTCCGCGTCGTTCAACGTGTGACGCGAGCGTTAGGCGTCGATATTTAAACTTTAGAGATTTGAACTTCAATCCGTCGCGCGCTCCGATCAGAACTCCTCGAAGATCTTGCACGCCTCCTCGAGGTCCACCGGGTTCTCCGGCACCATCGACGCCAGTAACTCCCGCTCGAGGTCCTCTATCCTGTTCCTGTGCTGCTCCGTGAACGCCTCGGAGAGCGCGAGCGGCTTCGGCTTTAGCGCCCCCGTTCGTAGCGTCTCCCAGTCAAACTCCGCCTGCGCGAACCACGGATGCGTGCGTATATCGTTCGCCTTCCTTCGCAAGTTACCCAAACGCTTCGCCGAGCGTCGCTCCATGAACCATGAGATGATGTCCACCGCCTCTTCGCTGAGGTAGACCGGGAACGAGACGTTCCAGCTCCGGTCCACGATGCGCTTCATCACCGTCAGCGGATCCTCCGGCTTCCCGCCCACAATCTGCGAAAACGGCTGCTGGCCGGTGAGCAACACGTACATCATGACACCTAAGCCCCACCAGTCCACGCTGGTTCCGTACCCACGCGCCAGCACAACCTCGGGCGCGACGTACCCGGGGGTTCCGCAGAACGTGTACGTGTGCTGACCCTTCTCCAGTTTCTTCGCAAAGCCGAAATCTCCGAGCTTAGCAGTTCCGTCGCTCGCCAACAGCACGTTCTCCGGTTTAAGATCCCTGTACACGATCTGGTTGTCGTGGAGGTACTCGAACGCGCTCGTTATGACCGCTATGTAGTACATCGCCATGTTCTCCGGCATCCCCTTGAGCATCTTGATCTTCGGCGTAAACGGCTTTTTGGGCAGGCGAATGTTCTGCACAGTGGCAACCGCCGCGAGCGCGTCCATCAAGTCGCACCCGTCGACGAAATCGAACAGAAAGTAGAGGTTCTCGTCATCCTGGAAGCTCGCGTGCTGACGCATGCACGCGAAGTGTTTCAGCTCCTTCGTGATGCTCTGCTCGCAGTAGATGTGCTCGGGCGTCGACATCACCGCGCACTTTCGCATCTTCTTGAGCGCGAATGTCACGATCTCGCCGTTCCCGACGGCGCAGTCCACCCGCCGCACGCTGCCGCTCGCGCCGCCGCCCAGGAGCGTACCCTCCCTCAGCTCGATGTCCACCGTGGGGACGTCGTTTGCCGACGCGCCTTCCTCCGCACCACCTTCCTTCGCGTCCTCCGCGCCCGCGCCGTCGACTGGAGCTTGCTGTTCCTTGTAGTCGGCCGGCGCCAACGACACGAACGTGACGTTGCTGCACGTCCCTTCCATGGCGCTCTCGCTTCGCCCTTTGCGGTCGACGATGGTGATGTTCGCGCGCATCCACGGCGCCGCCCACTCCAGCTCCCGCATGCGTTGCTCCACAACCTCCGCCGATTTCTCCCGCGCCATGATCTCCTCCAGCGGACCCAACAGATCGGTGAACACGGATCGGCCCAGGCAGAGGCACGTCAGCTCCTGCGCGCCCATGGGTACCATCACCGTGGCGTCCCTCGGTTGATCGTACAGCAGCGCCTTCTCTCCGAAGAAGTCCGCGCGGAACAGGCGGTTGACGGTTCGCATCCCGCGGACCGAGCCGTCCAAGTCGTCTGTGACAAAAACACAAATTTAGTACGGGCAAACAGTCAGGGAACAAAAAAAGAAGAAACTCACCGCCATCCGTCTCGCCGGTTCTCGCGACTCGCACCACGGCTTCGCCCTTGGAGACGATGTAGAAGTAGTCCGTCTCCGTGGACCCTTGCTCCACGACGATGTCGCCCGGTCCGAACGTCTTCTCCTCGAGCGCCTCGGCGACGGCGACGCGTTCCTCGACGGTGAGCGACGACAGGATTGGAACCGAGTTGAGAAAGACGAGGTGCTGCGACTTGGCCTCCTCCGCAACCTTCCTCGTGAGCTCCCTGAAGGACTTGCGGTCGAGCATCCACACCATGGCGTCGCTCGTCGCGATCACCGACGCGGTTCGCGGGGACTCGAACATCAGCGAGATCTCGCCGAAGATGTCCCCCGCGGCTTTCGAGTTGACCTTGACCTCGGCGCCTCTGCGATTGCAAAACACGTCGAAGGTTCCGGAGTGCACGAGGTACATCTCGGATCCCATGTCGCCCTCCTGGATCATGCGCTCGTTCGCCGGGACTTCCAGCACGGTCATCTCTCTGGCCACGGCGTCGCGCACGGTCTCTGCGAGCTGGTGGAAGACCACGGTGTTCTCGAGGGCGGATTTGATGAAGTCGACCTCGTCGTCGTTCGCCTTGCGGCCCGCGGGGGTTTCGGGCTTGGCGGATGCGCCCCCCGCGGGTCGCACATGGAGCCGCTCCGTCATGCCCTGCGCACGGAGCTGGGGTACCTGCTCGTGGTCGCGGTCCTTGCTGACGCTCATGACGCGCTGCGCGGGGGCCCTCTTAGTCTTGGTCGCGTTCGACGGGCTGTCGCGCCCATTGGACCCGCCGGGGGAGTCGGGGTTGGCGCGAACCTCGGGTTTGTCCTTCTTGTCCTTCTTGTCCTTCGGCTCGGACGCGCCGCTGAACTCGTACGCCTCGCCGTGATTCACCGGTTGTTTACTCAGGCACGGACCCATCGCGATGCGACTATCGGCCTAGCCTCGTTGGTCGATTCGAGAGAAGGGGTGTTGCTTTTCGGCCGGAGAATGTGGGATTTATCCTCGGTCGAATGCGGAAGGGCGCGGTCGAACGCGCGTGTCTGGATCGCTGGGGCGCTTCAGTGGCGCTCGGCGGCGACGCAGCTCGTGGCGGAATGCCCACGGGAATGTTCGGGTGAACCGAGCCGACCACGAACGCACCGTGGTGTGGCCACACGCCCGGGCCGACCCTTCGTCGAAACCAGGGACGGACGCATTATTGTCGGCCGAAACCAGGTCGAGCTCGAGCTCGAGAAGCCAACAACGAATCTAACTCCTCGGCAGTGGGAAGGGGCGAGTGGCGGGTCCCTGGGACTGCAGTCGCGACCGTGAGGCGACGTCGGTCCGTTCATCGACCCGCGCGATGACCGCGCCGTCATCACCCGCGTCCAAACCCGCGCCGCCGCCCGACGTGCGCGTGCTGCGCGTCGCGCAGGTGGATGCCGGTCGCCTCGACGACGAGCTCGTCTCGCTCCTTCGCGAGCAGTTCGCCAGGGTGTTCGCGCGCGTTTCACCGGGGGCGGTGACCAGGCGCAGGTCCGAGCTGACCTTACTCCTAGACGCGCTCGTGTTCTACTTCACCGTGTGGTCGCACAGACCCACGCCGGGGATGGAGCTCATGAACCTGCGCTACCGCGACGAGCGCCCGGCGACATCGCCGTCGAATTCCCCATCCTCATCCTCACCGTCGCCGTCGACACGAACGGGGATGGAGGGCGAACAACTGAGCGTCACGCAGCGCCTACTGTACGGCGCCGCGTTCGTCGGAGGGCGGTTCGCGTGGTCCAAGCTGCGCAGGCGGATCAGCGTCGAACGATGGGCGGACGAACCGGCCGGCACGTGGCGCAGGGCGGCTTCAGTTTTTTCAACCCGAGCCGAGGCGGCGTATTCGGCGCTCGCGCTGCTCAACCTGCTCGCGTTCCTCAACCGCGGGCGGTACAGGACCTTGACGGAACGTACGCTTCACACGCGGCTGGTGTACGGCGAACCGCACGCGCAGCGGATGGTGAGCTACGAGTACCTGAACAGGCAGTTGGTGTGGAGGGAGCTGAGCGAGTTGGCGCTGTTCGTGCTGCCGTTGGTGTCGGGGCCTTCGCTGCGCAGGGCGGCGTCCAGGGCGTTCGGGATGGCCGGGGTGGGCACAGCTGTGCGCGGGGGTGGAGACGAGGGTGAGGGTGCCGAGGGTGCCGAGGGGGGTTCCGAGGGGGGTGCCGAGGGGGGTGCCGACGCACAGCTGTGCGCGGAGTGCGGGGGTGAACCCGCGGGGGCGAGGTACGCGGCGGTGCCGTGCGGCCATCACTTTTGTTACTACTGCGTCGCGGCGAGGCGTGAGGCGGACCGGGGGTACACATGCCCGCGCTGCAGGGAGCCCGTGAGTGGTGTGCGGCAGGTCCGCGCGGATGCCAGGGGGCGATGACGACATGGACGCTTCCGTTCGAGTGCATTAGAAACTTCGGTTCTGTTTGAAGAATTGAAAGGTACATTCCAAAAGGGTACAATGGTCCAACCCCCGACTCGAGGGGTTCGCGTCGCGCCTGTTTGCTAACTTGGAAAAATCCGGCGTCCGTCGCCGCCGTCGCGCTCGAACGCCCTGCGGGAGCTTGAGCCTCCTGACTAAGCTCGCTCATACACAAAAAACGAGAACCAAATCGCGCTCATCCCACGACCATCTTGTCCCCATCCATGAATTTGTACTCTGGCACCTCCAGGTTGTACGGCGCCGGCCCTTTGCGAATGCGCCCGGACGCGTCGTAATGCGATCCGTGGCACGGGCAGAACCATCCGTTGTAGTCACCCGCGTTGGAGATGGGCACGCACCCGAGGTGGGTGCACACGCCCACGAGCACCATCCACTGCGGATCCGTCGCTCTGTCGACGTCAGCCTGCGGATCTCGAAGCGATCCCACGTCAACCGCGACTTCCTTCTCAATCTCACCCTCCGTCCTGCGACGGATGAACACCGGCTTACCGCGCCACTTGACGGTGACCGTCTGGCCAACCTCGATCTTGGAGAGGTCAACCTCCAGGGACGCCAGCGCGAGGACGTCGGCGGAGGCGCTCATGGACAGAAGAAACTTGAGCACGGCGAGTCGGAGCGCGGAGGCGTAAATGATGCGACCGCCGGTGAGGACCATGTAGGTGAACGCCCGTTTGGAGGGGTCCCCGGGCTTGTCCACCGAGTGGTTGCTCTCATCGTACCTGAGACGGGGGAAGGTGGAGGCGGGGGGGGAGTGGGAGGCGGTGAGAATGTTGTTTAAGGAGCTTCGGGGTCGTCGCGAAGAATTGAAAGATGGAGACGTTGTTCGCGGAGAGGGCACGTCTCTGTGCTCTCCGGGGGATATTTTGTGTGGGGTGCGTGAGGGACGTACTTGATGTCGGCGGTCGGGGTCTTGAGCGCGGCGGTGATGGCGCCGCTGTTCGCGCTGTTGACGGTGATGTCGGTGGACATGCCTGGTGGGATGGAATCGGGGGTGGGTGCTCGGTCAGATCACGCGTCGGATGGAGCGGGGGGACACGTTCCAAAAATAACCAGGATGAGCTAGGGTTCCTCCCGCAAATGCCGGGCGACCTCCGGTCCGGGGACCGCCGCGGTTCACGCGACGCCGCCGGACCCACGAGGACCGCTCGGTGAGGTCCATAGACACCCAAATCATGCGACGGCGGCGCGTTCGGGACGATCGGCACGCGGTGAGACGCACCTCTCCAGGCGGCAGCGGCAGCGAGTCGCGAGTGCGAGACGCGATCGGCAGCGGAGCGCTCCTCGGTGCCGAAAACGGGCGCGTGGAGCGCGCTCTGGAAGCCGACGACGCCGGCGCGCTGCGCGTGAGCGCGGGCGCCGACGCTCGCGAGCGTCTGAAACGAACGACGAAGCATCGCTGTCGTCGCGAGAGAGCGCGGAGGCGAGAGCGTCGCGCGGTGTTCTGGATGTTGAGGAAAAACGGAGGAACGTTGGATACGCGCTACCAGTCAGATCTATCAGAAGACGTATTTGGTAATTCGACGGCTAACACAATACGCATACAAATACATTCACATTTATTTAACCCAATTAGCCCAGAACACCACTCAGCTTGACCAGGACCGCGATTGCCGAGATGCCCAGGATGATGTTGAGGAAGAGGTTCGAGGGCATCGGCTTGCTTGGGGTACCGCCGAGGCCGACGGTCTCGCCCAGGAGCTTCTTCTTCATCGCCTCGGACACCTCGCCGGGCTTGCGCTCGGGAGGAGCGGGCGCGGGCTCCGGCTCCTCAGCCTGCGTCGGGAAAGGGTCGGGGCCGGGACGGTCAGACGGTCATCAGAACATTCTACCGAGACGGTTGTTGAAATTTCACTTGGGTGGATACGGGGAGATACGGCCGCGTGGAGGTGGTGACGCCGTGTGGCCGCCGCGTGTACACGTACCGGCGCGTCCTTGTCCTCGGAGCCAGCGAGGATGGCGTCGAGCGAGCTCATCGTGTCCTTCTCCTCGCCCTCCGCGCGGCATCGCACGCGCCCGGCGCGAAGCACAGCTGTGTTGGGCGAAGATCCGATCAAGCGGGGAGTAGACGCGACCGCGCGCGAGGCGGTCGCGCGGCGGGCGACGCGCCCGGCGCCGGGCGCGGACGCGCGCGCGGTGATGACGTTGGTGGCGGCGGCGGCGTTCATCTGCGGGTGTTCCTTCGATGGGTCGTGCGGCTCGTTGTGCGAGCGCGCCTCGAAAATCGACGAGCCACGTGGACAAGATAACTCGGGACCGCCGCGTGGGTTGCCATTGCATGGCAACGCGGAGCAGGGCTCGCGCGCGTGCATCGAACGACGCCGCCGACCGGTCGCGTGTCCCAAACCTCGCGCACGTGCTCGCGGTCACGGCGCTCGCGGTCGTCGTCGCCCTCTACGTCCGCGCGGGTAGCGCCCACGGACGCGTCACCCGTCCCACACCCATCATCTTCGCGACGAAGGGCACTGAAAGGATGACGACGTCCGCCTCCGCGTCCCTGGGCTCGCATCCCGCGAGCAGGAAGCTCACCGTGGAGAACCTCATCTTAGGGTGCTCCCCACTCGCGGGCATCTACGCGTCGTCCACCCCCGAGCGCGCCACCGCCACGGTGCGCACCGCGCTCGAAGCCGGATTCACCCGCTTCGACACCGCGCCGCACTACGGCCTCGGCCTATCCGAGCGCAGGCTCGGCGACGCCCTTCGTGAATGCGGCGCGGACATGTCAACGACGCGCGTCTACACCAAGGTCGGCCGCGTCATGAAACCCACGCACACGGTGACGGACGCAGAGAAGCGAGGCGGCAAGGTGGAGTGGGGCAACGTCCCGGGAGATCCCGGCTGCATCTTCCCCGACGCGCCGGTGGACGTCCTCCCGGTGCTCGACTACACCGGACCGGGGTTCCGCCGTTCCCACGACGACTCGCTTCAGCGCATGGGCATCGAGCGCGTGGACGGACTGCGCATCCACGACGCGGAAGACGAAGCGCGGTACGCCGAAGCCGTGAATGGCGGCGGCGTCGCCGAGCTCGTCAAGCTGCGAGAAGCCGGGTTCATCAACGAGGTGTCGCTGGGCATGAACGACGCGTATTTCGTGCAGCGGATGCTGCACGATAACCCGGCCGGTACGTTCGATAGCGTGATGATGGCGGGGTCGTGGAACCTGCTGGACCAGGACGGCGGTGACGTGTTGTTGGAGTGCCAACGCCGCGGCGTCAAGGTGAGAGTTTATTTTTATCACTGTACGGTCAATTAGACTGATCCTTGTGTTTTTTGTCAGGTTCACAACGCGGGGATCTTCGCGAGCGGGCTTCTCGTGGGCGGGTCGCACTACAAGTACGGCCCCGCGCCCCCCGAGATCGTGGAGCGCACCGAGCGGTGGAAGGCACTCGCGGCGAAGTACGACGTGCCGTTACCCGCGGTCGCCATCGCGTTCGCGTGCGCGCCGAGTGTCGTGGACGGGTGCGCTGTCGGGGTCAAGTCGCCTGATGAGGTAACGCAGAACGTGGCGTGGCTGTCGGATGCCAACGCGGTGCCTATGCAGCTGTGGGAGGATGCGAAGTCATCTGGTCTGCTCGCGGAGGGTGTTCCCGTGCCCGGCGGGGTTTAACTTTAATAAGTGTCGTGTCGACGTACTCGTGCTCTCGTGCGCTCTCTCTCTCATCGCCGGTGGTACATTTACATTGTATTTTGTCGCCCAACCTGAACCAACTTTTTCGTGTGCACACCATCACTCGAGTGGTCGCGCGCCGCGGGTATCCCGCCCGCGCCCGCATGCCGACGACCGAGGAAACCAACCCTGTCGAGGTGAAGAGGCCGAGGCTCACGATGGACGCTACGCCTGATACGCTTGATCCGCCTCGCGCCAACGACAGGGTCATCGACCAGACTCTCGGCGACGACGCGGAACATCCGATGCGCGAGCTCTTCGAGAGTTGGGGCCTTCCCGATCGGTTCGTGCAGGGCGTATCGCCGTCGTGGCGGTGCAAGCTCGTGCCGCTGGCGCGCACCGAGGACGAGCTAAGGGAACACGCGGTGCGGGGCGTCCCGACCCTGGCGTCGCCGGAGTACGCGCGGGGTGTCTTCGATGCCATGTCCAAGAGCGGCGGCGGCGAGGATTCCTCGGGCGATGATGCCGCGCCGACGCGACGCGACGCCGTGTCGTGGGCGTGCGACTCCCCGTGGAGCTCCTTCCCACGACCGAAGGTGGCGATGGTCGGCGGATGGGGCGCGCCCGGCTCGCACCTCCTCAGCGACAGGTACATGCGCATGGTCCGATCCTTCGCCGAGGTTGTCGACGGCGACGAACCGCTCAATCTGCAGATGTTTCACCGCGAAGACACCGCCGTGCCGGTGCTCCCAACGCATCTCACTTGGCCTTTACCCGAGTTCTTCGACAACGACAGGAGCGGCGGCGACGACGAGACGCGCACGATGGCGACGACAGAGACGCCGGGGCCCAGCGCGGAGACCACGGCGATGGACGCCGACGGAAACAAGACCGCTCTTCCGGCGCAAGGCGCGTTTTATAAGCCGGGCGGCGTGGGCGTCCCGCTCGACATGGCCACGCGGCTCTCAGCGGCGGGCGCGCTGACCTGGTGGCACCTCGACGACTGCGGCGAGTTCGTCTTCCAGGTTGGCCTGCCAGTCGATCGCGAC
>Ga0209630_10004403_pt1 | contig 12366 bp, 14 predicted proteins | sample COG_01_FD_184745 | JGI IMG/M metagenome (GOLD analysis project Ga0209630, IMG submission 184745) | Pelagic Microbial community sample from North Sea - COGITO 998_met_01 (SPAdes) (version 2) | ecosystem: Environmental > Aquatic > Marine > Neritic zone/Coastal water | place: Helgoland, sampling... | reverse complement strand
AACTTTATTTGTGCATCCGCTAATATTGAAGAATTAGAGCCTGAGGTTGGTGAGATGCCCATTGTTCGTGATTTAATGGATAACGTTGTAATTAATTGTGCTATGTCAAATAGTTTTGGGTTTGGGGGCACAAATGCTTGTTTGGTTTTTGCCAAACCTTCGGAAGAATAACTTATAATGTTGCAATCTAATCAATCAATGAGTGGCAAGCGTGGTCTTATTATGGGTGTCGCAAACGAGCGATCCATTGCTTGGGGCATTGCGAGGGTTTTGGCCCAGTCTGGTGCAGAATTGGCCTTCACATTTCAAGGTGAAGCTTTTGCAAAACGATTGAGACCATTGGCAGAGGAAGTAAATTCTACCATTGTGTTGCCGTGTGATGTTGAAGAAAAAGTTAGCATTAACGCTGTCTTTTCAAGCTTACAGCAACATTGGGGTTCAATAGATTTTTTAGTTCACTCCTTGGCTTACTCGGATAAAGACGAGTTATCTGGACGATATGTCGACACAACAGCCAAAAATTTTTCTAGAACGATGGATATTTCGTGTTTTTCATTTACTGCAGTTGCGAAAGCTGCTCACCCATTGATGGTTGATAGTGGTGGAAGCATGATTACACTTACGTATTATGGTGCGGAACGGGTCTTGCCGAATTACAATGTCATGGGCGTGGCTAAAGCAGCCCTTGAATCGAGTGTTAGATACTTGGCTACAGATCTTGGCCCAGATAATATACGGGTAAATGGTTTATCAGCTGGTCCGATGAGAACTCTTGCTGGAAGCGCAATTGGAAGTGCTCGTAAAATTTACAATATAAGTGAAGCAAATTCGCCACTCAGAAAATCTGTAACTCTTGACCAAATTGGTAATACGGCTTTATATTTACTTGGTGAGTCAAGTAGCGGTGTTACCGGCGAGATACACCACGTAGATTCTGGTTACAATATAATTGGTATGCCGTATCTATAGAATATTTGAGCTAACAAGTTATTTAGGAAATGCTCTAATTGAAAAACGCTTTGTTTTTGTTACGCTATTTATTTAAGGAGTTATGGTTTGGGCAAAATCCGTCCATATAGCAACGTGCTTAGAACTTTAACTGGCGCAGGCTTGAGGCCCACTAGACAGAGATTGGCTTTATCAAGACTGCTCTTTGATGGGAAAAATCGTCATGTTACCGCAGAAGGTCTTTATTCAGAGGCCTCTTTATCTGGACAAAAGATATCTCTGGCTACTGTTTATAATGTCCTAAATACTTTTAAATCCGCTGGTTTGTTGCAGGAAATAATTGTAAACTCAGGTTGCAGTTATTTTGATACGAATATTACAGAACATCACCATATCTTTAATGAAGATAATAATGAATTAACGGATATTAATATAGAAGATGTACAATTGAAGGGTCTTCCTAGTATAGATAGCTCCAAGAAGTTAGAGAGAATAGACGTAATTGTTCGTGTAAAAAATAAAAATACTTAATAACAATGACTTATATATGTTATTAGAATCATTAAAATATTTATTGACTAAATAAATCAAAATAGCTAATATTATCCCTAGTATGAGAAATCCAATCGTAACTGAATTGCGTAACTTTCATACTGATATATTTAAACGGAAAGGAACGGATCATGCCCGCACTAAAAGGATCAAGTACAGAACAAAATTTAAAAGATGCATTTGCTGGTGAATCACAGGCAAACAGAAGATACTTATATTTTGCACAAAAAGCTGATGTAGAGGGTTACAACGACGTATCCACTGTGTTCAGGTCAACCGCTGAGGGAGAAACAGGTCACGCGCACGGACACTTGGAATATCTTGAAGAGTCGGGTGACCCAGCGACTGGTCTTCCCATAGGTCCAACAGCGCACAATTTAGCAGCTGCAGTTGAAGGCGAAACTCATGAGTATACCGACATGTACCCAGGAATGGCAAAGACAGCTAGAGAAGAGGGCTTCGATGAAATTGCTGACTGGTTCGAAACTCTTGCAAAAGCTGAAAAGTCCCATGCTGGACGGTTTCAAAAAGCGTTAGACTCGTTAGATTAGAAATAAAATTTAAAAATTATATAATTGATATTTGGGGGAGGCCTGTTGTCTCCCCTTATCATTGCAATCTTTAAAAATACAAGGTGTAGCTTTAATGTCTGAAGGTAGCTTAGAGGCGCCTACACGCCACAACATCCCCTGGAAAGAAAAAGATTATTTAGATTCAGAAAAAATTGACAACGAATTGCGTCGTGTTTTTGATGTATGCCACGGCTGCCGACGTTGTTTTAATCTCTGTGATAGTTTCCCAAGATTATTCGATTTAATTGATGGCTCGGATAGCGAAGAGCTGGATACGGTTGCAAGTAAAGATTTTAAGCCTGTTGTTGATGCATGTACATTCTGTGACATGTGTTTCATGACGAAATGCCCTTACGTTCCACCTCACGAATTTGATCTGGATTTTCCGCATTTGATGCTTCGGTACAGGGCAATGGAGTTTGATCAGGGAAAAGTTGCCTACGCGACAAAACAAATCACAAAAACGGACAGAAATGGGAGTATGGCGAGCCCTTTTGCAAGTCTCATTAATTGGACCACCAAACGCGAAAATAAAATTACTCGGCCGGTGATAGAAAAAGTTGCAAAGATACATAGAGATGCAGAATTACCAAACTTTACCAGTATTCCGCTAACAAAACGGACTCCGCTGAAACCCCAGTCTAAAACCAAGCGGAAAGTAGCATTATATGCAACTTGTTTCGGCAATTATAATAACCCTGCTATTGGAGACGCCATGGGGGCTGTATTGGCCAAAAACAATGTCGAGGTTGAATTCGCTTATCCCGCTTGTTGTGGCATGCCTCAATTGGAGCAGGGGGATCTGAAGGGTGTTGCAGAAGCAGCTAAGGGTGTAGCGTCCGAATTAGTTAATTGGATTAAAAAAGGTTATGAAATTGTCGCTTTAGTTCCTTCATGTGCTCTAATGCTGAAATTTGAGTGGCCATTGATTCTGCCAGATGATGAAAATGTTAAGCTCTTAAGCCAAAATACATTTGATGCTGCGGAATTTATAGTTCATTTAGCAAAAAATGACGAATTATCAAAGGATATGGTGCCCCTCGATGGGTCGATTACTCTTCAATTAGCATGCCATTCGAGGGCGCAGAATATGGGCCAAAAGGCTGCGGAGATGTTGAGGCTAATACCAGAAACCCGGGTTGAGGTTGTCGAGAGATGCTCTGGTCATGGGGGGTCTTGGGGAATTATGAAGGAAAATTTTGAGGTGGCCTTGAAGATAGGGCGCCCAGCCGCGCGCAAGGCTCTAGAGTCAAAGGCAAAATATATTGTTTCTGAGTGCCCTCTCGCGCGTGAACATATAATACAAGGAATCGAAAAGCTTAATGAGAATAACATAGAAAACTTTAGTAAAGTTGTTCAACACCCAATTCAGATTTTAGCCTTAGCATACGGAATTAAATAATGACTATAAAAACTAAACTTGAAGAAAGTGACATAATAGACACTAAAAAATATGAAGCTATTAGGAATAAGTTCAGAAAAGATATTGTTGAAGAAAAAAAATTGCGCAGAATTGCAGTTGGTCCTTATGCAACCTTTTATTTTGAATCATATAATACAATGTGGTATCAGGTTCAGGAAATGCTCCGAATTGAAAAGGGTGGGAAAGAGCAAATTATAGATGAATTATTAGCATATAATCCTCTCATTCCCAATGGATCGGAACTCGTTGCAACTTTAATGTTCGAGATTGATAATCCAAATATACGGACTGCATTTTTATCAGGACTTGGGGGAGTCGAAAATCAAATTACTATGAGTGTAGGTGAAAAAATGATTACCGCTGTGCCTGAAGAAGATGTTGATCGCACAAGTGCTAAAGGTAAGGCCTCTTCAGTTCAGTTTGTTCATTTTAATTTATCAGAAATAGAAATTGCCGAATTTAATAGAAATGGAGCGCAAGTTGTATTGGGAATAAATCATCCAAAATATAGCCACTCCACAATCTTGCAAGAAGCCACGCGAGCTACATTGGCAATAGATTTTAAATGACACACCTAATAAGTTTATGGATATCTTATTTGATAACTTCTTGAGGATAAACTCCCCAAAAGTCTACTCGTCGCAACCATCCTTCATAGCCATCTGCGGAAACGATGCACCAACTTGAGACGTGTTTGCATGTAGAAATTTCTCCAACAACGTTTACCTCTAATTTAGCGACAGGATTTGATTTGCTACTGTCAGATTTTCTGAGTGTTCTCATTTGTCCCGTAATAATAAAAGTTCGTACGTTGCTCAGCATACTTTGGTGAATCCAGCCTTGACCACCCCTAACATCACGCACTTTACGCCACGTGCCAAACTCTAATATAACTTCAAGTGGCAGTTTTTTTATTTGGTAGACCCAATCAATTGGGTATTGAACCCCCGGTCCTGTCCGTAAATAAGTTTTTTTTTGTTTTAATGAAACGAATCGTGGAAGGGGACTATTTTTTTTTACCGATGGACTCTCTGCAAGACTTATTTTATCAAAACCCATAAAAGTCAGAAGTAGAATCAAGATTGGTAACGTTTTAACGCCACTATATTTATTTTGTATCTTTTTCATTATTTTTTATAAAAACTTTCTAGTTAATTTTGTACTCTATCGAAGTTAACGACCCGTTAAATATCACGATTTAGACTAGCTTTTAAACGTGTGGGCATTTATATAATTATGGGCTACTTATAATTAAATTGACTTATAAATAAAATACAACATTGGGGGATTTACCTATTGTTTCTATAAATAATATCAAAATAAATATAAGGCCGAAAGTTTTTGTAACTCGAAAGCTTCCAGACCCAGTTGAGACTCGAATGATGGAACTTTTTGACTCACGTCTAAATCTAGATGATGTCGCATTGGACAGGGAAGAGTTGATCATGGCTGTGCAAACAGCGAATATATTGGTCCCGACGGTTACTGATGTTATTGATTCTGAAATCATCAATTCAGCTGGTAACCAATTGAAAATGATCGCCAATTTTGGAGCTGGTGTTGATCACATTGATCTCCAAGCCGCGGCTGCCCGAAATATAATAATTACAAATACTCCTGGTGTACTGACTGAGGATACAGCCGATATTACACTGGCACTTATTCTCATGACGGCAAGACGATTAGGTGAAGGAGAACGAATAGTTCGCAACAATGAGTGGACTGGCTGGACGCCAACACAATTACTTGGAAGTAAAATTACTGGAAAACGACTCGGTATCGTTGGTTTAGGTAGAATAGGTAGTGCTGTAGCTCATCGTGCAAAAGGATTTGGTTTGAAAATTCACTATCATAATCGGAACCGCATTATATCTAAAAAAGAAGAACAGTTAGAAGCAACTTACTGGGAAAGCTTGGATCAGATGCTAGCCCACATGGATATAATTGTGCTAACCTGTCCCTCAACTCCAGCTTCGCATCATTTATTGTCTGAACGACGCCTTAAGCTTATTCAGCCACACTGTTTTATTATTAATACATCTCGTGGAAATATTATTGACCAGAAAGCACTGGTAAATTTACTCGATGAAGGATTAATCGCGGGCGCGGGCCTCGATGTATTTGAAGATGAACCAACGCTACCTTCAAAACTTAAAAATATGGAGAATGTTGTCATCCTGCCACACCTTGGCTCAGCGACGATGGAGGGCAGAGTAGCAATGGGAGAGACTGTAATAATTAATATTAAGACTTTTGTCGATGGCCACAAAGTGCCCAATCGGGTTTTGGAAACACTACTGTAATACTATTTGTTTATAATTCTTGAGCGAGCTCTGTAATGGTTGCGGATGGACTGCATAACAAGCACTTCGGATCAGGTCTAATTTTTATTTTCTTAAACTGAGTACTAAGAGCGTCAAAAATAATTAATGATCCAGACAAACTTTCTCCTGTGCCTATAATTTCCTTTAGGATTTCAGTTGCTTGCAAAGATCCAATTATACCACACAGCGATCCCAATACTCCAGCTTCAGCGCACGTTGGGATTGTATTTGGGGGTGGTGCTTTGGGATATAGGCAGCGATAACAAGGACAATCTTCTTCAATTCTTTCATGGGGTTTAAAAACACTTAGTTGCCCGTCAAAACGCATAATGGCTCCTGAGACTAAGGTTTTTCGTTCAAGGTAGCAGCTATCCATTACTAAAAACCTAGTTGAGAAATTATCACACCCGTCAGAAACAATATCATATTCAGATATTAATTGGCGGGCATTCTTGTACGTTAAACGTTCAGAATGGCAAATAATGTTTGTATCCGGATTAATCTCCCTCGCTGCGATTTTAGCGCTTAATACCTTTTTCATTCCAATTCGTGAGGTTGAGTGCATGACCTGACGTTGAAGGTTGCTTAGTTCAACTATGTCGTCATCTATTAACCCGATCGTGCCTATACCGGCTGCTGTGAGATATTGTATTATGGGGGTGCTGAGACCTCCGGCCCCGATAACCAGTACCCTTGCTTTACGAATTTTTGCTTGTCCACCACCACCAATTTCTGGAAGGAGAATGTGTCTTGCATACCTCTCAATTTGTTGATCCGTTAGAGACATAATTCGATCACCTGACATTAATTCCATCAAACAGCGCAGTAGATAAATACCTTTCGGCAAAAGAAGGAAGAATTACAACAATTCTTTTATCTAACATTTCTGAACGTGAACCAACTTCAAGAGCAGCGGCTATTGCGGCGCCTGACGATATACCAACAGGCAAACCTTCCAACCTAGCTGCCTGACGCGCGGTTATTAATGCTGTTTCATTGCCAATCTGTATTACCTCATCAATAAGACTAGTATCAAGGTTATCTGGAATAAATCCTGCACCAATACCTTGTATCTTATGAGGGCCGGGAATGCCGCCAGATATTACTGGACTATCTTCAGGTTCTATAGCAATCATACGAATATTTGGTTTTCTTTTCTTTAATGTACTACCAATCCCGGTAAAAGTCCCACCAGTGCCAATGCCCGCAATAATTGCGTCAACGTTTCCCCCCGTATCTAACCAAATTTCTTCAGCTGTCGATTGACAATGAATCTCAGGGTTCGATTTATTACTAAATTGCTGTGGCATGAATGCATTAGGGGTGTCACTCACGATTTCCTGAGCCTTCTCAATAGCCCCTCTCATTCCTTTAGAAGCTGGGGTTAATATTATTTCTGCCCCTAATAAATATAACATCTTTCGACGTTCTTCAGACATGCTTTCTGGCATCGTTAATATTAGCCGATAACCTCTAGCTGCTGCAATGAATGCTAATGCAATACCAGTATTACCGGATGTTGGTTCAATAATGACTGAGCCTTCTTTTAATTTTCCATCATTTTCAGCCGCAATAATCATGGCATGTCCAATACGATCTTTAACTGAAGCTAATGGATTAAAAAACTCACATTTACCGAGTATAACAGCAAGACAATTATGTTTCTTCGGTAGGCGGTTTAATTTAATTAATGGTGTAGCACCTATAGTGTCTATTATGCTGTCGTATATATGACCCCTAAATTCCGATGATTTATTCATAATTATTTTTTTGCATTGCTATATTGAAAAATCTAAGTTTTTACGACCTTCGCTTATTACTCCACAGGAACGAGCTTTCTGGCATAGGTCATCGATTGAAATCTGATCCAACTTTTTCATCATTTCATTTTGGTATTCGGACAGCAGCGGGCTAATTACTAACTTTGTAAGATTTGAACCGACGTCCTCCTCAAATATATTGACGGATTGGTCCATTTTACTTATAGTTTCTATAATATTCCCAAGCGAAATACGTCGCCGCTCTCTTGCTAGGTTGTAACCACCTTTGGGTCCCCTTACACCATGAAGAAGGTTTGCTTTAACCAATTTCTGTAATGCTTGTTCGAGATACCGACGAGGAATACCTTGGCGCCGTGCAATATCTCTGCTTTGAACTGGTTGGCTGCCTGCGTGATATGCTATATCAACTACCGCTTCAACAGCAAACACTACTTTTTTTGAGAGGCGGAACATTTTAATACTGATCTCCATCTAATATAATGCATTTTATTTTATACCCGTAGAGCCAAAACCTTTATTACCACGGGTTGTCTTCGATAGCTCGTCGGTTTCATTCCAAGTAATTGAAACTACTGGTGATACAACCATTTGAGCGATCCTCATTCCATGCTCGATTTTAAATGTATTATTTCCAAAATTAATAAGAATAACACCAATTTCACCTCTATAGTCCGAGTCAATTGTTCCTGGCGTATTCAACACGCTTATTCCATTTTTGATGGCTAAGCCAGAGCGTGGGCGTATTTGTGCTTCATAACCTTCTGGCAAGGCAATTGATATTCCAGTAGGCACTATTTTGCGTTCGCTCGGCTTGATGACTAATGTATTGTCAATTGCCGCAAGCAAGTCCACACCGGCAGAAAAATTTGTTTGTATTTCTGGCAAGGATAAACCTTTATAATTTTTTAAACGTTTAATAGAAACGTTAATCTTTTCCATTTTTATTTATCTTTCAGAAATTCTATAATCCGGTTAGTTAATTTTTCCCCAATCGCTTCCTTGGACAAAACTGGCCATTCTTCAATTTTATTTTTGGAAATAAATTTTATTTGATTATTGTCCCCACCAAAAACTCCGGACTCTTCCGAGACATTATTTGCCAAAATCCAGTCACAGCCCTTTTTATCAAGTTTAATGGATGCATTTTCAAGTAAATCCTGGGTTTCGGCAGCAAACCCAATCACTAGATCTGGCCGATTTTTTTGCGTTCTAGCTACCGTGGCTAAAATATCTGGATTTTTAACTAATTCTAGAGAAAAAATTTCATCTTGCTTCTTAATTTTTTCAGAATATTTATTTTTTATTCGCCAGTCGGAAACCGCTGCAGCACAAACTACTATATCCGCAGGTAAGCAATCTAGGCAGGACTGTAACATTTCTTCAGCAGTTGTAATATGTTTAACATAAATTCCTGGGGGATCTGGTATTTGTGTTGGACCAGTAATTAAAGTAGTAGTTGCACCTTGTTCATGAAGTGCCCTTGCTATTGCAAAACCCTGCTTTCCTGAGGAGTGATTGGTTATATATCTGACAGGATCTATTGCTTCATGAGTCGGCCCGCTTGTAACAAGCACGTTTTTGCCTTTTAACTTACCCGAGGCTTTATTAGTTTTGATTTTAAAAAAGTTATTTAAGGTAGTGCTAATCTTTTCTATATCGGACATTCTGCCTAAACCGAATTCACCGCACGCCATCTCGCCATTTTCCGGACCAATGATTTTTATACCTCTTTTTAAAAGAACCGATATATTATCCTGGGTGCTTGCATGACTCCACATTCTCACATTCATAGAAGGGGCAATTATTACAGGCTTGTCAGTGGCAAGTAATGTTGTTGTGGCAAGGTCATCGGCTATCCCGCATGACATTTTAGCTATTATATTGGCAGTTGCAGGAGCTACTAATACTAAATCTGTGTTTCGAGATAATTGAATATGTCCCATAGTATTTTCGTCTGAAATAGAAAATAGGTCTTGATACACCGCGTCTTTACTTAGAGCTGTTAGCGAAAGTGGGGTTACGAACTTACTTGCGTTCTCAGTTAATATACATCTAACACTAATCCCAAGGCGGTTTAATTCTCGAATGAGATCAAGGCTTTTATAAGCTGCGATGCCACCGGAGATTATAAGTAAGACCTTTTGTTTGTTATCCATTCTGCAAACCATAGAATTTTTGACGTTAATTTCTAATAGCAAAAATGGAAGTTAGACGCGGATTAATATTATAGCAAGTAAATTACATAAATTATTAGTATAATTTATTTTATCATCTAGAGTATTACGTAAATAAAATAACCCCAACTTGCTAGAGAGAATAATAAAAAACATAATATTAACTTCTCAAATGAAGCTTTGCGCGAGTTTTTTTTTTGGAATTCTTTTAGACTATTAGGGTGAATTTTTAAGCCTTCTTTGCTTAAAATTTTTATATTTTTTTCAAGTAAAGATAAAGTTTTTGGCAGACTCCTTATTTTGTCCGCAATTTCTTTTGTTGACTGAATGAAAATAGATTCTTTATTCAAATTGTTTTCGACCCAATGTTCAATTAATGGTTGTGCAAGCAACCAAATATTTGCCGTTGGGCTAAGTTTACGTCCAACTCCTTCTGCAGTGAGCATGGTTTTTTGAAGTAAAATCAACTGGGGTTGTACTTCCATTTGGAAGTCTTTTGACACTTGAAATAAATAACCAAGCAGTCGTGCGATTGATATTTCGTTTTGAGGTTTTCCCAATATTGGCTCTGCGATTGACCGGCACGCTTGTGCAAATGAGTGAACAGATTTATTGGCAGGAACATACCCAGCCTCAAAGTGAAGTTCAGCTACCCGAATATAGTCCCTATTTAGAAAAGATAGTAACATTTGTCCTAGATAATATCGAGTTTTTATGTCCAGACGGCCCATTATGCCAAAATCAATCGCAATAATTTTACCTTCTGCTGAAACAAAAATATTTCCTGGATGCTGATCTGCATGAAAAAAACCATCACGAAAAACCTGCTTAAATAATGCCGTTGTAGCCTTTGATAGTATTTCGTCTGGGTCCAAACCAGCACGTTTAATTGAATCAGTATCACCAATAGAGATCCCGTCAACTCGCTTTAGTGTTAGAATACGCTTAGATGTTAAGTTCCAATCAACTTCTGGGACTCCAAAGTCTTGGTCATTGACGAAGTTTTCAGCTAATTCTCCTGCTGCGGCAGCTTCAAAACGAAGATCCATTTCTTGATTGATAGTTGTTTCAAAGGTTTCAATAATCTCAAAAGGCTTTAACCGACGCAGGTCTTGTTGAGTATTCTCGATAAGTTGAGCAATCCAATAAAATAAGTCTATATCTTTTTTAAAAGCTTTTTCTATATTTGGACGCAATACTTTTACAGCAACTTCGCAACCTTCTAAGGTTATTGCAAAATGAACCTGCGCAATAGACGCTGCCGCCACCGCTTCCCAGTTAAATTCGGTAAAACATTGTTCGATAGGTTTGCCCATCTCACTCTCGATAATATCTCTAACGTTTTCTTTGCTAAAGGCTGGCAACTTGTCTTGAAGTTTAGATAGTTCTGAGGCAATTTCCTCACCGCAAATATCTGACCGAGTTGACAGTGCCTGGCCTAACTTTATAAATGTAGGACCAAGTTCTTCAAGAGCCATAGCCAAACGTTCGCCTGGGTTGTATTTTAAGTTCTTTTTTGAGATTAAGACAAAAACATTAAGAATATTATTGGATATCCCTGCATCTTTCAAAAGCGATAACACATTATATTTTCCAAGCGTTCGAAAAATAAAAATTAGGCGTCTAATATTTTTAAAGGCTTTAAACATAAATAATTTCTATACTTTCCATGCCGAATGAATGGCTGTTATACCACCTAAAATATTCTCATATGTAGCCTTAACCAGACCCGAGTCTTCTATCTGGGCCAAAAATTCATCTTGATGGGGAAACCTGCGAATACTCTCAACCAGATACTGATATGAATTGCGATCTTTAGAGACCATTTGGCCGAGAAACGGTAGGAAATTAAACGAGTATATATCATACAGTTTTGCCAATTGAGGAATAATAACCTGACTAAATTCTAAACATAAGAACTTGCCGCCTGGCTTTAAGACTCGATGGGCCTCTTTCAGGGCCCTATCCAAATTGGCAACATTGCGGAAACAAAATGCTGTTACATAACAATCAAACGAAGCGTCTTCAATGGGAAGTTGCTCGGCATTGGCACATACCCAAGTAATTTCATTAATCAATGCTCTGTTTAAAGCTCGACCTCGACCAACCACAAGCATTTTTTTATTAATATCGGCGACGACAACTTCCTTGCCACCCATCTCTAAAAATTTGAATGATAAATCACCCGTGCCGCCGCCAACATCTAGAACCTTGAGAATTGGGTTAGGCCTAATTTTTTCGATTAGTCTACTCTTCCACAATCGATGTAACCCTAAGCTCATTAGGTCATTCATTAGGTCATATTTTGGAGCAACATTATCAAACACTTCTGCAACCAATGCGTCTTTTTCTTCTCTTAATACATCTTTGAAGCCAAAGGGCGTATGGAATTCATTATTTTTTTTTATAGACATGATAAGGACCGTAGCTTACTTAATGATAAGTTACAGTCTAACTCACAATTATTATATTTAAAAACGAAAATAGTTCCAACTTATGCCTGAGCTTCCAGAAGTAGAGACGGTAAAAAGAGCCTTGACGCCATACTTGGAAAATGCGGTGTTTTCATCCGTTATAACCAGGAGGAAAGGC
>Ga0209630_10004400_pt1 | contig 12373 bp, 9 predicted proteins | sample COG_01_FD_184745 | JGI IMG/M metagenome (GOLD analysis project Ga0209630, IMG submission 184745) | Pelagic Microbial community sample from North Sea - COGITO 998_met_01 (SPAdes) (version 2) | ecosystem: Environmental > Aquatic > Marine > Neritic zone/Coastal water | place: Helgoland, sampling... | reverse complement strand
TCATGCAGATCTACGCCTACTATCAAGACGGCCAGTACGCCGACGCCATCGCCGCGTCGGACCGGTTCATCCAGCTGTTCCCGGGCAGCCCCTCGGCGGCCTATGCCTTCTACATGAAGGCGACCTGCAACTTCGAGCAGATCACCGACGTGGGCCGGGACCAGGCCTATGCCGAGGCGGCGCTGGCCGGGCTGAAGGACGTCCAGCGCCGCTATCCGCGCTCGCCCTACGCCACCGACGCCATGGTCAAGATCGACATGGTCAACGACCAGCTGGCCGGCAAGGAAATGAATATCGGCCGCTACTATCAGCGCGCCAACCAGCCGCTGGCCGCCATCGGCCGCTACAAGGCCGTCATCGACAACCCGGCCTATCAGCGCACCTCGCACACGCCCGAGGCCCTGTACCGTCTGGTCGAGGTCTATCTGACCCTGGGTCTGAAGGAAGAGGCGACCCGTAACGGCGCGGTCCTGGGCTTCAACTATCCGGGCAGCCCCTGGTACGCCGAGGCCTATGCCCTGCTGACCGAACAGGGCGCCAAGCCGGACGCCGCCCCGACCGGACAGCGCGAAGGCTGGCTGCACCGGATCATCCCGGGCTGATCGGTCGGAACCTCTGTTCCGCATTGGTTCTACACGGCTATAGAGGGGGCTTGATGTCGAATCGGGCCCCTTCATGCTGACCGCCCTCTCAATCAGGGACATCGTCCTGGTCGATGTGCTCGATCTGGACGTCGAGACCGGCCTGACCGTGCTGACCGGCGAGACGGGGGCCGGCAAGTCGATCATCCTGGACGCCTTGGGTCTGGCGCTGGGCGGGCGCGGCGAGGCCGGCCTGGTCCGCGCCGGCGCCAAACAGGCCAGCGCGACCGCCGTCTTTACGGCTCCCGACGATCCCGACCTGATCGCCCTGATCGCCGAGCGCGGGTTCGAGGTCGCGGCGGGCGAGGATTTGATCCTGCGCCGCGTTCTGTCCGCCGACGGCCGCAGCCGGGCCTATGTCAACGATCAGCCGGCCGGGGTCGCGGCCCTGCGCGAGATCGGCTCGCGTCTGGTCGAGGTGCACGGCCAGCATGAGACCGTCGGCCTGCTGGACTGGCGCACCCACCGGTCTCTGCTGGACGCCTATGGCGGCCTGTCGCCCCAACTGTCCGCGGTCGCCGCCGCCGGCGAGACCCTGAAGGCCGCCGAGGCGCATCTGGCCGGGCTTCAGGCGGCGGCCGCCGACGCCGCGGCCCGGGCCGAAGAAATCTCCCTCAACCTCGCCGACCTCGACGCCCTGGATCCGCGCGAGGACGAGGAGACCGAACTGGCCGGGGAGCGCGCCATTCTCGGCGCCGCCGAAAAGGCCATGGCTGATCTGGCCGACGCCCGGGCCCAGCTGGGCGGCGACAAGCTGAGCCAGAAGCTGTCGGCGGCCTTGCGTGCGGTCGAACACGCCCGCCAGCGCGCCGTCCAGGCCATCAGCCTGCAGGACGGCGCAGAGGCCGACCATCCGGTCATCGCCCGCCTGGGCGCCGCCGCCGAGGCCATCGACCGCACCATCGTGGAGGCGCTTGAGGCCGTCGCAGAGGTCGACGCCGCCGCCGCCGCCTTCGACTTCGAGCCGGGGCGTCTGGACAAGGCCGAGGAGCGGCTGTTCGCCCTTCGCGCCGCCGCCCGCAAGCTGAACACCACGGTTCATGCCCTGCCCGGGCTCCGGGTCGCCCTGCGCGAACAGCTGCGGCTGATCGAGGACGGCGCCGACGCCCTGACCGCCGCCCGGCGCGAAACGACGGCCGCGCGCGAGGCCTATGATCTGGCCGCGACCTTCCTGACCTCGGCGCGCGAGGCCGCCGCCGAGCGGCTGACCGCCGCCGTCATGGCCGAGCTGACCCCGCTCAAGCTGGAACGGGCCCGCTTCCGGGTCGCCTTCGAGCCGGTGGGGGAGGGCAGGCGCGGCCCCCTGGGTGTCGAGACCGTCCGCTTCGAGATCGCGACAAACGCCGGAGACGGGTTCGGCCCGCTGGACGCCATCGCGTCCGGCGGCGAGCTGGCCCGCTTCGCCCTGGCGATGAAGGCGGCGCTGGCCGGCCGCGAGGACCAGCGCCAGCCGGTCATGATCTTCGACGAGGTCGATCAGGGTGTCGGCGGCGCCGTCGCCGAGGCCGTGGGCCAGCGCCTCAAGCGGCTGTCGACCGGCGCCCAGGTCCTGGTCGTGACCCACAGCCCCCAGGTCGCCGCCGGCGGCCATGCCCACTGGAAGGTGATGAAGTCCGACAAGGACGGCGCCACCACAACCACTGTCGTCGCCCTCGACGATGTCCGCCGTCAGGAAGAGATCGCCCGGATGCTGTCCGGCGCGACCATCACCGACGAGGCTCGCGCCGCGGCTCGCGCCCTGATCGGCTGACGCCCCCGATCCACCGATGCCTCGATGCGGGTCCCGGTTGTCCGGCCCGCTGAGAACGCGCGTCGGTCAGCCGCCTCCCTTTTATTGCAATGCTGAAACGGACGGGGGCGGACTCTGCCCCTCCAGGGTTGCTCACACGCAAAATCCAGCCATTGGTGTGACTAAACGCAAAGGTTGTTCATGCTTGCCGAAAGTTGGTCCGCACAATGAGGAGATATAACCTTTTTCATACGAAACCGGCCTTTTCGACTATTGACACATGAAAAGCACGCTTTTTCGAATAACATCGATACAACCTCAATTACACATATGGCCAAGCTTGACGTGTCAGCTTGGTGAAATGTTTGTGTCCCCATCGCGGCGTCTCTGCGTCAGGGATGCGAACGAGCTTCACAGCTCAATTTGAGAAATGGTTGTTATGCGAAACCGCTTGCTGGCCTCTACGATCTTCACCACGGCCATTGCCCTGGGCGCTCCCGCCCTGGCCCAAACCGCCCCGGAGCCGGTCGCCGGCGCCCAGGACGACGCCACCACCGTCGAGGAAGTCGTCGTCACCGGCTCGCGCATCCGTCGCGACGCCGTCAATGCCCCGACCCCGCTGATCCAGATCTCGCAGGACCAGCTGCTGACCACCGGCCAGTCGACCGTGATCGACTACCTGGCCACCATCCCGGCCCTGTCGAACTCGGTGGTTCCGTCGGACACCACGGGCTCGAACCTGGGTGACGGCGGCCTGTCGCTGCCGAACCTGCGCTCGCTGGGCTCGAACCGCACCCTGACCCTGGTCGACGGCCGTCGCCACGTCGGCTCGTCGGGCGGTTCGCTGTCGGTCGACATCGACACCATCCCGCGCCTGCTGATCCAGAACATCGAAATCGTCACCGGCGGCGCCTCGTCGGTTTACGGCGCCGACGCCGTCTCCGGCGTGCTGAACTTCATCCTGAAGAAGGACTTCGAAGGTCTCGAGATTGACGCCAACTACGGCCAGATCAACCAGGACGGCCAGGCCAACCGCCGCATCTCGGCGCTGATCGGCAAGAATTTCTTCGACGACCGTCTGAACGTCTACGCCCACGCCGAGTACGAGAAGATCGACGAGGTCACCTCGCTGGACATCGACTGGCTGCGCCGCGCCCCGGTCCGCATCGGCGTTGACGCTGACCCGGCCAGCCGTCCCGACGACGGCATCCTTGACGCCCGCCTGTTCACTGGCGTCAGCCGTATCGACCGTCCGCGCTGGGGTCAGACCACCCTTGTCAATGTTCAGCAGCCCAGCGACCTGAACAACCCCAACGTTCCGTACGAAAACTGCTTCCCGGGCGGCACCGCCGGTAGCTTCAGCTACTCCTCCAACTGCTTCGGCGTCACGCCCGGCAAGACCTTCTGGTACGACGGCACGACGGCGCGCTTCGCCAACTTCGGCACTCGCGTCGGCGCCACTGGCGCCAACCGCCCCTACAACATCGGCGGCGACGGCGAGAACCCGGCCGAATTCTCGACCGGATCGCGCGTACCCCGTTCGGAATCGCAGCGCTATCAGGTCGGCGCCAACTTCAAGATCACCGACAGCATCACCGCCTATGGTGAAGCCAAGTATGTGACCGAAGACACCTTCGACGTCGGCCAGCCGACCTTCTTCGACATCGATCTGGTCAACTCCTACGGCGCCGACGAAACCAACTACATCTATGCGGTGAACAACTTCGACCTGCGCTGGTCGGACAACGCCTTCCTGCCGCAGAACGTCAAGGACGCGATCCGCACCAATCTGGTGCAGACCTATTTGCCGCCGGTCGCCGGTGCTCCGGGCGCCCTGGGCCCGCAAATCCTGGTCCAGAACGCGCGTCACAGCATGTTCGGTCCGGACCGCACCCAGGACAACACGCGCCAGCTGCAGCGTTACGTCGCCGGGGTTCGCGGCGATCTGGGCGACTTCGGCTTCGTCAAGAACCTCGATTTCGACATCGGCTACACCTACGGCAAGGTCGAGGTCGAGAACCGCGAGCGCGGTGTTGACGGCCAACGCTTCGCCCTGGCGATCGACTCGGTCGTCGACGTCGCCGGCGTCGTCAACGGCACGCCGGGCCAGATCGTCTGCCGCGCCCAGCTGCTCGCCAAGGGCGCCGGTCCGGTCACCGACCAGAACCCCGACTCGGCCAACGCCGGCGGCGACCTGCGCGACACCGCCTACGGCCGCGCCTCGATCAACGAGTGCCAGCCGCTGAACGTGTTCGGCAAGGGAAACCAGAGCCAGGCCGCGCTCAACTACGTCGACGCGACCATCCACATCACCGAGCGCAACGAGCAGCAGCAGGGGATCGCCTCGATCTCCGGCAATCTGTGGGACTTCTGGGGCGCCGGCGCCATTGGCCTCGCCCTGGGCGCTGAATACCGTAAGGAAACCACCGAGGCGACGGGCCGCGACCGCGACACCGCAGGCCGTCTGCTGTTCCTGAACTCAGGCCCGGACTTCCCGGAAGCCAGCTATGACAGCACCGAGTTCTTCGCCGAACTTTCGGTGCCGCTGTTCCGCGACAGCTTCCTGGGTGAATACGCCGAGCTGAGCGGTTCATACCGCACGTTCGACTACTCCACCGTCGGCACCGGCGACGTTTACGGCGTGAACCTGGTCTACCGTCCGATCCCGGACATCACCTTCAAGACCAGCTACAACACCTCGTTCCGCGCCCCGGACCTGGGCGAGAACTTCGCGCCGAACAGCCAGACCTTCGCCAACGGCATCGTCGACCCCTGCACCACGCTCAACATCGCGGCGGTCAATGATCAGGCGACCAAGACCAACCGGATCAACAACTGTACGGCTTTGGCGACCGCCCAGGGGCTGAGCTTCGACTTCGCCGGCGCCACGCCGCAAAACACCGACGACTTCCGCCCGAACTACACCTCGGGGATCGCGGGTCTCGCCGGCGGCAACCCGAACCTGAAGCCGGAACAGTCGGACTCCTTCACCTTCTCGACGGCGCTGCGTCCGCGCTTCATCCCGAACTTCAGCCTGGTGCTCGACTACTATGAGATCACCATCGACGACGTGATCGCGGCGGTCTCGGCCGATACGGCGGCGGCCAACTGCGTTGACGGTCCTTCGCTGAACGCCGACGCCTGTTCGACCATCTTCCGGACCGGCGGCGTCAGCCCGTTCGCCGTCGGCGGCTTCATCGAGCGTTCGTTCAACTACGCCTCGCTCAAGACCCGCGGTCTGGACTTCACGGCCCGCTACCGCATCGACACCGAGGAGATGTTCGGTCGCGACTTCGGTCAGCTGGAATACTCGCTGGGCGGCTCCTGGCTGATCACCCAGCAGCAGTACCTGAACGAGTCGGATCCGTCGGACTATGACGAGCTGGCCGGAACCCTGTTCTACCCGCGCGTCCGCATGACCTCGTCGCTGACCTGGACGCCGAACGAGACCTGGAGCGTGAACTGGACCGCCGACTGGCAGACGGCCCAGAACATCGTCTACGCCCGCGACTATGTCTCCAACATGGACTCGCGTCAGCCGAACGAACTGAGCACCGGCAACTTCGTCCGCAACGACTTCACCGTCCGCTACAACGTCAACGACGACCTGATGCTGCGCGCCGGTGTGGTCAACGCCTTCGACGCCGAACAGGCGCCGTATCTGGGCACGACGCTCTACTCGAACTTCGACCCCTACGGCCGCCGCTTCTTCATCGGCCTGAACTACAAGGCCTGGTAAGCCCGACCTCTGAAGACCCAGACGGGAGGCGTTCCAGCGCCTCCCGTCATCGACTTCCGGCGTATGGAGAGATGCGTCGGGATCGGGGACTCCCGTTCAGCCGATCGCTCCTTTCTTCCAGAAGGGCGCACCAGGAAGGGCGAAGAAGGATATCCCGCGAAAAAGAAGGCCCGACGGACATCGCCCCATGTCCGCCGGGCCTTTTCGCATTCTGAAGTCGGGAGAAGAGAGGAGGGCGGGCGCTTAGCGGACGCCCAGGATCCAGCCCTCTTCCTGCTCGACCTGTTCGATCAGCTCGGGCGAGGCGTCTTTCGGCGGACCGAAAGCCTTGGCCAGCTCGCCCTTGTCGTCCAGTTCCGCGAAGGCCACGGCCGTGGTGCGCACCTGGGCCTGATCCTTGAACTCGCCCTCGGCGACGGTGGTGGGCCACATCGAGGGCCAGACCTCGGCGACCAGAACCGACAGGGGCTCGACGTCGGCGGCGTCCAGCACGCGCCAGCCCGTGCCGAAGGGCCAGACGGCGGCCGAGGCGCCCAGGCTCTCCAGCAGGCGGCGAACGGCCGGGATGCCGACAAGGGTCTGGCCGCCGACGGCGCCGGCGCCGTGCATCTGCCAGTTCGACTTCGGCTGCAGCCGGCCCTTGCGCACGGCGTTCTCGGTCGCGCGGTATTCGGGGATGTCGGCGCCGGCGCCCGCAGGCGGCTTGGTCGTGGTCAGCCAGCGCTGCGCCTGGTTGGCGGGCGAGCCCCAGAAGGGCCAGGCTTCATCCGTCATGAGACGGTTCATCTTGGCCGCCACCTGATAGCGGTTGTTGGTGTTGTCCGGCTTGTCGACGATGTTGGCCGCGATGAATTTCCACATGGCCGACCAGATAGGCTCGCCGGTCAGCTTCAGGCGCGCGGCCGTGCCCGTGGGATAGCCCAACGAGAAGTCGAAGCCGACCAGCACCCGGTCGCCGCGCTTGCGATGGTCGGCCAGGATGGAGGCCAGCAGGGCCTCGCCCTCGGCGCGGGTCGCGACATTGTGGGTCTCGGTATAGAGGCGGAAACGCACGTCGCGCTTGGCCACCCCGATCCATACGGAGTTCTCGCCGAGTTTCTTGCCCTCGGCGGCGGTCCAGTCAGCGATCACATAGGCGTCGAAAAGGCGGGCCACGGCGGGCTCCTCAGAATTACTCAGGCACGAAAGGAATGGGGGCTTCTAGCGTTCCCCGTCGCTCGCCGAAAGGGCGATCAGGCCTTCAACAGCGCTTCCAGGTGCGACAGCCAGCGGCGGCCCAGACGCAGGGCCTCGGCCGGAGAGCCCGTCTGGGCCGGGGCGACGGCGTTCCACAGGCTCAGTTCGAACTCGGGATAGCGGGCGTCCGCGAACATCAGCCGCAGGGTGACCTGTTCGGCGTCGGGGGCCATGACGTCCAGCGACTTGCGCGGCTCGCCGCGTCGGATGCGCGCCAGGACGTGGCCGTCGACGATGACCTCGCCGCCCTCGACCTCTTCGAAGCCGTAGACCAGGCCATGGGCGCCCCGGTCCCACAGGACGGCGATCTGGCCGCCGTCGAAGTCGAGGCCCGCGGCCCGGCCTTCCGTCGGCGACAGGGCCTCGGCCTCCGGCTGGACGCCCAGGGACTTGAGCAGGGCGCGGCGCATCCGGCGCTCGGGCTCCATCCACCAGTTCAGCGTCAGGGCGCCGGTGGTCAGGGCCGCGGCGGCGAGGCCGACCAGCAGGATGACCCTGAGCGCCTCGCCCATCAGGCGTCGAGAGCCAGTTCGACCACGACAGGGACGTGGTCCGAGGGCTTGTCCATGTCGCGGGCGTCGCGGTGGGTCTCCACGTTCCGGAACCGGTCGGCGGCCTGGGGCGACAGCAGGTGGAAGTCGATGCGGATGCCGTTGTTCCTCTGCCAGGCGCCGGCCTGATAGTCCCAGAAGGTGTAGGTCCCGGGGGGCTGCTCGCCCAGTTCGCCGGCCTCGGACAGGCCCAGCCACTTCAGCGCCTTGAAGGCGGCGCGGCTCTCGGGCTGGAACAGGGCGTCGCCGACCCAGTCGGCCGGGTTCTTCGCGTCCACCGGCTCGGGGATCACGTTGTAGTCGCCGCACAGGACGAAGGGCTCCTCCAGCGCCAGCAGGTCGCGGGCGTGGGCGTTCAGCCGGTCGAACCAGGCCAGCTTGTACGGAAACTTGCCGGTGCCCACCGGATTGCCGTTGGGCAGATAGATGGCCCCGACCCGCACCGGGACCGGCGCCTCGACCAGGGCCTCGATATAGCGCGCCTGATCGTCGTCGGCGCCGTCGGGCCCCGCGCCCTCCGCTCCGGGCAGGCCGCGCCGGATGTCGCTGAGGGGGAATTTCGAGAGGATGGCCACGCCGTTGTAGGTCTTCTGGCCGTGGGTCTCGACGTTGTAGCCCAGCCGCTCGAACTCTTCGCGCGGGAATTTCTCGTCGATCGTCTTGATCTCCTGGAAGCAGACGACATCGGGCGCGGCCGCCTCAAGCCAGGCCAGCACCGTCGGCAGACGGGCGTTGACCGAGTTCACATTCCAGGTGGCGATACGCATGGCTGCGAGGCTAGGGCGATCCGTCCGAAAGCGAAAGGGCCGCCCCGCTTTCGCGAGGCGGCCCTTGAAGGCGTCGTCTGTGATGCTTCTTACCGCTGGGTCGTGGGCGCGGCGGCCGGGGCCGGGGCCGCGGCCGGAGCCGGCGTCAGGGTGCAGCCACCGCCGATGCGCTGGGCGGTGGCGCAGGGGTAGGCCTGCTGAACCGCCATCTCGTTGTTGAAGCGCACGATAAAGCCGTCGGCGCCGGCGCACTTGGCTTCATAGAAGGAGCCGTTGGCGTTGGCGCCCATGTAGCGGGCGCCGTTGACGTCGCACGCCGGGGTCTGGCCGCTGGCGAGGAAGGCCTTCAGCGAGGCGATCTGCTCGTCGGGGGTGGAGTATTTGCAGGCGTCGGAATGGCCGAGCTTGATGCATTCGGTCTTGGACCAGCCGGTCGCGGTCTTCTCGATGCGATAGCCGTCCGTGCCGGCGCAGCCGACCTCGTAAACGACGTTGTCGCCCGACGATTTGCCGACGGCGCTGCCCTGATCGACCGTGCAGCTCACGCCGGCTTCGTGGGCGTAGCCGGTGACGACGGCCAGGACGTTGTTGTTGGCCGGAAGCTGGCACTGCAGGCCCACATCGGCGGCGGGGTCGCGCGAGCGGCTCGTGTCGGCCTGGCCGAACAGGACGACGCAGTCATAACCCTGGGGCGGCGTGGCGCCGATCAGGATGAAACCCGGGCCCGTGCTGCAGGCGGCTTCATAAACGTGTTGGTGTTCCGCGTTGTCGCCGCGCAGGGCCGCCTCGGTGACGGTGCAGCCGGTGTTGGCGGCGGTGGCCAGCTCCTGAGCGCTTGCCTTGATCTGCTCGGGGCTGGGGGCGTTGCGTCCGCGTTGCGGGGCGGAGGCGCGATTGGTGGAGACGCTGCGGCCGCCGCCGATGCGGCCGGGCAGCACCTGTTCGCCGCGCGGACCGGTTCCGGTGGCGGTGCCCGACGGCGCGGGGGTGGTGGTCTGGGCCATGGCCGGCGCGACGCCCGCCAGACACAGGACCGCTGAACAGAAGGCGACGAGCAGGTTTCGATTGAACACGGGAAAGCTCCGGGCAGAACAGGTCGTGACTGCATTGACCCGCCTGCGGGGCGCGGTCAAGGCGCGTTTCCCTGCGCAAGGGGCGCCGTCTCTGGACGGGGCTCGGCGGATGGGTTTATGTGCAGCGTTTCGATTGGAGACTGACTTGGCTGATGGCGTGACCGTGACGGAGACGGCGTCCGGACCCCGTACCGAACGGGGCCTGACCTATCCGCTCGGCGCGCCGCCCGTTCCCGGTGAGGCGGTCGAGGCCGCGGCCGGGGTGCTGTGGCTGCGCCTGCCCCTGCCGATGTCGCTGGACCACATCAATGTCTATGCGCTCGCCGATGGCGACGGCTGGACCCTGGTCGACACCGGCCTCTACACCAAGGCCTCGATCGCGGGGTGGGAAGCGGCGTTCGCGGGCCCGCTCGGGGGCAAGCCGGTCAAACGGGTGATCTGCACCCATATGCATCCCGACCACCTGGGCCTGGCCGGCTGGCTGTGCGAGCGGTTCAAGGTCCCGCTGCTGATGTCGCGGTTGGAGTATGTCACCGCCCGGATGCTGGTCGCGGACACCGGCCCGGCGCCGGCTGAGGGCGAGACCTTTTTCCGCGCGGCGGGCTGGGACGACGAACGCATCGACGGCTGGCGGCGCGAGTTCGGCCGCTTCGGCAAGGGCGTCTATCCCATGCCCCAGAGCTATCAGCGGCTCAGCGAGGGCGATGAGATCGAGATCGGCGGCGACGTCTGGACCGTGGTCGTCGGCAACGGCCATTGCCCCGAACATGTCTGCCTGTGGCGCAAGTCCGACGACGTCTTCCTGTCGGGCGACCAGATTCTGCCGCGCATCTCGTCCAACGTCTCGGTCTGGCCGACGGAGCCCTTGCAGGACCCGCTGGGCGACTGGCTGGCCTCGCTGTCGAAGCTGCGCGCCCTCCTGCCGGAGAACGTCTTCGTCCTGCCGTCGCACGGCGAGCCCTTTACCGGCGTCCATACGCGGCTCGACGCCCTGACCAAGGGGCATCACACCGGCCTGACCCGGCTTGAGCGCGCCCTGCGCGAGCCGCGCCGGGCCATCGACGTCTTCTCCAGCCTGTTCGCCCGCCCCATCGGCGACGGCGTCTTCGGCATGGCCACCGGCGAGAGCATGGCGCATCTGAACTATCTGGAAGCGCAAGGGCGCGCTCGCCGCGACCGCGACGCCGACGGCGTCGACTGGTGGACGGCGACCCGAACCGACACTGAAATCGGGAACGATCCCGAAGAGGAAACGACCCAATGAGCGACCCCATCCGCACCGAACTCAACGACGGCGTCCTGACCGTCACCCTGGCGCGGGCCGAGAAGAAGAACGCCATCACCCAGGCCATGTACGCCGCCCTCGCCGAGGCGACGGAGCGGGCCCAGACCGACGCCGCCGTGCGGGTTTTGGTGTTCAAGGCCGAGGGCGACAGCTTCTCCGCCGGCAACGACATCGCCGACTTCATCGCCATCGGGACCAGCGGCGGCGGTCAGATGCTGGACGCCCCCGTCTTCCGCTTCCTCAAGAGCCTGGCCGAGCTGGACAAGCCGGCGGTGGCGGCGGTGCGCGGCCGCGCGGTCGGCATCGGGGTGACCCTGCTGCTGCATTGCGATCTGGTCGTGGTCGCCGAGGATGCGCTTCTGTCGACGCCCTTCGTCAACCTGGCCCTGGCGCCCGAGGCGGCGTCCTCCATGCTGCTGCCGATGGTCATGGGCCATCAGCGGGCCTTCGAGATGTTCGCCCTCGGCGAACCCATCGACGGCAAGACCGCCTTCGCCTGGGGTCTGGCCAACCGCTGCGTGCCGGCCGCTGAGGTCGAGGCCGTCGCCGATGGTCTGGTCGCGAAACTGGCGGCCCGCGCGCCCAATTCCATCCGCAAGACCAAGCGGTTGATGCGCGACGCCGAACAGATCTGGGCCCTTATGCAGCGCGAAGGCGAGGCCTTCGGATCGCAGCTCTCCAGCCCCGAAGCGATGGAGGCCTTCATGGCCTTCAGCCAGAAGCGGGCGCCGGATTTCTCGAAAGCCGGTTGAACCCGTCACACTAAAAGCCTAGGTGCGCGCGCCATGACCGCCGCCGCCGCCCTTCGCAACACGTCTCTGGCCATCACGCCGGAACTGCCGTCCGACCGCGCCGCGGTCGAGGCGCTGGTTCTGGCCGCCTTCGGCCCGGGCCGCTACGCCAAGACGGCCGAGCGGATTCGCGAACACGCTCGCATGACCCTGGGTCTCGTCGCCCGCGATGAGGACCGCATCGTCGGCTCGGTGCATCTGTGGGCGGTCAAGGTGGGCGAGGTTCCGGCCGTCTTTCTGGGGCCCATCACCGTCGATGCGAGCTGCCGCAAGGGCGGGCTGGGCGGCGATCTGGTCGCGGCCTGTGTCGAGGCGGCGCGTCAGGACGGCGTCGGCGGCGTCCTGCTGATCGGCGATCCGCCTTATTTCGAGCGCTTCGGCTTCCTGCCCGCGCCGGACGCCATCCTGCCCGGCCCGGCCGACCGCCGTCGGGTCATGTGGCTGCCGATCACGCAGCCGGTTCCCTCCGGCCCCGTCACGCCCGCCTCCTGAACGGGTTTGCCGCGCGGTCCCGGCGCGCTTAAGTCAGGGTATGACGGATCAACCGACAGGACTGGCGGG
>Ga0209630_10004399_pt1 | contig 12375 bp, 23 predicted proteins | sample COG_01_FD_184745 | JGI IMG/M metagenome (GOLD analysis project Ga0209630, IMG submission 184745) | Pelagic Microbial community sample from North Sea - COGITO 998_met_01 (SPAdes) (version 2) | ecosystem: Environmental > Aquatic > Marine > Neritic zone/Coastal water | place: Helgoland, sampling... | reverse complement strand
TACTAAGTCTGGAAACTCTGCACGTACTTTGCGAACGTGTGCTGCAAAGTGATCACTATAACCATTTGCAATGTCCATACAAACATACTTGAGCTTGTGTTCACATTCTTTTTTTACTTGCAATAGTTTGTTATAATCACTATCACCTGTGCCAATACTCATGGCTACATTTTCGGTGCGTTGTATAGAGTCACCATCTAAGTCTGCACCATTAAAGTACTCGATCAGATATTCTGCGCTGTATGTCTTAACCAAACAGGTAAACATTTCTCCTTCAGCAAGTTTGTCTGCCATACGCATTGTACCAACACCGTCCATGTTACTTGCCATAATAGGAATACCGTCGTAGTGATATTCATTAGGCAATGGTTCTGCAATGTCGTGATCGTAATGTCTAAACTGAAACTTACGATTAAGTTTGACTTGTAATCTGCTTTTCAACGTACTACGTTTTGGACGTATCAGCACATCTTTGTAGTCAAGTTTAATATCTTGATCAATACGCATTAAATTTTCTCTCCTATATTAAATGATACACTTATTCTATCAGTTGTAGTTTTATTTCCTTCAACGCTGTGTCGCATCCAGCCAGGAAATATATAAAGTGCATTTGTTTTTGCCGCGTATGTAGCCCTAGTACTTGTATAGTAAGTAGACTTATGAATTTTAGTTGGAATATGATATTCAGCACCGTCGCTTCGTTCGAACTGTATATTACCTTGTTCTGGTGTTGCATCAATATAATAAACACCACTAAAAACACTACCTACATGGTTGTGTAGATGATTGTAGCTTCCTGGCGGATTTATATTGATCCACATGTTATATAATTGTACTTCTGCCAATCCGACCTGGGTAGCACATTCTTGTGCTTCTTTAGAAATATAATTTGCTAATTTTTCAATTTCGGAATTACTGTCTAGTGTAAGATCGCTACTTTGCCAACCGCCGTAGTTACTAATTACTCTACCATTATCGTTAGATTTGCATTGATATGCATATTTTTTAAGATCATCGTTATTGATCGAATTTACAATACTACTCCAAATTACACTAGGAAACCACAACTCTGTGTGCATTGCCATTTCTAAAATCCATCGTCCTGTAATTTGCGTTGTTTCTTTTTCCAACGAGCAATGCCTGCGGCTTTTGCCTTAGCACGTTTCAAACTTGGTTTTTCGTAGTGCTGTCTTTCACGGAATTCTTGTATAATTCCTGCGTCTTGCACTTTCTTTTTAAATTTACGTAGAGCTCCGTTGAAGTCTCCGTTACGCACTACTACCGTCATACCTTCAACGTTTCCGTTGTTGTTCTTTGGTCTAAATGGCCTATTGTCTCTCAAGTGTTCCTCCTATATGTTCCACTAAATTGTCTAAATTATATATTCTATTTGGACTTATCTTATTATAAAACAGGTCTTCACCATTTGTCAACCAAAAAGTGTTGCTTTTGGCAATAAAGTATGAAGATAGTTTACTAATTTCGGCTGGGCAGTTATCAATGTCTAATATAACACAATCTACTTCTCGTGCTAGGCTTAATAACCAATCTGGATGATGATCGTCTGAAGTATGTTCATAAAGATAAAGGTTAAATGTACTATCAATTTTTTCTATTACATTATTAAATTGCTCTTTAATACTATCACTAGGATATATTAAAAGAAAACTATAACTGTCGTTGTATAATTTATCTGGTGCTGTTATTAGATTTATTTTATTCACTTATCACCTATACGTTTCCAAATGCTATCGTTAGACTGCTCTTCGTTTTGTATATATCCATCTTTTGAAGGCTGGTCGATTATATCTGGTTTAGTGACATATGATTTCCAAGGTAGTGTATCAATTACGCCTCTAATGTACATTTCTTTATAAGTTTTTATTGTTGAACCTGGATGATCGTCTTTCCAACGTTGTTTGGCTGCTTTCCAATCTAAGTCTTCTTCTTGTTCTTCTAATTCAAGTTCACGTTGTTTTGAAACGTCCGATGATTCTACCTTTTTTTTTGAATCTACTTCTTCTTCAGATGCTGTAGCACTTCCTCCGGTGTCCTGCTCGGTACTAGTTCTTTCTTGGGTTTGGTCACTGTCAGGAACTTGTTCTTCGTCAGGTTCCACATCGCTCCGTCCCGATAGACTTTCCTCATCATCGGCTTTTCTATCTCGTTCATCAGGTTCCACATCACCATTTTGTATATTGCTGTCTGTAGGTTGATCCACTCGTTCATCTACTTCTTCCTCTTTGGGCGGATAACCTGGATTTGCTATCATCATTTCCGCTCTTTTTCGCTCGTACGATTCCCAGTCAATTTCATCGTCTTTTTTTGAGTAACGCCATTCAAATGTATATTGACTTGCAATTAGTAGTAGAACTGCTAATGGATCAAACACAAAGATAATAATTATAATTACCCAACGTACTGCTTCTTCAAGCATGTTGTTGTCTGCGGCTTCACCATAAACAAACTCAGCAATATATTTGATAGGTCCTACTTCTGCTTCTAGTTTTCTATACTCGCCTTCAAGTTTATATTTCTCTTCAACAAGTGTATCTAGTTCTGCTTCTGCTGTTTTAATTTTTAATAGTTGTTCATCAACAGCCGTATCAATTTCATCTGCTTTGTCTGTTTGTGCTAGTTGTGAACGTAGTCTTTCGATTAGTGCTTGACTGTTAACTACTTGTGCTTCTGCACTTTCACGTAGTCTTTGAATTTCATCTCTTGCTGTTTGTATAACAGGAGATTCAGTTTGACGCACTTCGTCAATCTTACCTAGCATAGTTAGTTCACGTTCTTTGAGTGCAGGTATTTGTACTGTGCGTATGTCTTTAACTACATCTGCTAGTCTTACACGTTCTGCATCTACAGTTGATGTAGCATCTTTACGTACTTGTGCTACTTCACCTTGTATTTGTGTGATTCTATCACGTTGTCCTTGTACCCACTTAGCAAGAGCAGTTCTAGTGTTACCACCAAACAATCCATCGCTAGTAACACCGATAATGGCTTGCCCTGCACGTACTTGTCCATTCTCTTTTGATTGTAATTGGTTTGTGACACGAATAATTTCCTCTTCAAGTGCGGCTATTTGTGCTAGTAAAGGTTCAACCCCGCTTGAGTCTGTATCTAAGTTTTCAATCTTTGCTTCGTATTCTTTAGCACTAGTTTCTAAACGTAAGATCTCTGCTGTAATACTTGTTAATTGATCTTCGTACGGTTTAGTACGACTTGTATCAGTTGCTCTAGCATCTGTAATAATTTTGTTTTGTTGTTCAATAGCAGGTTTGATACGATCAAATGCTTTGTCAATACGCTCTTGTTCTTTATCAATCTGTGCTTGTATGTTAGCGTCACTACCTGTGCCACTAGTTTCTAATGCTTTAATTTTATCATCAGCTCTATCAATGACTGCATTAAGTCTTACAATCTCATTTTCAATTTGTGTAACTTGTGCTACACTTTCTTCACCTGCACTTGTTTGTTCGATGTGTGCTTTACTTAAGAAGCCAAAGATACCCATACTTGTAATAAACATGAGTACAACTACTGCAACTGCTAGGTAACTTTTAAGCCACCAGGTAGCCTTGTTCCAATACTTATGAAGCCATACTGCGGTAACAAGTTTACCTACTTCAAGTATGCCTCCCATAATCATAATAGGAACTGCGGCCGCGGCAAAGATAGCCACAAGGCCTGCGACAGAGTAATATATTGCTACTGCACTAATACATAATGCAGTTATCATTGTTAAAATTGCTAAGAACATTGTATAGTATTTACCTGGTTCTTGTCTTCTAGATATAGCGTGTTTTATTGGAATCTCCACTTTTTAGATGAATTACTATAACAGGCAGTCTCTTGGAAGTTTTTATGTTTGCCTCTATACATCATTGTATTAAACAAGTAATGACATCCTGTTGCATCAATCTGTACAAGTTTTACGATACCGACACTGTTGCCAGGTACTTCCCATTTGCACTGCTCACCTACTTGCATAGAACGTAATGCAAATTCTACACATCTATTATATTCAATTCGTGCAACTTTAGGAATTGTATAGTATTCACGTTTGTATGAGTTTATTACAAATGCCGTTGCACTAGTGTTAGGTTGATACTGTGTAGCTACACTTATATTACTTGTATGTTGCGAACTACATGCACCAAGTGTAAAACTAATTAAAACTAGGATAAGCAAATGCTTCATTTACTGGCCTCCAGGTTGCGTTACCTCTATGATCTGTAAATTTACATAACAAGGTCTTACCTGCTTTAGGATCATTTCGAGAAGTATCAAGCGGTCGACTCATTCGACAATCGTTTGCAACTCCTACATCTTTAACAACGTGTTCTACTCTAGGTTTATCTGTACATTCAGTTAAGCCTTCGCTACTGACGTTGTTGCCTTTTGTATAAATTTTAGTTGTCTGATAACAGTATTGTTGATTGTCATGATAAGCATACTGTGAATTGGAGGAGCAGGCCGATAATACAGCCAGAGCTCCAATTAGTAATACTAACCTATACATTATTCAGTTACCGAAATAACACGTGAAGTATTGTTTTGTGCAATTACGTTTGCAGATTTTCCTTCTGCAAGTAATGCATCAAACACATCTTTACGCATACTAAGTTTTACAAAAGTATAAGTTTTGCCTGCATATTTGAACGTGCCTGTTTCACGTGATACATGTTCACGAATTGCTGTATTGTCAACTTTGTAACTAATAATAGTATCTGTTTGTCTTTGTTCAGAACCATTGTTGTCTGTAAACTTCAATACAGTTTCTGAATTAACTTTACTATTAATACGTTTTGCAAAGTTATTCATTGCAATCGCATACATTTGTTCTTCAGCGGCTTGTACAAAAATACTTTCACCTGCACCGCAAGCATAAGCATAATCTTCTTTCCACCAGAACCATCCTTCAGTACCTGTCTCGGCACAATTAGCATACCATTTAGGTTGTGCATAAGTGTCACGTTCTGATATTTCAACGTACTTGCTTGAGCAAGCGCCTAGTAGTGTTAGAGCACCAATTATGATGCCGGTTCTTATAATGCCTTTCATTTAAGCCTCCATAGCCTTGAGTTGTTTGTTCATTATGTTTATATAATACTACAATTTAAAGTAGTAGTCAACCTATTTTGGTAAACCTTTAGTTCCATCTGTAAAAGATGTGTACTCCGATACGTCCTACTAGGTCAAAATCATGACGCCATTTTGGTGCTACATAATTAGCATGATAGTGTGTTGCACCTTCAGTTATTCCTCGAAATTTACGTTCTTGTACAATACGGTATGCAATTTCTTGTGCTTTACGCCAAGAGTCACTGTCACGAACTGCGTCCGAACGTCCGTCACAGAACCACGAGAATTGACATTTGTTTCGAATAGGAATATATTTACGTTCACTATCTGGAAGATCAGGATACTGTTTAGTCTTCCAACTTTCCTTCATACGTGCTTGCATTACTACTTCGCAAACTGTATTTGGATACCGGGTATCAAGTGTTCTATTAATAGTTACGTCAGCAACAGCATACTGACCTGCAATAGGTTCTGCTCTTGCTTCGTGATAAATGTTCATCGCCAAACAGTAAAGTTCTGGTTGTGATTCTGCTGTGTATAGTTCACTTTTGATCGAATTTTGGAAGTCAGTTGCATTACCTGCTTGAGCTGAACTTACCACAACTAGTGCCGTGATATAAATTAGTAAACTTCTAAACATTTGTTTGCCTTTCGCTTTGTTAAGTCGATGTATTATTTAAAGTGTTATTGTGTATACTTTTGTGCATACTTTAGTTTCTACGCATTTGTGCTATTTCTGTAGCCTGCTTTGATCCGTTCTTATCGTCATCATCAGCAAATACAGGAACCATGTTGCTCTTGTGCATTGTTGCAATACCTACAAGTCTACGTTCACCTGAGTATTGTAATGGTTGTTTTTGTAGAGCAGGAGCAAAACTGTCTTTACTAACACGACTAGGAACATGTTGTGTTTCACGTAGCTTAGGACCTTCCCAAGTCCATGCCTTGTTAGATGTTTTTGCTTTGGGTTTGAAGTTGCCACTTACGTATTCGACATACTCGTCGAACGTCATCACATTACTGTGTGCGTGTATACGTTTCATATATTTGTTGTGTTCGCGATGATCTTTTTGTAACTTTTCTAGTCTACCGGCAGTCATCTTAGTTGCCTTACGTTTTTTGGTATTGAGCGATGTCATACCACGTACTAAACTCATTGTCATACTATTGCGCCTTTCGTTTGCCTATTACTTGTATATAATAGCACGTCTAGGCGCAAAAGTCAAGTTATTTTGGTAACTTTAATTACGCAAATGCTCTTCTTTGCATAATTTTGTATGTAGATTCTGGTCTACCTACTGAATCGTTTGAGTTAGTTTCAACTACTCTTACGTCAAAACCAGCATCTCTTAGCTCAGTTAATCTAGCACCTGGAGACATAATGTCCAAGTTATCAGTTAGATCTTCTGTTGTAAAAGATTTACCATTGCCCCAGTAGTTTTCTAGGATTTGTTGGTTTTGTGTGCCTTCTTTAAAGAACTTAGTTCCTTTAGCTTTAGTTTTCATGTTTTTACTCCTTATTATTTTTTTTATTAAGTTTAACATAATTAAAACTAATATACAATAATAAAGCGCAAACGTCAACCTTTTTTGGTAAACTAATAATTTTCCGCGTATTTTAGCGGTTTATTCGGCCATTTCTGCTACAGCGGCATCATAGGTTTCTTTGGCCATAACGCCATTTTCGAGCAATCTTGTTCTATTTGCCATGTGCTGTGCATCAACTTCGTCCTTAGAACCACCAAAATATGCTACAGCATGTCCCTCTTCGACAAGTATAGTAGTGCATCTTCTGTCGTCTTCGGTAATAAAGTCTCCGAGGATACGTCCGAACTTGCCTTTTTTGTCTTCTCCGCTTCGATCGATTTCTGTTTTAAGTATTTGGATCGATCCGATAGGTAATAGTTCTTTGAGTCTTTCTTTACTTGCAAGTCCAAAGGCTTTCTCCACTTTATCACGTGTTCTTGATTCTGGTGTGTCTATGCCCATCATGCGTACACGCTCTTTGTGCATCCACATTCCAAAGCCTAGATCTATATCTACGTCAACTGTATCTCCGTCAACGACCCTAAGGATTTTACATTTATACTCGTACATTATTGCCCTCTCTTTTATTTTTGTTTATCTAATATGTCCTTCATGACATTAGTTGCTGTGTTAGTAAAGCACCTTGGTGCTACACTGTGTATGATTAGGGCAGGCACCAACAGTTGTAATTTCACTGCTGTCTTTAGTGCTACCTTCATATGCTCTAATGGGGTTTGGTCGACTGATGCTAGATGTAACTTACATTGTTTACTGAACATTGTCGCCGACCATATCAAATAGTGCAGGACCAAAACTACTTGCGGCCCATCCTAATGCTACGATAGTAATTACTCCATAGATTAACCATTTAATCTTAAAGTCATCTACAGTCATCTTTAGTGCTACTAGTTCGTTGCCTAAGATGCGTACTGCTACTTCCATCTTACCTGTGTTGTCTTCTTTTGACATTTACTTCCCCTGTCCTTTATACTTCTTGTAACTTCTTTTTTTACTCTTGTTCATAGAACTAAACTTTGTTCTACTGTGGTTTCCACCTTGACTTGTCTTTTTTGGTTGTGTTTCATGTGCTACGAAAAACTTATGTAATTTCATAACCCTCCTTGGTTATGTATGTATTTATTGATTTATTTAGTTTTTAGGAGGGTGTTGTAGTGGTGAAGACGCTGTCGAAGCATCTCTTGTGCCATAGGATCGGACTCTTTGCGTAGTTGCTCAATGATCTGTTTGCATATCTCAGATGGAGATTTACGCTTGTTTTTATTCTTATTATGTTTCATGGAGTGTATTATATTTAGTCATAAAAAAGGGGTCGCCGAAGCAACCCCCAAGTTGTTTTGTTTTAACTATTAAAAGCTAAAACTGACACCCGCCATTGGTGACCAATCTTCAGCATCTGTGTCATAATTAACACCTGCACTTAGTTCTGCACCTGCATAGTTGAATACATACTCGCCGCCTATATTTTGCATTGAGTCTGTTTCGTCGCCGTTAAGATAAGCTGTTAAGCCACTTACTGCTACTGTACCTTCATATGCAAAATGTTCTGCATCTGCGTCATATGTCATTAAGGCGCCGGCTGTTGCAACACCTAAGTCTACATTGCTTATTTCACCACCCCATACATAGTTTTCACTTGTACGGTTGTAGTCTACTGATGCTGTTACATCTGCAATATCTGCACCAAATGTGTATGCACCTTGTATGTTGCTTACTTCTGATACATCAGTTGTCCAGTTAGACAAACCTAATGCTACACTTGCGCCGCCCATTGTTACTTGCAATGACTCAGTCATTACTGGAGTTGCTAGTGTGCCGTTTGCTACTGCATCTGCTGTTGTGCCTGGCATCAAATCATTGTCATCGCCAAATGCTAAACCAAACGCACCTACTGTAGTTCCTACAGTCCATGTGTCTAGTGTTAGAGCATTGCCGTCTGTTGCTTTAAAATCTAAATCTACAGTTGCAATGTCACCGGCATCAACATCTAGTTCGATGCCCATTGTGCCTGCTGTTTTGTTTGCTGCTGTCTCAGCAAAGTCAAGTGTTACTGCACCAGTAATAACTGGAACAGGAGTAGCTTCTACTGTTGTTGTGTCAGCTGTCGCTAATGTCGCTGATGAAAGCGCCAAAAGAGCCGCTGTGGCGATTGTTGTTATTCGCATATTCTTTCCTTAAATTATGATAAATTAAAAAGTGCCTACCTTATTGTTCTGCACTGTATATACTTATCTGTTTATAGTCCAAATCTCACCGATCTGAAATTAAATAAAAAAGAGTGTTACATTTCTGCAACACTCTTTAATGCTATGTTTGGTAACAAGGCCTAACTACCCCGTAACAGACTAAGCTGCTAATGCCATCTCTGGCGCTATATTTGCGTTTGCAATTATAAGTTTCGTTCGCGATAACCGTGCTTACATCCGGATAACTCCACTCATCTATTAACTACCTGTCGATCCTATTTCGACCCCATCATAAGCACACTCAGTAAATGTGTTTATGGTGGAGTCGCCGGGTACCGCCCCCGGGTCCAGTCTAGCGTTTGAATTGCTTCAACGTTACATTATTATTTATATAACCATTATATTCAAATGTCAAGAACTTTTTTATATTGTCCAACTTTTTAATTGTTCTTTAGTAGGTTTCATATCCGGAAGTTTTTCTACTTTCCCACCTTTGTCTAAGAACGCTCTCATTTTCTCATCAAGCTCTTTTTGTTTTTCTTGCGGAGTCTTTTCTATTTCGCCTGCTTTATAGGGTCTATTGATTCCTGAAAACTTTGGCATAAATTTATAGTCCTTTCTATATTAAAATATAAGACTATTTATAGCGTATTAATGTAAATTTGTCAACCTAAAATTAGATCCATAGCAAACTTTTTATCGCTTAGATCTTCAGATGCTTTGTCTTTTTCTTCGCCATCTGGTCTAATAGGCTCTAACCAAGTGTCTGCTATATAAGCTCTAGGACTAGGACCAAACTGTATATTTAAATCTTCTGCTTCAATCCACCAGTAGTTATCTGTAATTGGAGCCATACAGTTCATGCCTCTAAATGTAAATAATGACCCTTTTTCAAATCTTCCTATAAGTTCTGCTACTTTTACAATGCGTCCTATATTTTCTTGACGAACACTCATTTTAATAACAGCTACATCGCCTTGTTTACATTTCATCTTTGACCTTACTATTTTGATGTTTCATTATTAATGCGTATACATCATCTGTTTTTTTCAATATTCCGTTTGATTGCACAACAAATACATCACCGGGCTTGTATAAATGATTGCCTTTGTAGGTTCCATCTTTCTTTAGTCCCATTACTTCACCTGGCCAATCTCCTTTAACTGTAAAGTCCTCTCCAAACTGTTCTATAGCATAATCAAGCCACATCATGAATAAATCTCCTTTTTACAAATAGTATAAGTAGTTATATGATATTTTGGATTGGATTTACAGTAATGGTACTTAACGAAGGTTTCGTTATAATGAGACATGTACATCCATGGTTTGCAAACAAACGCCAAGAACTTATTGATCGCTTAGGCGACAAATGGAAAAGAATACATGGTGCATTAGACTACACTTGGATAGGTGGAGTTTCGCTAGGTATTATTTTAGATCTAACAAACTGGAAATTATATGCTAGTGCGTTAGGCTTGTTCTGGGGATTTGTTGCTGTAACTGTTTATTTGCCATTACTAATTAAAAAATTAAGGGCTTAACCGCTTACATAAGGTTTACCTGCAGGAGGAGTATACCAATTTTTTTGATTGTGTATCTTGCCTAGCAATGTGTAGATTTGCTTTATCTCTGCTTCTATTTTTATTTTGCTACTGTCTTTTTTAACAGTTTCTTTTCGTCTGAGTAATCTACCCATTCGATATTTCATAGCATTTTCTACTAAGTCAAGTTCTGCTACATCAAAGTCAAATTTTGTATTTGGTTTTACCAAAGCCCTAAGGCCCTTCCGTTTCCTGCTATGATCATAAAACACGTTAGTAAATGTAGTACGATCCAAAAAGTACGAAAAGCCAGAGCCTTCTTTACATCTGATTGTGTAATAGGAAGGAACTCTGGCTTATCGTCGTCGTTAATGCCTATGGGCATACCAACAGTTCTAGCCCAAACTTTAAGCCAGCGCCGTTGACCGCTCATTACATTGCGTTCTTTTTATCTTGAATTTCTGCTCTACGTGATTTTGTTAATTTACCTAAGTCACCTAGTGCTTTTCTTGCTCTTGCGGCTGCGGCTTTAACGCTTTTATCTTCGAATGTTTCAGATTCTGCTAGATAATTGTTAAAAGCCTGTACTATTTCTTCGTGTATTGTCATATTATTCTCCTTGTAATTTTAAATTATAACAGGTTTGTTATTATTTGTCAACCTTTTTAATCGCCTACGTTGACATCACTACTACCAGTTGAAGGTTCTCCACAAACTGCAGCTTTGTCTCCTGCATTGCAAACAGCAATCCCGCCTATAAAGACAGCATTTGACCCTGCTATAATAGTTTGTGGTATATGCGGTGGTGTGCCATGTCCTGCAACGCCGTCTCCGTCTACTATAACTTCTTCGTTATTTGCAAAGACAGTTTTTTGACTTGGTTGTAAGTCTCCACCTGCGGTGTCGTTGTCTCTACTTATGCCTGGCATTAGCCGTGTCCAGTTCCGTTATAGTTAGTATCTTCTATGTAACTTACCATTTGTTCGTATCCGCCAACTTTGTTTCCGCCAACAATAATTTGCGGGAACGTTCTTGCTGTTGGGAATTCTTCGAATACTTGTTCTCTAGTAAAGTCTTTGCCTAGTTCTTTGTATTCGTATTTCAGTTGTCTTGATTCGCATAATGCTTTTGCCTTCATGCAACTTGGGCATGCAGGTTTTCCCCATATGGTTATCATAAACTAAATCCTTTCAATGAATCCTTGTCTACGTCTTGTTTGATACCGCCAATAATATATGACTCTACTTCTGTCTCTTGTGGAGCAACTTGTAGTCCTGATGAACTCAACCAATGCTGTGTCCAAGGAAGTGGGTTAGTGTTAACAGGCTGATCAAAAATTGCTTGCATACCCAGCGCCTTTAACCTGCGGTTTGCAATATACTCAACATATTGATTTAAAAGTGCTGCATTCAAACCAATCATTGAACCATCTTTAAATAAGTATTCTGCCCAGTCCTTTTCTTCTGCAACACATTCACGCCACAAGTCGTATACATCTTCTTGGCACTCTTTTGCAATACTTGCCATTTCGGGATCGTCTTTGCCTTGTGCCCAAATTTTCAATATGTGTGTGCTAAGTGCTAGATGCTGTGCTTCGTCGCGAGCAATAAGACTAATAATCTTTGCAGAGCCTTCCATTAGCTTTAGTTCGCCAAAGCCAAATGTACAAGCAAAACTTACATAGAAACGCAAGCCTTCTAAAATATTTACAGTTTGCATAGCAAGATATAGTTTCTTCTTAACGTCACGCATGTTGCCTTTTTTACGATGTATGAACGCATCAGCTGCTTCTGTAAACGCATCGTAATGTTTAGTAACACTTGTTGCACGAGCAATAATCTTTTCGTCATCTAAAATAGTGTCAAACACTTCTGCAGGATCAGCATATACATTTTTCATAATGTGTGTATAGCTACGTGAATGGATTGTTTCAAAGAAGTCCCAAGTAACAATACATCCTTCTAGTTCAGGAAGTGAAACATGCGGCAAAAATGCTAGGCATGGACCACGTC
>Ga0209630_10004393_pt1 | contig 12399 bp, 9 predicted proteins | sample COG_01_FD_184745 | JGI IMG/M metagenome (GOLD analysis project Ga0209630, IMG submission 184745) | Pelagic Microbial community sample from North Sea - COGITO 998_met_01 (SPAdes) (version 2) | ecosystem: Environmental > Aquatic > Marine > Neritic zone/Coastal water | place: Helgoland, sampling... | reverse complement strand
TCGCCTGCAGCCAATGACTGAATACTTTCATTACCATGACTGATAGCGAGCTCTGCAGCTCGACCAGACAACCAAGCTCCCATGCGTGCTGCATCTTGAGGCTCCAAACCCTGAGCCAGCAAAGAGCTGGTAACTCCGGTCAGCACATCACCCTGACCACCGCTCGCCATGCCGGGATTACCAGTAGCGTTGAAATACACAGGAGAACCAGAGCGAGCCACCAGTGTATGAGCCCCTTTAAGCAGTAAAGTCGATCGATCATATCGTGTCGCAAAGGCCTTTGCAATATCGATGCGGTCCACCCCTGCCCACTCAGGAAAAAGCCGAGCCAACTCGCCCGGATGGGGTGTCAGTATGAAGTTGGGCCCCATGCATTGTTCGATACCTGCATCCGCTTCCTTACCCGCTTCTGCAATGCGATTCAAGCCGTCAGCATCAATGACGACGGGGATACTCATGCGCTGAAGAAGATCCAAAAAAGATGTTTCTGACTCCTTACTGCCGCGACCTAAGCCAGGCCCTATTGCAAAGGCGTCAAACTCAGCTGGATTAATGTCAGCCAATGTTGAGATCGGCCTTAGCATCACTTCAGCAGGCAACATCGGCGCCAGTATCTCGTAAATCGACTCATCAGCAAACAAGGTTACCAAACCAGCACCAGCACGGAGCGCCCCTGTGGCACACAAAACCGCAGCACCCAACATGCCACGAGATCCTGCCAAAATACCTACTCTACCGGCATCCCCCTTATGAAAATCATGCTCTCGCCGCGGTAAAATACCCCGCAGGCTATGAACATCGTTGAGGCACAAATCGCCATCGTCAGGATCGGGCAGTTCGGTCAGAGGAACTAGCTCAATCGAACCAGTATGATTAACCGCCAAAGAGGAAAAAAGTCCCGACTTAGGCACGCCGACAGTCAAGGTCAGGTCAGCTTTAACCGCGCCATCATAGACTTCTCCGGTATCACCATCAAGGCCCGAAGGGATGTCCATCGCGATCGTTTGTGCCGCATGATTAATACGCACATCATTCATCCATGCTGCCAACTCTGCCAGTGGCGGACGTAATGGGCCATTGGCGCCAATACCCAATAAACCATCAAGCAAAACCAAGGGATGACCCGCATGACACACAGGCAGGGGTTGATTCATGGGACAATCACCCAGCTCGCGGATTTTTTTACGCGGCAACGCTCCCAGCTCGGCACTTTTGTGCAGACAACGAATACCTACCTCCCATCCTGCCTCGGCTAAATAACGGATTGCCACCAGTGCGTCACCGCCATTATTGCCAGAACCAATGCAAGCGATGACCGTTCCCTTGGACGAAAAACGCCGGAGGATCGCATCAGCTATTCCCCGCCCCGCTTTCTCCATCAAACCCTCTGGCGTGGCACCATGCTTAAAGGCATCTTCTTCAAGCTTCCGCATTTCCGCACATCTTAAACTTCCCATAAACACACATAGTTAATCATGAAAATCTGATCAATACGATCAGCAATTTAGCATCAAAAACGGCTCAACACATAAGAGCAATAACAGAAGCTTCTAAACAGAACATGCCGGCAAATGAAAATCACTTGCCAGCATGTGTAATCGATAAGTGGCGCAGGCCGCCCTATCGCAGGCCGCCCGTTACTTCTTTTTGACTAATTTCTCAAGACTCTTGACCACGCTGATATCTTCAAGCGTGGTCATATTGCCTGTGACTTTTCCTGTAGCCACTAGTTCCTTGAGCAGGCGTCGCATGATTTTACCCGAGCGCGTTTTGGGTAGCGCCGGGGTGAAATAGACATCATCAGGCTTGGCGATCGCTCCGATCACCTTGCCCACATGGTTGCGTACCTCCTTGAGCAGCTCATCCGTGCCTTCGATGCCTGTCTTCAAGCTCACAAAAGCGACGACCGCCTGTCCCTTGATCTCATGAGGACGCCCCACCACAGCAGCCTCAGCCACTGCCTTGTGCGAGACAAGTGCACTTTCAACCTCGGCAGTGCCGAGTCGGTGGCCCGAGACATTGAGCACATCATCGAGCCGTCCGACGATGGTGAAATTCCCCTTCTTGTCACGGATGGCACCGTCACCAGCGGTATACATACCGGGGTAGTCACTCCAGTAAGTATCCTTATAGCGTTTTTTATCACCGTAAATCGTACGCAGCATACCTGGCCATGGCTTGCGGATGACCAGCCGGCCACCTTCGTTCGCCTTACACTCCTTGCCTTCTTCATCAAGAATGGCGGCATCAACGCCAAAGAACGGCATGGTGGCAGTACCCGGCCTGATCGGCGTGCAACCAGGCATAGGAGAAATCATGATGGCACCGGTCTCGGTCTGCCACCAGGTGTCAACGATCGGGCAGCGGCCGCCGCCGATCTTATTGTAATACCACATCCATGCCTCAGGGTTGATCGGTTCACCGACGGTTCCGAGTAGGCGCAGTGAGGATAAATCGTGTTTTTCCACCAGCTCGTCGCCGGCTTTAATAAAGGCACGGATGGCGGTAGGCGCGGTGTAGAAAATGCTAACTCCGTAATCTTCGACAATCTGCCAGAAGCGCGAGAAGTCGGGGAAATTGGGTGCTCCCTCATACATGACCTGAGTCACTCCATTCAGCATCGGTCCATAGGTGATGTAGGAGTGACCAGTGATCCAGCCGACGTCGGCGGTGCACCAGTAGACATCGTCATCACGCATATCGAAGATGTATTTGCAGGTGGCATAGGTGTTGACCATATAACCTCCTGTGGTGTGGAGAATGCCCTTGGGCTTACCCGTTGACCCTGATGTGTAGAGAATGAAAAGCGGATGCTCACTGTCAAAGAACTTTGCCTTGTGGGTGCCGGCAACCTTGGCCGTCTCATCATGCCACCAAACGTCACGGCCACGCTTCATCTTGACCTTATTGCCGGTGCGCTCGAGCACGATGACTGTTTTGACGATCTTATCTTTTTTCAGGGCCTCGTCGACGTTGGCCTTAAGGTCAACGACACCACCGCGGCGCCATCCGCCGTCAGCCGTGATCACACAGGTCGCTTTCGAGTCATCTAAGCGATCCTTAATGGATTCTGCAGAAAAGCCGCCAAAGACGATCGAGTGCACTGCGCCGATCCGAGCACAGGCAAGCATGGCAACCGTGGCCTCGACAACCATCGGCATGTAGATCAGCACACGGTCCTTGGATTTGACCCCATTAGCCTCCAACACATTGGCAAATTTGCAGACTTCACGTTGCAGCTGGCTGTAGGTCAGGGTGCGTTTGTCACCCGGCTCACCCTCCCAGATGATCGCGGCCTTGTTGCCACGCCCTTCATCGACATGGCGATCAACACAGTTAACACATACATTGGTCTTGCCGCCCACAAACCACTTTGCATAGGGAGCTTTCCAGTCCAACACCTTGCCCCACTTCTTATCCCAGCTGAGTTCCTTTGCCTCGCGGGCCCAAAAAACATGAGGCTTTTCCACAGACTCCTTATGCATGCGCTTGTATTGCGCCATGCTGGATACACGAGCTTTCTTGGAAAACTCCTTGGAGGGTTTAAATTCGCGGTCTTCGCTGAGGTGGCTTTCGATATTTTTACTCATAATAGGCTAATCTAAGTTTGCTATGATTAACGAAACCTAGACAGCTATTGAGGAGAGGACAATCTACTTTTTCCTTCTGCGAGATACTTTTTTAGCCGCCCTTTTAATTCTGGGGCCGGCTGTTTTACGAGCAGCTGTTTTTCGAGGGTTTGCTTTTTTTGTAAAGCGCCCAACTTGGGTGCGCGCTGCCTTAGTGGCTGGACGATTTCTTACCGCACGAACCACATCCGCTGGCGCCTTACGTTGCGGGGGATTCTTACCTAGAGCCTCAATTTCAGCCTCATCCAAATGACGCCAGCGGCCCAGCTCAAGACGAGTATCTTCAAGCATGCCGATACGGATACGCACCAGCTTGGTCACTTTGAGATGCACGGCATCAAACATATAGCGGATCTGACGTTTCAAACCGGTTTCCAAAACCACTTTGACTCGGCGTGGAGAAATACGGCGCACCGCCTTTGCTTTCGCACGGCCCTCGGGGGTGTGAACACCCTTGATCAGCTGATCCATCACCTCGTTGGGGAATGCTTGGTTGAGCGTGACCACGTATTCCTTTTCCACTTTCTGGGCCGGGTGTGTCAACTTCAGGGCTAAATCACCATCATTGGTGAGCACGAGTAGACCTTCAGAATCCTTATCTAGACGACCGACATTTTTGAGGTGCTTCAGCTTAGGGGGCAAAATATCGTAAATAGTGCCTCTGCCCAACTCATCTTGCGCGGTGCAAACGAGGCCCGCTGGCTTGTTCAGTAAAATAACCTCAGTGGTGCGCGGGCTGACATTCTTGCGCCCAACACGAACCAGATCATCTGGCCCAATTTGGGTAGCTGGATTTTCACAGCGGCTATTGTTCACAAAGATATTCCCTTCTTGGATGAGAGCATCGCATGCACGTCGAGAACCCACTCCACACGAAGCTAGGTATTTGTTGAGCCGGGTGCCCTTTATTGGTTCTGACATAATATTAGTGGGAAATTCTGCGGGTTAAATTGCCTTGGGGCTATACTGCTTTCAATCCTGATTTCCTGGATGAACAGGGCCAAAGATATAAAGCAAAGAAAACCCGCCCAATGATTTCATGGGGCGGGTTGAAATAATGTGCTGCGTGGTTGTTACGCTTAAGCCTCAGGCTTTGTTTTGGGAAGACCAATGGGGCTCTTTCCTTTTTGCCATAGACCGCGCTCCTTGAGCAACTTGATACGTTCAAAACGCTTGAGCACGGAACGCTTACCGCCGGCTCCTCCTGTTGATTTGAGTGATGAATGTTTAGACATAGCTTTTCTGGTTTGCTGTGTTGAATAAAAGATGGATTAGCGCTTAGAGAACTGGAACTTCTTACGAGCACCTGGCTGACCGTATTTCTTACGCTCTTTCTGACGAGGGTCACGACGCATAAGGCCGGCTTCCTTCAGTGCTGGACGAAGTTCTTCGTCATGTTCGCATAGTGCACGAGAAATGGCCAATCGGATCGCTCCTACTTGTCCGGCAATACCTCCGCCTTTAACGGAGATGACAACATCAAATTTGTTGACCAACTTGGCTTTTTGAAATGGCTCTAGAACTAAGTTCTGAAGTGTCACCGTTGGCACATACTCCTCAAAGGGACGATGATTGACGGTGATTCTTCCGCTGCCTGAAGTGACCCAGGCACGGGCTACTGAGGATTTGCGGCGACCTGTGGCGGTATATGTAGTGGCTTCGCTCATGAAAATAATTTGGTAAATAGTTAAGTAGTGGCTCGATAACAGTGAGTTACTTGATTTCGTAAACTTCGGGTTGTTGTGCTTCGTGAGAATGCTCTGCACCAACTACCACCTTGAGCTTCTTAAAGATAGCGTCACCGAGTTTGTTGTGTGGAACCATGCCTCGAACAGCGCGCTCGAGCAGTAGCTCAGGACGGCGAGCACGCACCTGCTTGGGTGTCTCGACTTTTTGGTTACCGACGTAGCCAGTGTAACGAGTGTAAATCTTCTCACCCTCTTTGTTGCCGGTAAGAACAACTTTTTCAGCGTTAGTGATGATGACGAAGTCACCGGTATCAACGTGGGGAGTAAAGATAGTTTTGTTTTTACCGCGTAGTAGGTTGGCGGCTTCAACAGCGACTTGACCGAGCACCTTATCTTGGGCATCGATCACATACCATTTGCGCTCAACATCTTGAGCTTTGGCTGAAAAAGTTTTCATTAGTTTTTTAGTTTATTATTAGTGACTTGCATGCCCAATTGGCGGGCAAAACAAGACGGCTTCCCAGGGTGAAAATATCCACCCACCTCTTATCGAGGGGCGCGCAAACTAGGAGCGAGCCAATGACATGTCAACCCAAATCTCCCTGAATCTGCAGGCCTCGCCCGAATTTCTTGTCTACCCAGAGCATCAGAGGGTTCAATTGACAAATTCATCTGATTTTTGCATCATCCATGCCGTGCACAATCCCGAGGAGTTACCAGACCAAGCGAATGCCCCCGAAAACCAACAGTCTTTTAGGACAAGGCTCTGGGAAATCATTTTCGAGGCTGAAACACCATCGGGGAAATTTTTTGATGTCGCCCTGCTCTGGGTGATTGCGGCATCCGTCTTGGCGGTGATGCTTGAGAGCGTGGCAGATATTGATGCCGTCTACCATAACCAGCTCGCGACGGCCGAGTGGATATTTACTATTATTTTCACCCTAGAATACCTACTTCGAATTTGGCTAGTCCGCCGCCCACTGAAATACATCTTCAGCTTTTACGGCATTGTTGACCTGCTCTCATGCCTACCAAGCTATATCGCTCTAGCATTTGGTGGTGCCACTCCATATGCTGTCATTCGCCTACTGCGGCTGTTGAGGATGTTCCGAGTCTTAAAAATGGTCTCCCACGTGCGTGGCGCAAACACCATCATGCGTGGCCTTGCTGCCTCGAGAGCCAAAATCACCGTCTTCTTCTTCGCCGTATTAATTCTCGCGATGATTGCCGGCACGCTCATGTTTATTGTTGAGGGAGGTCAGGACGACTCCTCTTTCACCAATATCCCAGTAAGCATCTACTATTCCATTGTCACCATTACTACACTTGGCTTTGGCGATATCACACCCCAGACCGCGCTCGGGCAGTTTTTCACCTCCATCATGGTTCTCGCCGGTTACGCCATCCTCGCTGTCCCCACAGGAATTGTCGCCAGTGATATGATAAGAGTCGCAATGCGCCCAGATGAAACAAGTGACGCCTGCCCCGGCTGTGGTATCCACGGTCATCTACCTGATGCCTCGTATTGCAGAAAATGTGGTGAGCATCTAGAGCCTGAAGCCGGACCCGAACCGCCAACAAAAAGGTGATTTGCCACGGTTTTTGATTTACCCATCAGCTTTGCCCATGTTTGACTCCAACATGTGGGTTTGGTCAAAATTATCCGGAATTCAGTGGATGGACGCATGGGAAGATCGTTTCCATGGTAACCCAAACACGGTCATCACCCGGCTAAAAACCAACAAAACCGTTCGTGTAGAGGTTTACACTGAAACTGAACAAGAGGCACTTGACATCAAAAAACTGTTTGGTGGCAGTATTCGTAAACTGGTTCACAAAAACTGGGCGGCACTCACCGAGCCTTCAAGCCCACCGATCAAGATCAGAAGCTCCATCATCATCACGGGATCACGTGATGATGATGCTCGCAAGAAGCTTGCCGAGGATTTCCCTGGCAGACACATTGTGCAGATCCCCGCTGACATGGCGTTTGGTACCGGCGATCACGCCACCACCTCCACCTGCATGCGTTTCCTTGTAGATGTTGCCAAAGAGCGCTCGTCAACTGACTGGGACCTACTCGATCTCGGCACCGGCACTGGCGTAATCGCGATCGCTGCGCGCATGCTAGGAGCACATCACTGCCAAGGCATGGACTTTGACCCGCAGGCCGTGAAAGTGGCGCGCCGCAACGTACGCCGCAATGAAGTGAGCTTAGTCAAAATGTCCGAGGTCGACGTTCTCGACTGGAGCCCAGAACGTAAATGGCCTGTTGTTGTTGCCAATCTATTTTCCACCATTCTGCAGCAAGCTTTCCCCACCATTGCCGAGGCCATCGAGGAGGGCGGGGATATTATCGTTTCAGGCATCCTTCACGATCAATGGGATGAAACCAATGCTGTTGCCAAAAAATCGGGGCTTTTGTTTTCCCAAATTGTGCGCAAAGGCAAGTGGATGACGGCTAGAGGCACTTATTCTCCGTAATCTCGATGTCATAAATCATGCCAATGATTTACCATTTGGCTTGCATCAGAAAAATTATCATATACCCAGTCTGCACCATCTCGCAGGGGGATGTGCTGTGAAAATCACTGTTACTCCCTCTGTGGGTGAACATATTAACTGTTTTCAAAACATACAGCACCATGGATTCCATCTCATCACGCGTCAACAAAGTCGCCCCCTCCCTTACTCTCTCAGTCACCAACCAAGCCAAAGCTATGAAAGCCCGCGGCGAGGAAGTTTACGGACTTGCCGGTGGCGAGCCAGATCAGGACACCCCTGACTTTATCAAGCAAGCGGCTATTCAAGCCCTGAACGAAGGCAAAACCAAATACACTCCAGCAGCAGGCATTCCCGAGCTGAGAGAGGCGATTGCCAGCAAACTCATGACCGATAACGGCGTCGAGTATGATCCTCGCCAAATTGTGGTCAACTCAGGCGCTAAGCAGTCCTGCTTCAATGCCATTCTTGCCGTGTGCGAAGAAGGTGACGAAGTCATCATCCCCTCTCCTTACTGGGTGAGCTATCCAGAGATGGTTCGCCTTGCAGGTGCTGAGCCTGTTTTTGTCGAGACCACCGCGGAAAACAACTGGAAGATTACTCCTGAGCAGTTCGAGGAAAACATGACTGGTCGCACCAAGATGATCATCCTCAACACCCCAGGCAATCCTACTGGATCCGTCTACACTGCAGACGAGCTTCGTGCCCTCGGTGACGTTGCCCTTTATGAGGACATCATCATCCTCGCTGATGAAATTTACGAGCACCTTGTCTATGGCGACACTAAGCACACCAGCATCGCATCCCTAGGCAAAGACCTGTATGACCTCACTATCACCATTAACGGTTTCTCCAAGGCTTATTCCATGACAGGTTGGCGTGTCGGCTATACCGCCGCTCCAAAACCTATTGCCGAGGCCATGTCCAAGATTCAGGGCCATACCACCTCCAACGCGACAACCTTCGCTCAATACGGTGCCGTTGCTGCACTCGAAGCAGGCAAAGACTTCATCAGAGATCTTAATGCTGAATATGATGTTCGCCGGCAATTTGTCTACGGCCGCCTCAGTGCTATTCCCAATATCAAAGTTGTTGAGCCACAAGGCGCGTTTTATTGCCTCGTTGACACCGAACAACTCGGGCTCAAGTCCGTCAACCTATGCGACAAGCTGCTTACCCGCTATCGCGTGGCCGCGGTCCCCGGTATTGCCTTTGGCCATGACAATAGCATCCGCTTAAGTTACTGCACCACCTTGGATGTATTAAACGAAGGCCTCACTCGATTCGAAGAATTCTGTAAGGATCACTAATCTGAGGCCTCAGGAAATCTTCTCATCATAAAGATCACAACCGACGCGTCACACTCATCAGTGTGGCGCGTTTTTTATGTGCCCTGTAGCCGCCTAGCTGTAGTTGACGTGGTTTAAGATCAGCCCGTCTGGAGGAGCGCAGAATGGAGACCTTCCGTGGGGAAGCTCAGATGTTTGATCCAGCAAGCTTTTGAGATCATCCAAGCGCAGGCGTCCCTGGGCTGCATAAACAGCTGAGCCCGTCAATAACCTCGCCATTTTGTAGAGAAAGCCATTGCCGGAGAATATGATCCTGTAGCCTGCTTCTGTAGTTACCAGCTCGCACTGACTCAATACCCTAACGTAATCTGTATCCTCTGTCTCATTTCCCCTTTTAGCAGCAAATGCCTGAAAGCTATGCTCTCCCTGCAATATACCCAGCGCCTTAGCTAACGAGTCAGCATCGAGCTGGCGAGGCAAATGCCATGCTAGACCGGCACTCAAAGGAGGCAATACCGGCGCCAAACACAAATCATAGGTGTATGTCTTTGTAACCGCCCCAAAGCGCGCATGAAAATCCTTCGCTACCTCTTCACAGTCCATCACCCGAATAGCAGGCGGCAATTTACTATTCACCGCAGGCAACCAATTATAGGCATTCATACTGAGCCCATCTGGCACATCAAAGTGTGCCACCTGACCAAGCGCATGCACTCCTGTATCGGTTCGTCCTGATCCATAAATGCGAACACTTTCTTTGGCCACCTCGGAAATGCCCTTCTCCAAATAATCCTGGATCGTGTTGCCGCTTGGCTGTGTCGCCCATCCCTCGTAGGGACGCCCATCATAAGCTAATGTCATCTTTAGTCGCACAACTTCATTCTAGACAGTTTTGGAAAAAGAAACAACCCCACCTTGTTCAAGATGGGGTTGTTTCACAAAAACTCTCCGGGGCAGTCTTAATTATTGGCCGCGGCCAAAGACCACCGTGTAAATGGTTTTAATAATAATGATGATATCGAGCATCAGTCCATGTTTACGGACATAATAGAGATCATAATAAAGCTTTTCTAGAGTGTCTTGATCACTGGCCCCGTATGAATAATTCACCTGTGCCCATCCTGTGATGCCAGGCTTCACGGCATGTCTGAAATGATAATAGGGAAACTTAGCCTCATAACCCTTAACCAGATCAGACCACTCAGCCCTGGGGCCCACCAAACTAACATCACCCTTGAGCACATTCCAAAATTGAGGCAATTCATCAATACGTGTCTTCCTGAGGAACTTACCTATTGGGGTCAATCGACTGTCATTTTTTTCCGTGTACATCGAGCCTTCCTCGGAGCGCACCTTCATCGAGCGGAACTTATACAAGGTAAAGGGAACCTCTCTCAGGCCGATACGCTCCTGCCTGAAAATCACAGGGCCACGGCTTGTGAGCTTCACCAGCAGTGCAGCGCCCAGCATCAAAGGCCAAAAAACACTGATCCCGATAAGAGCAAATGCAATATCAAGAGCACGTTTTATGCGTTCATAGGTGTTGTTATGCGTGGCAAAACCTCCTTTCAAAGCCCAGCCCATGTTGACTTCACGAGGTGACACCATTTTCAAATAATTATCCAGATAAGCATCGTATGAGCAGACATTATTGCCGTTGAACTGTGCTACCGCTAACCTCTTAACCAAATTATATGGCATCTGGTCTGGCGTGTAGGTCACCACATAATTCTCTACATAGCGACCATGCATCGATGACTGAAAATTCATCTTAGCTAGCGACTCCAAAATTGGAGACTCAGGATCATCCTCAATCAAATGTTCTCCCACGTCAGAATCGAAAGGGTCGACCACAATGACCTCGTGACTCACGGATTCCCTTTTTAACCGCTGGTACAAATCCTGCGCAGCCCAGCCTTTGCCAATAATACAAAAAGCATTACCACGCTGATATTTTAATTTTACCTTACCCAGAATGAAACGATACGCCATCGACAGGATGGGGAAGGCAATCAATGGCACCGCCACCACAAAACGGGCAGAGTTCATGACAAAACCATAACTGACTACCGAGTAGATCACTAAAAAGACGGCAATAAAAACCCCACTTGAAACGATGATATGCTCGCTCACAAAACGAAATGTTTTGGTGTTGGTTCGGTAGTTGTAGCCACCGACAAGAGCCACCCCAAGAACGCTCATCATCTCAATGACTAACAAAATCCTTCTACTCACCGTGGTGAGTAGCTGTTCATCATATCTAATGTAGTTGGCGATGATGAAGATCGACGCAATGAGCCACACATCAAATATAATCAGCGCTGCGGGATAGACATGACGAATAATGTCGCGCTTCCAATGCAGCACCCGCCCCTGTTGATGTTTGTCCGCATCGTCAAAAACAGACCCCATCGCCATGTCCGAGGTATCATCCAAGGCTATAATACTGCCAATATTGTCGGAGTCGTCCTGGTCTTTATTTCCAGTATTACGGTATTCGGGAATCATCGATGTGTGTGTGAAAAATGCGAGAAATGACGCTCAGCGCCCATTATTAAATAAAAGTTAATAATTAAGCGGCTATCCGTCAATATTTTTAAATATATGGCATGGGGACCAATTACTATAGCGCATTTACTTGTTCCTGTAAAATCTGGTTGTATTCCCGCGCCTTCTCCAGATCTCCAAGTTCGCTGTATGACCTCACCAAGATTTGCAGGAACTCCGTGCGGTATGGCCCTGATATCTTATCGATGTGCTTTTCCAATTTAACGATGATTTCATACCAGCGCTGCTTTTCAGCTAGGACCAAGCATTGGAATTTCAGATTGCTACCCAGTGGCACCTCATCAATCTCAGCTGCTAGATCAAGCAAAGCGATGGCTTGACGCCAACTAGGATCTCGACCCAGAGACATTTTGAAAGAACCTGAGATTGGCTTTTGGGCATATTGAAGTGCTGCGTATTCTAGCACCCTTAGAGAATTAGGCTTGTGAGCGCAGGCTAAACGGAAATGAAAATCCGCAGTATTCATATCCCCCTTCTTCCAAGCATTAATGCCGAGAAGAATATGGCCGGTAGCCACACCGTCACCTTGAATAAGAGCCTCACGAATTCGCTGCTCTGGCATACTGCCAATATACAAGGTGAATTGTCCGATTTGGGGTGGCATCACCTCTGCCACCGCTAGGGCCCGGTCAAAAGAAATGAGCGTTCTGTGGTGATCAGAATTACCAGGCTTTTGGAATAGGGTCCGCCCAAGCAAGAGATAGGACTGCGCCATGATCGCCT
>Ga0209630_10004391_pt1 | contig 12400 bp, 9 predicted proteins | sample COG_01_FD_184745 | JGI IMG/M metagenome (GOLD analysis project Ga0209630, IMG submission 184745) | Pelagic Microbial community sample from North Sea - COGITO 998_met_01 (SPAdes) (version 2) | ecosystem: Environmental > Aquatic > Marine > Neritic zone/Coastal water | place: Helgoland, sampling... | reverse complement strand
GTCCGCGCCGCCACCGTCGCCGCCGAGGGCGTGCGTCAGGAGGCCCAGGTCGGCCTGCGCACCACCCTGGACGTCCTGAACCAGGAGCTGGAGCTGCGCTCCGCCCAGGTTCAGCTGGTCAGCGCCGTGGCCAACGCCTACATCGCCCAGGCCTCGCTGCTGGCCGCCATGGGCCGTCTGGAAGGCCCGACCCTGGTGCCGTCGCTGGAAGCCTATGACGCGGCCGCCAACACCGACGCCGTTCGCAACCGCGGCGCCCTGCCGTGGGACGGCGTGCTGGAGACCATCGACCGCATCGCGGCGCCCCAGGTCGTCCCCACCCCGCAAGGCGCCCAGGCCCCCATCGACACCCAGCTTCAGTCCGACGTCGTCAAGACGGCTCCCCAATCCTGAGGGGCCGGCTTAAGCCCTGGGGGTAACGGGGAGGGCAGGGACCCTCCGCGTTTACCGTGCACCTGCAAAACGCCCGTTGATTCCGGCGGGCGTTGATGCGACGACAAGGACTGTGGGGACGGCGATGGCATCGCCTGCGACCCCGCGCCGTCCATCCACGCCGTCAAGTGCGCTTTCAAGTGCCGCCGAGGTTTACGAATGTCCGACCCGACCGCCCAGGAACCGACGATGGAAGAGATCCTGGCGTCCATTCGCCGGATCATCTCCGAGGACGACGCCCCGGCCGAGACGGCCGCGGCCCCCGCGCCGGAGCCCGCTCCGGCGCCCGAGCCCGAGCCCTTCCCGGTCGCCGCCGCACCCGAGCCCGCGCCCGTGGTGCAGGAGCCCGAGGCCGTCGAGGAGGACATCCTCGAACTGACCGACACCTATGAGGCCCCGGCCGTCGAGAGCATCGGCGATCTGGACGTCTCCTCGCCCGAGCCCGAGGCCCCGACCGCCTGGACCCCGCCGACCCCGACGCCCGACTACGACGCCCTGGTCGGCGAAAGCGCCGCCGCCAGCGCCGCCTCGGCCTTCGCCGGCCTGCACGCCAGCCTGAAGCCGGCCACGGCCGCCCCGGCCCCGACCGGCGACCTCAGCTTCCTCAGCGGCTCGACCGTCGAGGGCATGGTCGCCGAAATGCTCAAGCCCATGCTCAAGGGCTGGCTCGACGCCAACCTGCCGGGCATCGTCGAACGCGCGGTCAAGGCCGAGGTAGAGCGGATCTCCCGCACCGCCGGCTAGCCCTTCGCGTATCCCGCGACTAGATCAACAGGGGCGGCTCCGGCAGGGGCCGCCTCTTCTGCTTTCTGAGATTACCTCATGCTCGACAAGACCTTCGACCCCAAGGCCTCCGAACCCCGCCTGTACAAGCAGTGGGAGCAGTCCGGCGCCTTCGCCCCCACCGAGGGCGCGGCCGAGGCGTATTCGATCGTCATCCCGCCGCCGAACGTGACGGGGTCGCTGCACATCGGCCATGCGCTCAACAACACCCTTCAGGACATCCTGACCCGCTATCACCGGATGAAGGGCAAGGCCGCCCTGTGGCTGCCCGGGACCGACCACGCCGGCATCGCCACCCAGATGGTCGTCGAGCGCCAACTGGCCGCCGCCGGCAACATCGGCCGCCGCGACATGGGCCGCGACGCCTTCGTCGAGAAGGTCTGGGAATGGAAGGCGGAATCCGGCGGCGCCATCGTCCAGCAGCTGCGCCGCCTCGGCGCCTCCTGCGACTGGTCGCGCGAGCGTTTCACCCTCGACGAGGGGCTGAACGCCGCCGTCCGCAAGGTCTTCGTCCAGCTACACCGCGAAGGGCTGATCTATCGCGACAAGCGGCTGGTCAACTGGGACCCGCAGTTCCAGACGGCCATCTCGGACCTTGAGGTCGAGCAGCGCGAGGTCGACGGCGCCTACTGGCATTTCGCCTATCCGCTGGCTGACGGCGAAACCTTCGAATACCCGGTCGCCTTCGACGAGGACGGCAAGGCGACCGAATACGAGACGCGCGACTATATCGTCGTCGCCACCACCCGGCCCGAGACCATGCTGGGCGACACCGGCGTCGCCGTCCACCCGACCGACGAGCGCTATGTGTCGATCGTCGGCAAGTCGGTCATCCTGCCGATCACCGGCCGCCGCATCCCCATCGTCGCCGACGACTACGCCGACCCGACCAAGGGCTCGGGCGCGGTCAAGATCACCCCGGCCCACGACTTCAACGACTTCCAGGTCGGCAAGCGCGCCGGCCTGCCGTCGCTCAACATCCTCGACGCCTTCGCCCGCATCACCGACGTCGACACCCCCGACGTCCCGGCCGAATACGCCGGTCAGGACCGCTTCGCCGCGCGCAAGGCCATCGTCACCCGCGCCGAGGAAGAGGGCTGGCTGAAGGAGATCGAGAAGACGAAGCACATGGTCCCGCACGGCGACCGTTCGGGCGTCGTCATCGAGCCCTGGCTGACGGACCAGTGGTACGTTGACGCCCACACCCTGGCCCAGCCCGCCATCAAGGCGGTCGAGACCGGCGCGACCGTCTTCGAGCCGGCCAGCTACTCCAAGATCTATTTCGAATGGCTGCGCAACATCGAGCCCTGGTGCATCTCGCGCCAGCTCTGGTGGGGGCACCGCATCCCGGCCTGGTATGATGCCGACGGCCAGATCTATGTCGCCGAGACCGAGGCCGAGGCGCGCGAACTGGCAGGCAACAAGCCCATCACCCAGGACGAGGACGTCCTCGACACCTGGTTCTCCTCGGCGCTCTGGCCCTTCTCGACCATGGGCTGGCCCGAGAAGACGGCGGATCTGGAGAAGTTCTACCCGACCTCGGATCTCGTCACGGCGGCCGACATCATCTTCTTCTGGGTCGCCCGAATGATGATGATGGGCCTGCACTTCATGGACGAGGTCCCGTTCAAGCGCGTCATCATCAACGGCCTCGTCCGCGACGAGAAGGGGCAGAAGATGTCGAAGTCCAAGGGGAACGTCATCGACCCCCTGGTCATCATCGACGAGCTGGGCGCCGACCCCCTGCGCTTCACCATGGCCATCCTGTCCGGCACGCGCGACATCAAGTTGTCGAAGGAGCGCATTGAAGGTTATCGCAATTTCGGCACCAAGCTGTGGAACGCCGCGCGCTTCAGTCAGATGAACGAGGCCGTCCGCGTTGAGGGCTTCGACCCCGCGACCGTGACCCAGACCATCAACCGCTGGATCCGTGGCGAACTGACCAAGGCCGAGCGTCAGGTCTCCGAAGCCATCGAGGGCGGCCGCTTCGACGACGCCGCCTCGGCCCTGTACCGCTTCGTCTGGAACGTCTTCTGCGACTGGTACGTCGAACTGTCCAAGCCTGTCCTGCAGGGTTCGGATGAGGCGGCCAAGGCCGAGACCCGCGCCATGACCGCCTGGACCCTGGACCAGACGCTGAAGCTGCTGCACCCGGTCATGCCGTTCATCACCGAAGAGCTGTGGGACGAGCTGGGCAAGGAAGGCCCGGCGCGGGACGAACCCATGCTGATCGGCTCGACATGGCCGGTCCTGCCGGACGCCTTCGTCGACGCCGAGGCCGAGGCCGAGATCGGCTGGCTGGTCGATCTGGTCACCGAGGTGCGTCAGCTGCGGGCCGAGATGAACGTCCCGCCCGGCGCCAGGCCGCCGCTGGCCTTCGTCAGCCCCGACGCCGTCACCGCCGGCCGCATCGCCCTGCATCAGCCGCTGATCCTGACCCTGGCCCGGGTGTCCGAGGTCGCGACCGCCGAGGCCGCGCCCGCGGGCGCCGTCAGCTTCGTCATCGGCGGCGCCACCGCCGCGATCTCGCTGGCCGGGACCATCGACGTCGCCGCCGAGAAGGCGCGCCTGGCCAAGGCCATCAAGGCCGCCGTCGACGACGTCGCCCACATCAACAAGAAGCTGGGCAACCCCAACTTCGTCGCCAAGGCGGCCCCCGCCGTCATCGAGGAACAGCGCGCCAAACTGGCCGAGGCCGAAGAAGCCCACGCCAAGCTGGTCGCGGCTCTGGAGCGCATCGAAGCGATGGGCTGAATGAGGCTGGGGGAATTCGGGTCAGCATGGCGAAACGAGGCCACGCCTGACCCAGCGCCCCCTCCACCGCCTTCAACCCGGCGCCGTCCGCGCCCGTGTTAGGATGCCTCCACGGCTGGTCCCGCTCCGGCGGCCTCCTCCGAAGTGGCACGGTTTGGCACGGTTTGGCGCCCCGTTTTCAGACGGCCACTTCGGGGGTGTTTGGCAGGATTTGGCAGTCTGTCAGTGGGTTTTCGACTGCCAGAAGGGACGACGAAGGATCGCAATGAAAGACCGCCTGGACCAGCTTCTCGTCGATCGCGGCCTCTCCGAGAGCCGCTCAAAGGCGCGCGCGGCGATCGAGGCGGGCGGGGTCACCGTCAACGGCCAGCCCGCCAAGGCGGTCTCGCAGAAGGTCGATCGCGACGCCGAGATCACCGCGGTTGACGCCCACCGCTTCGTCGGCCGCGGCGCGCTGAAACTGGATCACGCCCTGAGCCTCTGGCCGGTGAAGGTCGAGGGGAGGGTGGCGCTCGACGTCGGCGCCTCGACCGGCGGCTTCACCGAGGTCTGTCTGGAGCGCGGCGCGACGAAGGTCTTCGCCGTCGACGTCGGCTCGGGCCAGATGCATGAGCGGATCGCGGGCGACCCGCGTGTGGTCAATCTGGAGAAGACCGACGCCCGCGCCCTCGACACGACCCTGATCCCCGAGGCGCCCCAGCTGGTCGTCTGCGACGCCAGCTTCATCGGCCTGGCCAAGGTCCTGCCCGCCGCCCTCCACCTCGCCGCGCCCGGCGCCGACCTGATCGCCCTCGTCAAACCCCAGTTCGAAGGCTCAGGCCCCTCCAGTGCGGGCAAGAAGGGGGTCGTCAAGGACCCCGAGGCCCACGCCGCCGCCGTCGCCGGTGTCCGCGACTGGCTCGAAAGCATCGGCTGGACCGTCAAGGCCACGACCGAAAGCCCCATCACCGGCGGCGACGGCAACGTCGAGTTCCTGCTGTGGGCCGCAAAGGGAGGCTGAAGAAACCACCAACCTGTCGCTCAAGCAGCGAGCCGCCGCGCGGCGAGCGTTAGCGACACCAGAAAATGGAAAGCCGCCGACGGATTTCTCCGCCGGCGGCTCCCGTCACGTCGTCGACCGACAGGGGGGCTGAAAAGAATCGACGCCGCGATCTCGTTAGGGCTTAGCGCGGGCGCCAGCCGTATTGGGGGTCGTACCAGTACCGGCCGTCGGCGCTGTACTGGACCTGGCCGCGGTAGTCGTCGCGACGGTCATAGCCGTCCCGGCGGTCGCGGCGGCTGTCCTGGCGACCATCGGTGTAGCCCTGGTTGTAGGAGCCGTAGCTGGAGCTGTAGCTCGAGCCATAGCTGCTGGAGGGCGCCGAATAGTAGGAGGACGAACCCGAGTAGGAGGGGGCGGTGCTGTACGGGCCATAGCCGTTCTGGTCGTAGTAGACCTGGGCCCGCTGGTCGTAGCCACGGTCGTCATAGCCGCGGTCGTCATAGCCCTGATAGGCCGGGACCCGGGCATAGCCCGAGCTGTAGGCCGGCTGGCCATAGCCCTGGTTCTGGTAGCAGCGGTCGCTGGAGCCCCGGCCGACGCTGCCGCCGATGACGGCGCCGAGCACGCCGCCCAGGATCGAGCCCTCGGTGCGGCGGCCGCGCGCGGCCAGCTGGGAACCGACGACGGCGCCCGCGCCCGCACCGATCACGGCGCCGGCCCCGGTGCGGCCTTCGCGCTCGCGGTCGCAGGGGTTGTAGTAGGTTTGCGAGCCGTAGTCGTACTGCGACTGGCCGTAGGTGGCGCCGCCGTAGCCCTGGACATAGGTCTGGGCGCTGGCCGCGGCGGGCAGCGAAGCGGCGGCGGTCGCGACAGCGACGGCGGCCAGAACGGGTTTTGAGAACGTGGCGAACATCTTGAGGTCCTTGATCCCTGTTGCAGATCTGGCCGCTGAACGGATCAGCACCGCGTCTGTTGCATCAAGGTTTAGGACACCGAAGCTGAACGGCCTTTGAGCGCGCCGTTCATCTTCGTTCAGGTTTGGAAGAGCGCTACCGCTCGCCGCGCGGCGGTTCGCTGCTTGAGCGCGAAAGGCGTGTGATTTGGCTCCGGCTTGAGCGCCGGAAGGGTAGGGGATAGAGACCCGCTGATGGAAACCTTGACGATCGCCCGTGTCGGCGGACAGGGCGACGGGATCGCCCAGACGCCCGCCGGGCTGGTGTTCGCGCCCCTGACCCTGCCGGGCGAGACCATCCGCGCCGCCGAGATCAAGGAGGGCCGCGCCGAGGGCGTGGAGATCCTGACGCCCAGCCCCGACCGGGTCGCCCCGGTATCGCCGCAGTACGGCGACTGCGGCGGCTGCTCGCTGCAGCACTGGGCCAGCGGCCCCTATCTGGAATGGAAGCGCGAGCAGGTCCGGCTGGCCCTGGCCCGCGAGGCCATCGAGACCGAGATCGAGGCGACCGTCGCCGTGCCCATGGCCTCGCGCCGTCGCGTCGCCCTGCATGCCCGTCGCCTTGAGGACGGCAAGGTCGTCCTCGGCTTCAAGGCCAGGAAGAGCTGGCGGCTGGTCGAGATCGCCGAATGCCCGGTCGCCGACCCGCGTCTGGTCCGCGCCTTCCCCTCGCTGGCGAAGGTCGCGAGCGCCTTCCTCGAACACCCCAAGTCGGCGCCGACGCTGCATGTGACCTGGACCGACGCCGGTCTCGACGTCGATGTGACCGGGGTGGAGCGCAAGTCGGGCGGCCTGTCCCGTGACCGGCAGATGCAGGCCATCCGCGCCGCCAATGAGGCCGATCTGGCCCGGCTTTCGATGGCCGGAGAGACCCTGGTCATGGCCCGCCAGCCGCGCGTCATGTTCGGCCCGGCCAGCGTGCCCCTGCCGCCCGGCGGCTTCCTGCAGGCCGTGCCTGAGGCCGAACTGGCCATGACCAGCCGCGCCGTCGCCGCCGTGAAGGGGGCGAAGAAGGTCGCCGACCTGTTCTGCGGCTCCGGCAGCTTCACCTTCCCCCTGGCGACCGTGGCGCCCGTGCTGGCCGCCGACGCCTCCGCGCCCGGGATCGCGGCCCTCAAGGCGGGGGTCAGCTCGACCTCGGGCCTGCGCCAGATCACGGCCGAGGCGCGGGACCTGTTCCGCCGCCCCCTGTCGCCGTTCGACCTCAAGGGCTGCGACGCCATCGTCTTCGACCCCCCGCGCGCGGGCGCCATCGATCAGACGCAGCAGATCGCCGGGACCAAGGCCTCGGTGGTCGTGGGCGTGTCCTGCAACCCCACGACCTTCGCCCGCGATGCGAAGGTCCTGATCGACGCCGGCTTCCGGCTGGAGACGGTCACCCCCATCGACCAGTTCCTGTGGTCGGCCCACGTCGAACTGGTTGGGGTGTTCAGGCGCTAGGGATTGCCGAGGAGGGCGGCCCGCTCCTGGGCCGTGGCCATCCGCCACTTGCCTTCCGGGACGCCGTCCAGCCGGATCGGCCCGATGCGGATGCGCAGCAGGTCGACGACCTCCAGATCGACCATCTCGCACATCCGGCGGATCTGGCGATTGCGGCCTTCCCGGAGGATGAAGCGCAGCTTCTGGGGCTCGACCCGCGTGACCCGGGCGTGCTTCAGGACCCGGCCGTCCAGCATCAGGCCGTGCCGCAGCATCGTCAGCTTCTTCTCGGTGACCTCGCCCGCGACCCGTACGAGATACTCCTTGTCGAGATCACTCTCGGGCCCGATCACCGCCTTGGCCACCACTCCGTCGGAGGACAGCAGCAGCAGGCCCCGCGAGTCTTCGTCCAGCCGTCCGATCGGGGGCAGGGAGGCGTCCTTGGCCGGAACCGCGCCCTCTCCCAGCCGGTTGGCCTCGGTCAGCAGGCGCACCGCAGGGACCTTGCCCGGCTCGGGTTGGCCCGAGACATAGCCGACCGGCTTGTGCAGCAGGATGGTGACCCCCGAGGCCAGGTCCTCGGTCGCGGCGTCGGACAGGACCAGCGTCTGGCCCCGCTCGATCTTGCGCCCGGCGTCGGTGACCACGGCCCCGTCGATGGAGACCAGCCCCCGCGCGATAAGGGCGTCGGCCTCGCGCCGCGAGCAGACGCCCGTCTGCCCCATCCACTTGTTCAGCCGGATGGGCTCGTCGCCGTCATAGGTGCGGGTGAAAGCCATGGCCGGTCCTAGAGGCCATGGCCTGCCCGCCGCAAGGGCTTACTGGCCGAGCGCCGCCTTCGCGATCTCATTGTCCTCGGACGCCGCCGCGCCCGAGACCCCGATGGCTCCGACGATCTTGCCGTCCACCACGATCGGGATACCGCCGGCGATGGGCAGGCTGTCCTCGTTGGCCAGGGTCACCGTGCGGCCGGCCAGGGTGCGCTCCTCCATGGTCGAGGTCGGCATCCGGTAGCGGGCGGCGGTCGTGGCCTTCTTCTGGGCCACGAAGATGGAGCCGTACTGGGTGTCGTCCATGCGCACGAAGGCGACCAGCTCGCCCGACGGCTCGACGATGGCCACGGCCATGCGGAAGTGACGGGCCTCGGCGGCGGCGACGGCGCGCGCGATCAGGGCCTGTGCGGCCTCCATGCCGATGGGCGCGCCGTAGGCGGGCGCCTGGGGCGAGGGGGCGGGCGTAGGAGCGGGCGCGGCCGTCTGGGCGAAGGCCGGGGCGGCGAGGACGAGGCAGGCGATAGCGGCGAGGGCGGTCTTCATGGGCGTTTCCTTGGTTGTGGTTATGGATCAGACGCGGCGGAACAGGAGCATCAGGTTGTTGGCGGGCATGGCGACCCTGAGGGTCAGGTGCAGGCCGTGCCTCTTCGCCTCGGCGGCGACGGCGTCGCGGTCGCGCAGGCCCCAGGCGGGGTCGCGGGACCTCAGGCTGTCGTCGAAGGCGGCGTTGGACGGGGCCAGTTCGACGTCGGCCTCACGATAGGGGCCGTAGAGGGCCAGCAGGCCACCGGGTTTGGCCAGGACCCGCCCGGCGCCGGCCATCAACCCCTCGGTCGCGCCCCACGGGCTGATGTGGATCATGTTGATGCAGACGACGGCGTCAAACGGGCCCTCCGGCCAGTTGTCCGGGTCGGAGGCGTCCAGATCCAGCGGCGGGCGCAGGTTCGGCGGGCCGTGCAGGCCGGTCCAGGCTCCGATGCTGATCCGCGCCTCCTCGCTGGGGTCTGCGGGCGTCCAGTCGAGGCCGGGGAACGACTCGGCGAAGGCCACGGCGTGCTCGCCCGACCCCGCTGCGACCTCCAACACCCGCCCACGGGTCGGAAAGTGCGCAAAAAGAACCTGTCGGATAGGTTCGATGTTGCGTCGTGCCGCCGGTGAGGAAATCGCTCCGGACGGGAGGTTTTCAAGCGTATCCATCGTCTTCATTCGAATGATACCGGTGTCATCGCAGAGGTCAAAAATCACTTCATGATGAACAACATAGCGGGCGTGCGCGGTGGAAACTTGCCACAGTTGACGCAGGGTCCGCGGGCTGTCTTTGTAACTGAAACATCACGTCATGTTACTTCAAGGGATCAGCGGCGCCGCTTCGTGAATGAGCGCCGCGATCGGTGGTTCAGGAGCTATCCCATGTCCGCACTCGAGATCGAACCGGTATCTGTACCGGGCCTTCACCCTGCGCCAACGCGTCACGCCCGGCTGGTCGCCTGGGTCGAGCAGATCGCGGCGCTGACGCGGCCGGACCGGGTCCACTGGTGTGACGGGTCCGAGGCCGAGAAGGCCGCCATCGTCGCCGACCTGATCGACAAGGGCACGCTGAAGGCGCTGGACCCGGTCAAACGCCCCGGCAGCTACTACGCCGCCTCGGATCCGCGCGACGTGGCCCGGGTCGAGAGCCGCACCTTCATCTGCTCCGAGGACGAAGCCGACGCCGGTCCGACCAACAACTGGTCCGATCCGATCGAGATGCGCGAGCGGCTGGACGGCCTGTTCGACGGCTGCATGGTCGGCCGGACCATGTACGTCGTGCCGTTCTCGATGGGCCCGCTGGGCTCGAAGATCTCCGCCCTGGGCGTCGAGATCACCGACAGCGGCTATGTCGCCGTGTCGATGGGCATCATGACCCGGATGGGCAAGCCGGCGCTGGACGTGCTGGGCGACGACGGCGTCTTCGTGCCGGCGGTCCACACCCTGGGCGCGCCGCTCGCCCCCGGCCAGTCGGACGTGGCCTGGCCCTGCAACGCCGACAAGTGGATCGTCCACTTCCCCGAGACGCGCGAGATCTGGTCCTACGGCTCGGGCTACGGCGGCAACGCCCTGCTGGGCAAGAAGTGCTACGCCCTGCGCATCGCCTCGGTCATGGCCCGCGACGAGGGCTGGCTGGCCGAGCATATGCTGATCCTGAAGCTGACCAACCCGGAAGGGCAGGCGAAGTATGTCGCCGCCGCCTTCCCGAGCGCCTGCGGCAAGACCAACCTGGCCATGCTGCAGCCGACGCTGCCGGGCTGGAAGGCCGAGACCATCGGCGACGACATCGCGTGGATGCGCTTCGGCGACGACGGCCGGCTGTACGCGGTGAACCCCGAGGCCGGCTTCTTCGGCGTCGCGCCGGGCACCAGCCATGCCTCGAACACCAACGCCATGGCCACCCTGGCGACCAACACCGTCTTCACCAACACCGCCCTGACCGCCGACGGCGACGTCTGGTGGGAGGGGATGTCGAAGGACGCCCCCGAGGGCATGACGACCTGGAAGGGCGCCGCCTATGACGCCGCCTCGGGCGAGCCCGCGGCCCACCCGAACGCCCGCTTCGCCTCGCCGGCCTCGCAGTGCCCGACCATCGCCCCCGAATGGGAAGACCCCAGGGGCGTGCCGATCTCGGCCATCCTGTTCGGCGGCCGCCGCGCCTCGGCCGTGCCTCTGGTGACCGAGGCCTTCGACTGGGAGCACGGGGTCTTCCTCGGCTCGACCGTCGCCTCGGAAGGCACCGCCGCCGCCGAGAACGCCATCGGCGAGCTGCGCCGCGATCCCTTCGCCATGCTGCCCTTCTGCGGCTACAACATGGGCGACTACTTCCGGCACTGGCTGAGCCTGGGCGAGACCGCGCAGGACGCCTCGAAGCTGCCGCGCATCTACTTCGTCAACTGGTTCCGCAAGAACGAGGACGGCCAGTTCGTCTGGCCGGGCTTCGGCGAGAACGCCCGCGTCCTGAAGTGGATCTCCGAGCGTCTGGACGGCACGGCGACGGCGACCGAGACCCCGGTCGGCCGCGTGCCCACGGCGGACGCGCTGGACCTGGAAGGCCTCGACCTGTCGGACGCCGACCTGCAGCTGCTGCTGGACGTCGATACGCAGGTCTGGAGCGAGGAAGCCTCGCTGATCCCGGCCTTCTACGACAGGTTCGGCGACCGCCTGCCCAAGGCCCTGTGGGCCCAGCATGAGGCGCTGGTCGAGCGTCTGAACGCCGAAGGCGGACTGGCGGTTTCGGCCTGAGGCTCCCTCTGACGACTTGAAATGAAGGCACGGGCGGTCGAAGGACGGTCCGTGCCTTCTTCGTTTCCTCCCCTGACTACCGACACTCTCGTCATCGGCGCCGGCGTGCTGGGGCTGTGCACGGCCGTGGAGCTGACCCGGCGCGGTCGGGACGTGCTGGTGCTCGACCCGGGTGGGGCCAACGCCTCGTCCGTGGCGGCCGGGATGATCGCCCCGGGGATCGAGGCCTTCGTCGACGGGGCGACGCCGGAGCAGGCGCGGCTGCTGCGCGAGGCGGGGCGGCTGTGGGCGGACATTCCCGAGGTCAGGCTGAAGCCCGCGCCCGCTGTCTGGCGCGGCAAGGATGCCGAACGAACCGTGGCGGCGCTGGAGGCCCTGGGCTTTTCAGCCTCGCTGGACGGTCAGGGACAGGTGCAGGTCCCCGGCGATGTTCAGGTGGACCCTGTGTCGGCTCTGGCGGCCCTGAAGGCGGTGCTGAAGACGCCGCCAGTGGTGACCTCTGCCCTTCGGATCGCCCGGGCCGAGACGGGCTGGAGCGTTGAGACGGAGGCGGGGCCCATCGCGGCGACGACGGTGGTGCTGGCGACCGGGGCTGCGGAACCCCTGCCGGGCCTGCCCGAGGCCGTCGCGGCGCTGATCCGCCAGATCGCCCCGATCCGGGGGCAGATCGGCTTCACCGCCCAGACCCTGGCGGAGACGGTCACGCGCGGGGCAGGGGGCTATGTGGCGCCGACCGAAGGCGGGACCCTGATCGGGGCGACCATGGAGCCCGGGCGGCGTGATCTGGAGCCCGACGCCGACGTCGGGGCGCGGCTGGCGGCCATGGCGGCGGCCCTGATCGAATGCGAGATCGAGGACGGCGTCTACTGGCGCGTCGGGGTGCGCGGGGCGACGCCGGACGGCCTGCCCATGGCCGGCTTCAGCGGCGAGGCAGGGCTCTATCTGGCCCTGGCGCCGCGCCGCAACGGCTGGCTGCTGGGACCGCTGGTCGGGCGGGTGGTCGCCGATGAGATCACTTCACAGGCTGGGGGC
>Ga0209630_10004386_pt1 | contig 12407 bp, 11 predicted proteins | sample COG_01_FD_184745 | JGI IMG/M metagenome (GOLD analysis project Ga0209630, IMG submission 184745) | Pelagic Microbial community sample from North Sea - COGITO 998_met_01 (SPAdes) (version 2) | ecosystem: Environmental > Aquatic > Marine > Neritic zone/Coastal water | place: Helgoland, sampling... | reverse complement strand
TCGTATGCGTATAGCGCTTGAAGCCTGGGGGGGAGATTAACCGCTTTTGTTTGGTCACCCCCCGCTACGCTTCGCCGGCGCACTTCACGGAAGAGACATCACGCCTCGAGCGAGACAAACACCGCCGCCTCGTCGTCCGCGCGCCACTCCTCCGTCTCGTGCGTATCCACCACGCAGGTCTCGTCCAGCGCGAACGTCCCGCTCGCGCGCTCCCGTGAGCGCTCCAGTCCCATGCTCGACAGATCCGCGTTGCTGTTGTGCCCGACGCCGAAGATGGCGCCGAGGAGCGTAGCTTCCAACCCGGTGGCGTCGATGTCCGCAAACTCCCGCTTGACAGCCTCGCGCCATCCCTCGTGCCTGGCGAGGACGCCGAAGACTTCCTCGATGTCGAGGAACGCCTCAAGGCCTTGCGTGCCGACGCCGGTGTTTTCCTTGTCCATCAGCCACGGCGCCGCGATCAAACCCGCGGATGCGTCTCGAATCTTCTCCCCGTCCCTGACGGATCGCCTCAAGAAATGCGCCCACGACGCGACGTACAGCGCGAATCCGCGCACCGAGCCTTCACGCGCCAGCCTCTCCATGATCACCTCGCGGCCTTGCACCCTGAACTTCTCGGAGCCGTCCATGGCGACGCGGTCCAGTGTGTCTTTCACGGCGACGTTTTCAAAGCGCGAGAGCACGAGCTCGGTGTACTCGTCGAGGACGGCGAGGAGCTCTTCGGGCATGGTGGGGTCCGCGCGGAGTGACGCGGCAATCTCCTCGTTCATCAAACGACGGAGGTAGGGCTTGATCATCTTGTGCGTGACAGCTTCGTGGACGTTGGTGAGTCCCGCGAGGGATCCGACGTAGCACAAGGCGGAATGCGTGACGTTCAAAAGTCGAACCTTCATGAGCTCATGGGGTCGAACGTCGGGAACGAGGAGGGCGCCGACGCGTTCCCACGCGGGCCGTGCGCCGTCGACGAAGTCATCCTCGATGACCCAGTGCTTGTACGGCTCGCACATCACCGGCCACTGGTCGTCGATGCCAGCCTTTTCCTTGAGGTCGCTGATGTCCTGCGGCGACGTCGCCGGCGTGATGCGGTCAACCATGGTGCTCGGGTACTTGACCTCATCTTCGAGCCACTGGCAGAGCGATTCGTCAATCTCGGGAGCGTCGCGCGCGGCGTTGATGACGCGTTTCTTGGCGACGTCGCCGTTGTGCGGGAGGTTGTCGCAGGACATGACGGTGAAGGGCCTGCGGCCGAGGCGGTGACGCATCGCGAGCGCCGAGAGGATGAGGCCGAAGACGGTAGCCTTGGCGCAGCTCGCGTCGAGGGACTCGGGCATGGAGAGGGATGGGTCCTCGAGGACGCCTTGGTTGGCGAGCTCGAGTAACTTGTGGTCGCCCTCGTTGAGCGGGACGCGGTAGCCGTACTCGGTGATGGTCAGGGAGACAATCTTGGTGGAGGGAGCCGCCAGGAGCCTGACCACGGCGGCGGGATCTTCGAAGGACAGGAGCATGTCGCGGAGGGTGACCACCTCGTGGACGTGCATGTCCATGGCGCGTTCGTCGGTGCCCTCGCGGGCGACGATGGGGTAGCGCCAGTTGTTGTTCTTCAGGTAGTCGCGCATCTTGGCGTCCCACTCGAGGACGCCGACGCCGGTGTAGCACCAGTCCTTCGCCGCGTGAAAGTCCTGACGAAGCAAGTCGTCGGTGTACGCCTGTTGAATTGTTGGGAAGTCGAGGCGACGGATGGGGGTCAGCGGTGGGTGTTTGAGTGTGGAACGCGGTATTTGCGGGTCAAAGTCGGTGCGTCATGGCATCGAGTCGACGGATATCGGGTCAAATTTCCAGGAAAGTCGCGTTCGGCGCGCGGTGGCGCGCCGGATCCGCGCGGACATTCCCGAACCGTGTGAATTCCGAAACGAAACTGACCTGCTGGTGCGAGCGGTGGAAACCGCCGACGCCGAAGTGCACGATGCCGGTGTTGAGATCTCCGCGGTCGCACGCGACCGCCTCGGTGCGGGTGACGGTGCCCGACATGTTTTACACGCGAACGTACGTGTGCGATGGGGGCACGAGCGCGTGTGGGTGTGCCGGTTCGCCCGGTTTGACATCCCTTTTTCTTCCGCGGCGACTGTTTCACGCGTTTTGGGCAGTCAAACGAAAACGCGCTCTCAGAGTTTTCATACTTTGACGCGTTTTGATTGGCTGGGGGGTAAAATCTGTGCGCGTGCGATGCGAGAACCCTGTTTTGGAGGTTCACTGATCGTGACAAATATTGGGCTCCCTAAAAAACGTCCCAAATTTGGCCCAAATTGAGACACCACCCTTCACCGTAGCGATCGACTCCCTGTTGCGGCGCGTTTCGGCCGTGGCTTGATCGGGAAAGATTAGACCCAAAACCTTGAGTCATCGCCGGAAATCCAAAATCAATCGAAAAGTCACACGTGCATTTTGCGGCTGATGGGTGACGCGTTTTAGATTTATGTTGTGCGGGACTCTCAGAATGCCGGGTTTCCGCGCGAAGACTTTTAATTTGAGATTCTCGCAGACTGATTTCCCATATGGATCGCTCGGCACCGCGCACGGCACGGCGAGTGAGTCAGCCTTCGAATCCGATTCTGCCGATTGGTGTGTCATGGCCGCGGAAATCATAGACCGCCGTATCGCGAGTAAAGGCGCCGGTTTGAGAACCGTGAAAAGCGAATCCGTCTGAAAAAGCCCAAAAAACGTGGCTGAGAGGCGAAGTTTGAAGCGCCAGCCATTGCTCCGGCCGACTCGGCTCGTCAGATTCTTTGGTCGCCGCGGTCGTGTCGAAGCGCGGCTGACGGAACGGACGATCGAACATAAGGAACATGGCCGCGCACGTCGCAGCGATGATTGGCTTTAGGACCGCGCTCGCCGCTCCACTCGCGCTCCGGCGCGCGTCGCGCGTCCGCGCGACGCCGCAAACCAGAAGGGGTAACGACGCCCGTTTCGTCGTGCGGGCGGAGATTCGGAGGATAGCCTCCCCCGACGGGACCGTCCCGGACCTCCCCAACGTCACCTTCAAGCCCCCGCCGATCGTCGACCGCGCCGCGTGCAAGAGCGGCATGATGCACATCGGCGTCGGCGGCTTCCACAGGTCCCATCAGCAGGTACGCGCCGTCCCCAAACCGCGCCGAACACCTCGCGTCTCTTCGTGGTCGAAAACGACCTCGTAACACATCCCACGTGGAATTGCACCATCCGACTCGGAATCCCCGCGGGCGCCAGCCACCGCGCGTCACACTCGACGGATTTTCTGTACCGTCCATCACGGCTGTCGAGTCATCGACGACCGTACCGGACGGCCACCGCACCGGCCGCGGATCTCAAGCCTCGGATCCACGCCGGGACTCGCGCGGAAGGGACCCCATCTTGCCGCACTAGCCCTTACTTTTGCGGCGGTTTATCACCACTCAAGCACAAACCCGAACCGGAAAAAAAAAATGCAAAGCAACCCCTCGACTCCCCTAAACTTCACCTCTCACTAACCACCGTCGATTTCCCCGATAACTCGCATCAGGCGTTCATGAACGAGCTGCTGGACAAGAACTTCGACGTCGCCAAGAACTGGTGCACCACCGGCGTGGGAGTCATGCCCAACGACGTCGCCATGCGCGACTACCTCCGCGACAACGACTGGACCTACCCCATCGTCGCCAGGTCCGGCACCGACGTACGCGACATGAAGGCGGAGATCGAGGAGGTGTACGCGATCCGTGACATGATCCTCGCCCTCGAGGATCCGCTCGCGTGCGTCGAGGCGATGGCGTGCGCGGACATCAAGATTGTCTCGCTGACGATAACGGAGTTCGGCTACCGCGTCCCCCTCAACGCGAGTGACTTCAAGCTCATCGAACGCGGCCTCAACGGCGAACTGGACGGCGAGGTACCTTTGGATGACGACGCCCCGAAGCCCTCGACGTTCGGCATCATCTGCGCGGCGGCGGCTGTACGTTTCGACCGCGGCCTGAGGCCGTTCACGTTGATGTCGTGCGACAACTTGCCCCACAACGGCGACGTGTGTAAAGCTCGGATGACGTCCGCCGCGGAGGAGCTCGTGTGCGCGGGTTTGTGCAGCGTCAGCCTCGACGCGTTCGTGGTTTGGCTGCAGAACGAGGTGCGGTACCCGAGCACCATGGTGGACCGCATCACCCCGGCGACGTCGTGGGACGACATCGCGACGATGCCCGACAAGTACGGCTTCGAGGACCAGTGGCCGGTGATGTGCGAGCCGTATAAGCACTGGGTCATCGAGGATGACTTCGTCGACGACGCACGGCCGCCGTGGGAGACCGTCGGGGCGACGCTGACGAAGGACGTGGTATCGCACGAGCTCATGAAGGTCCGCTTGCTCAACGTCACGCACTCCGCCATGTGCTACCCCGCCATCCTCGCGGGACTCACTCACGTCCACGAGGCGTGCCTCCACTCCAAGATTCGATCGTACCTCGAGCTCGTGATGCTCGAGGAGATCGCGCCGACGCTACGGACCAACCCGGAGATGCGTGAGAAGTCGCTGTGCGACCGCATTCCGGCGTACGCCCAGAGCGTTCTGGAACGTTTCGAGAACGTCGCCGTGAAGGACCAGCTCGAACGCATCGCGATGGACGGATCGGAAAAGTTTCGGGTGCAAGGCTCCAGCGTCGTTCGCGAAGGCCTCGCCTTGGGCCTACCCATGGACGCGTTCGCGCTGTACGTCGCGTCGTGGACGCACTTCGTCAAGCGCGAGGTTGAGAGCGGGGCGGAGGTGAAGGACATGGGCGCGCAAGGGGTCACCGCGCCGTTCAGGCCCGGCGGTTCCGGCCTCCCCGCGTTTCTGGACATGGTTGACATCTTCGGCGACTTGGCGTACGAGCAGACGTGGCGCGCCAACGTGACGCGCATGTACGACACGATCGCCGAGCACGGCATGGAGTTCGCGCTGGACGTGGTGCTCGGCACGGTGTCCGCGTTTCCCGATTCCATTCGCAGCGACCTGCGGCTGGACAACCCGACCCGGGTTAATTCCATGTCGGAACAAAACGGAGACGAAGCAGTCGTCTCCGTGGTCAACCCCGCGCGGCTCAACGCGCTGGACCCGATCATGTACACCTCCGAGATGCTGAGCGCGCCGGAGAGTGCCAACGTCCAATCCAGGTGATGAAGAAGCGCCGCGTTGCTTTGTTTTTGCATTGTTTTGTGACAAACGCCGGCGGAGAGCTCGCCGACGTCGTCACGCGAGCCAAAGTCAAAAAGTTCCGACTGCTCGAATGTACCATTAATGAGATCCAAACTAGATTTGTTCGTACAACCGTGTCTACGTACGACTAAGTGTTACCCACAACGCGCGCGTCAAGTCCTGTTCGTCGCCTCTCTCTCCCCCGTCACGACTTCATCGCCGATCGCGGGCGGGTCCGCCCACAGCGTCTGCCCGCAGATCACAAACACGAAAGGAACGGACGCCGCCACGAACAGCATGGACAACACCGCCCAGTGCGGCTCCTGCACGTACAGCAGCGCCACGATGATGGGCGAGCACGTCTGCCCGGTCGCGAAGCACACGCGCGACGCGCCGGTGATACGACCCATCGACCCGGGCGCGTACCGATCGGCGATGAGCTTGATCCGCATCTGGTTCGGAACCTGCAGTAGCACAACGCAAAAAATTAGCATGAACGTCACGCCCAGTATACCCTCCGCGCTACTGTACACCGCCGGCAACGAGAGCACACCCAGCACCATGACAGTCATGATGGACCCGCACGTCACGCTGCAGTGCACGCCGAAACGACGAATGAACGGCGGGATTAAACCGTACATCGCGCACACGTTGGCCACGGGAATCGCCATAAACGCCCACCCGACCTCCGCGACGCTCCACCCCAACACCTGCTTCGCCATCAACACGAAGAGCACGATGAAACCCATGAACAGGTACCCGGTGTTGAACGCGGTGTAGCAGTGGCTCACCATCGCGCCCGTGCGAAACACACTGATCGACGGCGGTAAGGGCGAGGTCGCCGCGGCTGAGATCTGAGATTGTGATTTGACGCCTCGTTCAATCGATCCCCCTCCGCTTGAGCTCACCGAAGCTTCCGACGCGTCACCGATCTCGCGCCCCGCACCCACGCTCGCCCTCGGTGACATCCCCGCGCCCACCACGACCCCGGCTTCCGCCTCTTCCCTTCGCTTGAGCCCGCTATCCGTGATGGCGACCGGCGGCTTTCCTTTCGCCGTTACTAAGACAAAGACGAGCGCGACGCCGGCGACGCCCGCGGACAACAGGTTCAGTCCCAACCAGCCCATGGAGGCGTATCCAACGCCGACGACGACGCCACCGAGGGCGTACCCACCGTTGACGCTGAGGGAGTACGCGTTCACGCCCTTGAGGGTCTGCGATTTCGTGCTCGCGCGCTGCAGGATGTACATGAGAGCCGCGACGAGCGGGGAGGACATTCCCGCGACGAGTCGGATGGCGAGGAGCGCGCCGGGCTTGGTGGCCAGCGCGGTGAGGGTGAAGAGCACGACGTCGCCGAGGAGCGTGGCGGCTAAGGTCTCCCTGGCGCCCAGGCCGTCGCCCATCGCGCCCACCGCGAAGTTACCGAGCGCCGCGCCCGCGTACTGCGCCGTGGTGATGGCTCCCGTCCATGTCGCCACCTCGGTGGGACTCAAGCCAGCCTCCGCGCACCAGTAAGGCAGCGCGGGCGTGAGCATGGCCATCCCGAGGTAGTCCGCGAACGTCGCGGCCATCCCTGGGAGGAACTCGAACGGGAAGAGGTAATCCATCCCGCATCCCGAACTCATCCGATGCGCTCCGTCGCCGCGCCCCGTGCGTGTGGTGGTGGCTTTCAAACGAGTTTTATATTTTGTGAGTTCCGAGGCGAGTGCCATTCATCGGCGATGGGGGGCTGGACGGACCTGAGCGTGCGGGCGGATCCCGATAACCCGCACGCGCTCCGCGAGCACCTCGCCACCTCCGTGGTGCTCGGATACGCCACCGTCGCCGCCGACACGCGCGTCACCGCCGGGGACAAGTCGTGCGGCCGGGACATCACTCGCGGGCTCGACCCGCTGCTCACAAAAGAGCTCGAGTCGGCGGTGCTCGCGGATGCCTCCGCGCAGGGCGCGCGCCCCGCGCTCGCGTTGTTGACGCGGCTGACGATCCGGTTCGGTGAGCCCGGGGAGCTCCAGACACTTCTCAAGACGCACGACGAATCGGTGCGGAGGTACGACGTGTTGGCGCTGGAGCCGACGAGCGAACGCGCGCTGGCGTCGGCGTGCGCCAGTCGACGGTGCGATTTAATCGCGCTTCAGCTGGGCGCGCGCATGCCTTTCCGGCTTCGCGCGGGCGCGGTGAAGGCGGCGAGCGCGAACGGGATCGCGTTCGAGGTGGCGTACAACCCCGCGTTGATGGAGACGACGTCGCGGCGGAACTTCTTCGCGAACGCGTCAGCGGTGACGCGCGCGTGCGGAGGCGGGGGAGACGCGGGGGCCAAGGACGGGACGGGAGGGATCGTGATCATCTCGGGGGCGTCGAGGCAGGCGACGGAGCTGCGGGGACCGCACGACGTCGTCAATCTGGCGACGATGTTCGGCATGAAGGACGGCGACGCGAGACGCGCGCTATCCGCGCGGTGCGACGCCGTCGTCGCACGCGCCAGACGCCGCAAAGCAGCCGAGGCGGACGCCAATTGAAAAGAATTTAGTTAGACTTGATTTAGCGAGAACGAACTCTCTCACTCAACCCTCGATCTGGTTCACGTCCCCGCCCCCCTGGCCCTTCTCCACCACCCCCACCAGCGCCGCCCCGCCCAAGTACAGCGACATCAGCGGCACCGCCAGCAGCATCTGCGTGAACGGATCCGTGCTCGGCGTCAACACCGCCGCGGCCACCACCGAGCCGACCACCACGTACTTCCAGATGGACAGCATCTGTTTAGAGGACACGATGCCGCTCTGGCCCAACAGCAGCTGGATCACCGGCACCTGGAACGACAGCCCGGTGCTGAACAGCAGCACCAGCACAAACTCGAAGTACTGGTCGATGGACCACAGAGACTCAACCGCCTCGTTGCTGTACCCGATGAAAAACTGTGACACAAACAAAAACACGACGTCAATCTAATTGCGTATACGAACATAAAAAGAATAGGCAAATAGAAATAAACTCACCTTGAGCGCCGCTGGGGTTAGGACTGCGTACGCGAACCCAATGCCGGCGTAGAAAAGCACGGATGATCCGAGGACGATTGGCGCGAGGAACTTGCGCTCATCTTTGGTCAGCCCCGGGACCACGTACGCGATCGCCTCGTACAGCACCACGGGCGCGCCCAAGAGCAAGCCGCAGTACCCGGCCACTTTCACCGTGGTGAAGAAGTATTCGCCGGGTCCGAGTTGAAGAAACTTGACCTGATCGATGACGGGCTGCTCGAGGAAGATGACGAGGTCCTTCGCGAAGCAGAAGCAGAGCAAGACGGCGACGCCGCACGCGCCCGCGGAGACGATCGCGCGGTCCCGGAGCTCCTCCAGGTGTTCCCAGATGGTCATGTTGACGTCGTCCGGTAACTCCTCTTCGCCTGGGTAGAGGAACGATCGAACCTGTTCCTGTTGGCGCTCGGGCGGCGGCGCGGCGGCGGCGAGCGCGGGGACGCCGGAGTTGGCGGCGGCGGGGACGAAGCCGTCCGCGGCGCTGGATGCCATCGCGGCCTCCACGGCCGGGGATGGCGTCGAGGACACGGGCGTCGAGGACACGCTCGCCATCGCAGGCTCGGGCGCGAAGTCTTCGGCCTTTGGAGTGATGCCGCCGTCGAAGCCCGGGAAGGGATCGTCTTCGGTGAGTGATCGGACCGAGTCGATGCCGCCCCAGTCGATGGTCGGCGCGTCGATCGGCGCGTCACTCACGTCCACGCCGATGTCCTCCGCCATGTCGTTCACGCCCTTGAGCGCATCCTCGAAGGCTCCGTCGGTGAAGAGCGACGATTTGTACTCGCTCGATTCCGACCCCTCCTCCATTGCGGGTTTGGCGACGGCGGCGTTGGGCGTCGCGGTGGCCGCGGCCGCGACGGGCACGACGGGCGCGACGGGCTCTGCGGCCGCGAGCTCGGTGGCCGCGAGCTTCTCCTCCTCCAAGGCATCCATGGCTGCGAGTTCCGCGAGTTCCGCCTCCAGCTTCTGTCGCAGAGATGCCCTCGCGCGAGCCTCGATGCCCACCTCGGCCGCCTTCGCCTTCGCCTCCGCCTCCGCCTTCTGTTCCGCCTCCGCCTCCGCCAGTTCCGCCTCCGCCTCCATCTTGGCCTGCCTCGCCGCGCGCGCCCGTTGCTCGGGGTTCATCTTCTTCGGTGCCTCGTCCGCGTTCATCGCGCGGACCCGCAGCGATACGCCCCTCGTCATGGTACCACCGGAACCCTTCGCTCTCAGGGATCCGGGCCGGTGCTTGGCCGCCGCCGCCGCGCGCGCCCCGAGGGACGCGGCGGACGTGGACGCCGCCACGGTGACGTGCGACATCGTTGAGAGGCCGATCCGCGTCTGCTAAGCGCGTGGGTCTACCGCTACGGCCGATGCGCGTCGACGATTATGCGCGGAAGCGGCGATTCGACGTGCCGTGACGCCACGTTATCGTGTTGGATTTTCCACGAGCTTCGTGAAGGTGCTTCGTGCTTCGTCCGTCTGGTAGCACTACTTAAATGGTCTGTCGTGCTCATTGAAATAGGGAATTGCTGTCAGTCTATGGGCATTTTGGGTCATCACGGTATATTTGACTCAACATGCTCCATAAAGTAGATCTGCCAATATCCGATTTACCGCGAAAAAACCAGCAGAGTTCAAACCGAGGCCTCCGCGCCCGCAGTTGGTGCGCGCGCGTGGCATGTCTCGGTGAGCTTCCGCGGGTGGTGAAGGACCTCGCGCGATCGAGACGAGTCTCGCGGATCGCGCGAGGCACGCGCCGCGTCGCGGACGCCGGAAGGCCACGCGAGTCGACGCCCCGAGGCGCCCGCTGACTCGGAGTTGTGACGGGGTCACATCTCAGACTTACGCGGCTCTCGGAATAGGCCGGCGGTCATGGCGGACAGGGCGGCGCAGATCGTGTCGGAGTGGTTCGTGAAGTGCGCCAACGTGGTGCTACAGTCCCGGATAGTGCTCGATGCCACCGAGGGGAAGCAGAATCGATGGGTGCGTCCCACCCGCCCCGCGCGACGTCACCGCCCCGTCCACGCGACCATTCTTTTTTCCCGTTTCTGCGAGTGACGAATGAATGTTCCAAATGGCGCCTCCACGTCTTCGCCCCGTCCCCGTCCCGATACTGACCGATACTGACCCTCAAACCCGGCATCGAACAGTTCAACCTGGACGTCACGGAGCTCGAGGCGCACGCTCCGTCGCTCCAGCCGTGGCGATCGAAGCGCACCGGCGCCGGGGGGACGCGACAGGACCAACTCCCTCCTCTAATCTTGGAGGTTTACGTCTCTAGCAACGACTCGACGCCTAAAACCGAACGCGTCATGGTGGAGCGGTGGGTGCTGCGTCACGACACCGACCCGGGGGGTGCCGAAGGGGGTGCCGAGGAGGGTGCCGACACAGCTGTGCATCGATCGCCGAATAAACCGCGACGAACCAAGGCGGAGACGACTGCCGTGGCGTACAAACGAACGGTGGTGATGGTCCGCACGCTGCACGCGCTGTGCCGCTCGTTGCCGGCGAACAGGTTCCACCGAGCCGCGCGGCAGTCGCAGAACCGCGGCTTGCGCTTCGCCGTCGAACACGAGGTACGGGAAGGGAGGCAAAAAGAAGACGAAGGAGAAGGCGGCCTCTCGGATGATTTAACCAAAAAGCCGACTGGAAACCGCGGAACGTTTCGGGAGCACTCGTTCACGCCGGTGCGCACACCCGCCGGTGGGACGCTCCGCGCCACCGTGTACTTCCTGGATGCCGACGCGCTGCAAGGGATGGACTGCGTCCCGCGCCCCATCGCGCCGAAGGTCATCGACGGATACCTCTCCGAGAGGAACGTCGCAGCCGAGAGCGCCGCGGGTGCATCTTCGGTCGAGAAGTCGAACCCAGCGACTCGGAGGGCGTCAGTGGGTCACGCGGCGATGACCACCGGCGCTGACCACACGTACGACGCGCCGGCCCCGCCGCGGCGAGACTTCGGCTTCGGCACCGGGGTGCCGTCGTCCGGCGCGAACGCGAACGCGAACGTGAGATCCACTGGAACCCCCGACTCGAGTTCAGGCGCCAGACCGTTCAGGCAAAACTCGTGGGCGGGTAAGGCGACGTACGGCTTCGGCGCCTCGCCGCCGATTCGTACGGTCAGCGGCGGCGGCGCTTTCGCATCGCTAGAGGTACGTCACGAAGGAAGCACGGGGATGGGTCTACCGCGGCAGAACTCCCGCGGGATGCTCTCCGAGGCGTTCGCCGAGGCGGGCGGCGACGAAGGTGCCGAAGGCGCCCGGCCGGACTCCGATCGGCCGGGCTCCACACGCTCGGGTTCCTCCTCTCGGCCGCCACCGTCTCCCCTGAACCAAGGTCAGACCGCCACCACCACGTACGGCAGCGCGCCCACGACTCCACCCGGCTCGTACGGGCAAACGACGTACGGCTTTGGGCTCGGTTCCCTGCCCGGCCATAACAGACAGACGTCGAATGGTCCCGGATCGCTTCCGGTTGGATCCCCGTCGCTTCCGTTCGTGTCGAGCCACGTGTCGAGTGCGGGGTTCGGGGGAAGCGGCGGCGGCGGCGCGTACGGGTTCTCCACGTCGCTCGCGTCGCGCGATCACGCGCTCGCAAGGCGCGCGAGGGAACAATACGGGACATCGCCGGGGTCCCGGCCTACGTCGGCCACACACCACCGCGGCTTGCCTTCAAACGGAACGTCCCCAGTCTACGGCTCGAACGATTCACCGCCTTGGCACTTCCGCGGTTTGACCGGCGCGCTCTCCGCATCGCCGGGGAGCACCCCAGGGAGCACGCGCACGGATCCCCGCGGGTCCCACGGAGGCGGCGGCGGAGGCATGAACGTCGGAGGGCAAGCCGTTTCGAACCCGAACAATCCGTGGAGCCCGGGCCGGGGAGCCTCCAACCGAAGGCCGTCCTGGTCGTCGCCGTCGTCGTCGCTGAGCGTGTCGATGCACGAGGGCGCGAACCACCGCGGGGGATCGACGCACGGGGGTGGGATGGGCGCCGCCATCGGCAGCGCGGTGGGCACCCCGTTCGGCACCCCGTCCCTGGGAAGGCAATCGGGCGGCGGGGGGGGGTACCCGCCGGAGAGATACTCGTCGTCGTACGGGGCTTCCCCCGGTTCCGGCGCCGGCGCCTCGTCGTCGTTCGCGAACGCCATGGCGCACCTCCGCTCGCAGCGCGCCTTGACCGAGGGAGGACGCGAGCGACAAGGTACGCACCACGGAGAAGGACCGGGGTCG
>Ga0209630_10004384_pt1 | contig 12409 bp, 8 predicted proteins | sample COG_01_FD_184745 | JGI IMG/M metagenome (GOLD analysis project Ga0209630, IMG submission 184745) | Pelagic Microbial community sample from North Sea - COGITO 998_met_01 (SPAdes) (version 2) | ecosystem: Environmental > Aquatic > Marine > Neritic zone/Coastal water | place: Helgoland, sampling... | reverse complement strand
ACAAATTTTTCTCTATAAAAATTTTTACTTTTTCAGGAATATATGCATCAATAATTTTTACTTTGTCAGTAAAAGCTAAGTATTGAATTTTTTTAAGAATTTTTTGTGCAAATGAAGAAAGTGATAATTGTGTTTCCCATTTAATTGATCCTTCGCGCAGTCTTTGCCTTGTCATCTCAAGAAGGCCAAAATTACTTATTTTTCCAATTTGAATTCTAGCTCTATCCTTTCTTATACTTTCTCTCATTTTTTTTTCTACAGTTCTTCTATTAAAAAAATTAATCATATCGATAAAATCAATTACAATAAGCCCTGATAGATCTCTCAATTTAATTTGCCGAGCAATCTCTTCTGCAGCCTCTAAATTTGTATTTAAAGCTGTTTTTTCAATGTTAATCTGTTTAGTGGACTGGCCAGAATTAATGTCTATAGACACAAGTGCTTCAGTTGGATTGATAACTAAATAACCTCCAGATTTTAATTTTACAGTAGGTTCAAAAATATTATTTAAATCTTTTTCTATATTAGCATCATGAAACAATGGAATTTTTCCTCTATATTTTTTAATATTTTTAATATTTTTTGGCATCAATTCTTTCATAAATTTTTTTGCTTTTTGGTATGCTTCATTGCCCTCAACATAAACATTTTTTGTTTCGTTATCATATGTATCTCTTAAGGTTCTTTTAATGATGTCCCCCTCTTCATAAACAAGAGATGGAGCATTAGACTCTAGAGCTTTTTCTTTTATTTCCTCCCAAGTTCTTAATGTATTTTGAAAATCTTTTTCAATTTCATTTTTTGTTTTATTAGCTCCTGCAGTACGGACAATCACACCCATGCTTTTTGGTATGTCTATATTATTTAGAATGCCTCTAATTTTTTGACGGTCTGAAGAATTAAAAATTTTTCTAGATATCCCCCCACCTTTTGGAGTATTTGGCATTAAAACCATGTATTTACCTGCTAAAGATATAAAAGTAGTTAGCGCAGCTCCTTTTTGACCTCTCTCTTCTTTAATTACTTGAATTAAAATTACTTGTCCCGGTTTAATAACTTCTTGTATTTTATATCTTTTGATACCAAATGAAGATTTTACTTTGTCTCTGTATTCTTGCTTATCATTTTTTTTTATATGATTTTCATTTTCATCATTTTTAATGTCCTTTTTTTCATTTTCAGACTGACTTTCTGATTGAAAACTATCTGAATTAAATTCTAAAGCTTCGTCTTTTAATTCATCCCTTATTTTCTCTTCAGCTATTCTTATTTTTTCTTTATCTTCTAAAGGCAATTGGTAATAATCTGATTGAATATCATTAAAAGCTAAAAAACCATGTTTAATTCTTCCAAAATTAACAAAGGCAGCTTGCAGAGAAGGTTCTACTCTACTTACCGTAGCTAAATAAATATTATTTTTAAAGTTTAAATTATTTTTGTCTTCAAACTCGTATTCTTCAATTGAATGATCTGATTTAAGAACAATACGTGTTTCATTTGGGTGCGATGCATCAATATATAAATTTTTTTCCATTTTATGTGAATTCCTTTTAAGTATTTTAAATTAGATATTTTTAAATTAACCATTTGTTTATTTTATACAATTTTGTGTATAAATAAATGATTTTAATTATTGTATGCCTAAAGATAGTCAGAATTGTTATTATAATTAGTATAATGCTTAAATTTATCAATTTTTCACTTAAATTTATTATAATTTTTTTTTCTATTATAATTTTTTTTGTTTTTTCAACATTATGGTATTTTTCAGTAGGCTTACCAGACTATAAAAAATTATCTAATTACCAGCCACCAATATCAAGCAGAGTTTATTCTGAGGATAAAAAGCTAATAGCAGAGTATGCTATAGAAAAAAGACTATTTATACCCTTCGAGTCTATACCCGATAAAGTTGTAAATGCTTTTCTTTCAGCAGAAGATAAGAATTTTTTTAAACATCCAGGAATAGATGCTAAAGGAATATTAAGAGCAATAATAAAAAATATAAAAAATATATCACAAAATAAAAGACTTGAAGGCGCATCAACTATTACTCAACAAGTAGCAAAAAATTTTTTACTTACAAATGAAGTTTCTTTTAAAAGAAAAGTCAAAGAGGCAATTTTAGCCTTTCGTATTGAAAGAGCTTATACAAAAGAAAGAATTTTAGAACTATATTTAAATCAAATCTATTTAGGTCAAGGTACTTATGGAATAGCAGCAGCTAGTCTAGAATACTTTGATAAATCAGTTAAAGATTTAAACTATTCAGAGTCTGCTTTACTAGCCGCTCTTCCAAAAGCACCTAGCAAATATAATCCTTATAAATATCCTGAGATTGCAAAATTTAGAAGAGATTTAGTTATTGAAAATTTGGAAGAAAATAAATTTATATCAAAAAAAGAAATGTTTAATCTCAAAAATAAACAACTAAAACTTAATAAAAGAAAGATTGAAATTATCAATGAAGCTAACTCATACACAGAAGAAGTTAGAAGAAAGGTAAAAGATACATATGGTTTTGAAAAACTTTATTCCCAAGGATTAAGCATAAGTACTCCGCTTAGAATAAACTATCAAATACAAGCTTTAAAATCTCTTAGAAAAGGTATTGAAGAATATGATAGGAGACAAGGTTGGAGAGGTCCTATAGTGAACAGAATTAAAAACAAAAATTGGCAAAATATAATTTCTAAATATCAAATTGATCCAACATTAAACTGGAATTTAGCAGAGATCACTTTTTTGAATAATGATGAAATAAAATTTCAAATAATTGATAAAAAAGAAGAAATTATTAAAGGAAATCTATTTTTAAAAGATATAGGATGGACAATTCCAAAAAATAAAAAAATTCAAAATATCCATAAAGTTGGAGATGTAATTTTTGTAAAAAAATATAAAAATTTTTGGAAATTAAAACAATATCCTAGAGTTAATGGAGGAATTATAGCTTTAGATCCTTTTACTGGAGATGTACTATCTTTAGTTGGCGGTTTTAACTATAAAACAAGCGAATTTAACAGAGTGACACAAGCAAAAAGACAACCTGGATCAGCATTTAAGCCAATTGTTTATGCAGCAGCTTTAGAAAAAGGTTTTGCTCCCAACTCTATAGTTCTTGATGCACCTTTTGTTGAAAGTCAAGGTGTGGGTTTAAAAAACTGGAAACCAGAAAACTATGGAAAAAAATTTTACGGTCCTTCTACTTTTAGAAAAGGCATTGAATATTCTAGAAATTTGATGACAGTTAGAATAGCTAAAATTTTAGGTTTAGAAGAAATTCTAAACTTATCAAAAAAATTAAATATTTATGAAGAAATACCGGAATTATTATCTGTATCATTAGGCGCCGCAGAAACTACGTTGATAAACCTAACATCTGCCTATGCACCGTTTGTTAATGGAGGATTAAAGATCGAACCAAAATTAATCTCCAGGATACAAGATAGAAGAGGAAAAACTATCTATCAGAAAAAGGATAGAAAATGTGTTGGATGCGATAAATTTATAAAAAATGAAATTGAACTTCCTAAAATTGAAAATGATAGTGAAAGAGTATTAAGCGAAGAAACTGCTTATCAAATGACCTCAATTTTACAAGGTACTGTTGAAAGAGGAACAGCGAAAAAATTAAGATCTTTAAAAGCTCCTTTAGCCGGAAAAACTGGGACTACCAATGACAACTACGATGCTTGGTTCATAGGTTTTTCATCAAATTTAGTAATTGGAGTTTACATAGGGTACGACAACCCAAAATCTTTAGGCAAATTTGAGACCGGTTCAAAAGTAGCATTACCTATTTTTAAAGACTTTGTAGAAAATGCTCTATACAAAGAAGACTTAAAAGAGTTTCAAATACCAGAGAATATTTATCTTACATTATTGAATTACGATACTGGTTTAAAAGCGGCTGCTGGTGAAAAAAAGGTAATTATTGAGGCTCTAAAATTAAAAGATATTAACAAAATAGATAATAATAAGTTATTCTTTACTAATAGCGGTGATAAAATAGTTAAATTTAGACAATTCTATTAATGGAAAATTTTGAATCTACATTACTTAAGACTGAAAAATCCTTAAATAATATTAGGGGGTATCTTTGATAATGAAAATATTGAAAACAGACTGAAGGAATTACAACAAATATCTTTAAAAGATAATTTTTGGAAAGATAAAAATTTAGTTAAAAAGACAGTTAAACAAAAAAAAATTTTTGAGGAAATTGTAAATTCTTACAATAAATCTTTAGGTGATATAAAAAATATTAAAGATCTATACCTACTAGCTTCACAAGAAAAAGATGATGAAACAATTCAAGATTGTAATGAAAAAATTGAAAAAATTTTTAAAGAAATAAAAAAAAATGAAATAAATTGTTTTTTATCAGGTGAAAATGATGGTTATGATATTTACCTGGAAATTCATGCTGGTGCAGGCGGGACAGAGAGCCAGGACTGGGCAGATATGTTAAGAAGAATGTATATGAAATGGTTTGACAAAAAAAAATTTAAATATGAAATCATTAGCGAACATAAAGGAGAAGAAGTAGGAATAAAGTCTTCTACTATAAAAGTTGAAGGTGATTATTTATACGGACTTATGAAAGCAGAGTCAGGAGTGCATAGACTGGTTCGCATTTCCCCATTTGACAGTGGAGCTAGAAGACACACTAGTTTTGCTAGTATATGGGTTTATCCCGCCATAGATGATGATGTAAATATTAAGATCGAAGAAAAAGATTTGAGAATTGACACTTATAGATCCAGTGGAGCAGGTGGGCAACATGTTAATACAACAGATAGCGCTGTTAGAATAACACATTTACCTACAAGAATTGTTGTTCAGTGCCAAAATGAGAGGTCACAGCACAAAAATAAAGAAACTTGTTTTAAAATGTTAAAAGCAAGATTATATGAGCACGAAATACAAAAAAAAAAAGAGGAAAATCAAAAACAATTAAATTCTAAAACAGATATTGGTTGGGGCCATCAGATTAGATCGTATGTTTTACAACCTTATCAACTAGTAAAAGATTTAAGAAATAAATTAGAAAGCTCTAATCCACAAAGTATTTTAGACGGTCATATAGATCAGTTTATTGAAGAAGGTATCAAAAATAAAAAATGAAAAAAATAACTTCTAACTTAATTGTATTAGTACTGATTTTATTTATTTCTTTAATTTTAATTTTATCAACTATTGGAATTGAAACTAATAAATTTAATAAACTTATAATCAATAAAGTTTATCAGAATAAAAATATTGATTTAGCTTTAAAAACTATAAAATTTAAAATTGATCCAAAGAAATTAAATTTATTTTTAGAAACTCATAATCCTGAAATAACCTACAAAGAGATTTTTTTACCTGTACGAAATATAAAAGTTTATATTAATTTTTTATCTTTAATCAAGGCAGAACCAAAAATTGAAAAAACAAGTCTTATATTGGAAGAAATAGACGTTACTCAAATAAATAAATTGTCAGCAATTGTTAAACCCTCAAATTTTAAAAGTATTTTAAATAATAACATTAAAAAAGGTAGACTTATTACAGAAATAGAAATTTTTTTAACAGAACAAGGTGATTTTAAAAATTTTATTGCAAAAGGTTCAGTAAAAAATTTAGAGATGAAATTATTTAATGAGCTATATTTTAAAGAAGGAAATTTAAGTTTTTTTGCGGACAAAAATGATATTTTAATTAAAAATATTTTTGGAACTTTAGAGGATATAAAGATTTTAGAGGGTGATATAAAACTAAATATTGAAAAAAATATTAAGTTAACATCGAACTTTAATTCAATCTTTGATTTAGATGAAAAATTATTTAACAAATATTCAAAATATTTGAATAATTTTAATTTTACTAAAAGTATAAAAAATATAAAAGGAGATCTTAATAACAGTTTCTCAATTATTCTAGATAGTACTTACAAAATCAAAAATTATAATTATAGTTTTTTAGGCACAATTAAAAATAGTAAGTTTGAATTATTAAAACCTTTAAAAAACGAATTTATAACAGAAGAAGTAAAAACAATTTATTTGGAGGATTTAAAAATTAACTCAAGATTGGCACCAAAAGAATTTATTTTAAATACTGAGGGAAAATATTCATTTAATAATTTAGATTTTTTAAAAATAAATTTATCAAATACCTTTGTCAGTGATATTTTTAATTTAAAATTGAATTTTGATTATATGAATAGTTTTAAATTAGGTTTGATTAATTATCAAAAACCTAAAAAATCTATTGCAAATTTATATTTAGATTTCGAAAAGAAGAAAGATAACATTAAGATAAACAATCTTAATTATGATGAAGGAAAAAACTCTATTAAGATTAATGGATTGAGATTAAAAAAAAATAAATTTTTATCATTTCAATTAATAAAAGTTGAAACAGAATATAATAATTTTGTTATTCAAAATGATAAAAAAATAAACATAAAAGGTGAAAAATTTGACGCAACAAACTTAGCGAAATTTTTAAACAATCTAGATAGCAAAAATAATTTTATGAATTTGACAGGTGATATTAAAATTGAATTCAAAGAAATAAAAGCTCCAATGTCAGAAAAAATTAAAAATTTTAGATTAATTGGTGAAATTCAACAAGGAAAGTTTGTTAAAATTTCATCAAAAGGAGATTTTGGAGCAGATAATTTTTTAGATATATCTATGAAGCAAGATAAGGACGGAGGCAAAAAATATTTAGAAATATATTCAGACCTAACTCGACCTTTACTAACTGAATATCGTTTTTTTAATGGACTTTCTGGGGGAAAATTATTTTTTACATCGATTATCGAAGACTCTAGATCTAACTCAAAGCTTAAAATAGAAAATTTTAAAATAGTTAATGCACCTGGGTTGATAAAACTACTTTCTTTAGCTGACCTAGGTGGTTTAGCTGATTTAGCTGAAGGCGAAGGATTATCTTTTGACGTATTGGAAATCAATATGGAAAAAAATAAAAGTTTTTTAAAATTAAATGAAGTACTTGCTTTAGGACCAAGTATGTCAGTATTAATGGAGGGGTATCAAGATGAGAATGGATTAACAAGTTTAAAGGGTACTTTAGTGCCAGCAAAAACACTTAACAAAATGATATCTAAGATTCCAGTTATCGGAAATATTGTCATTCCAAAAGAAGTTGGTGAGGGGTTGTTTGGAGTTAGTTTTAAAATGAAAGGTCCAAAGGGAAATATTAAAACGACTATTAATCCAATAAAAACATTAACTCCACGATTTATACAAAAAATTATTGAAAAAAATAAAAATTAAATAATTTTAACTAAATAATGTTTTTTTTTCCCAAATGAAAGTTTAAATATTTTGTTTTTAAAATCTTTTACTTGAAGAATTTTCTTTTCGTCAATTATTAAATTATCATCAATTTTGAAACCTTTATTAATTATATATCTTCGAGCTTCACTCTTTGAAGATAAAATTTTATTATTTGCAATAAAATCTATAAATTTAACTCCGTTTTTTACATCATTTAATTTGATTTTGATTACGGGCAAATCAAGTCCTAAACCACCTTCTTTAAAAGTATCGTTAGCTGTTTGTTCGGCTTTACTTGAAGCTTCTTTCCCATGAAGTATTTTAGTAGCTTCATTTGCTAATAAAATTTTTAAATTATTAATATTTTTTTCTCTTTCAAAAACTTTATTTAATTCTTTTGAATCTATCTCAGTAAAAAATTTAAGAAATCTTTTTACATCTCTGTCATCTGTATTTCTCCAAAATTGCCAGTAATCATAATGTGAAAGTTGATCCTCGTTTAACCAAATTGCACCTTTTTCAGTTTTTCCCATTTTAGTTCCAGATGCTAAAGTGATCAATGGTGAGGTTAAACCAAATGCTTCTTTTTTTAATTTTCTCCTAATTAAATCAACGCCGTTAACAATATTTCCCCATTGATCAGATCCTCCAATTTGCAAAACACATTTATTATTTTTAAATAATTGATAAAAGTCATAGGCCTGTAAAATCATATAATTGAACTCCATGTAACTTAGAGATTGTTCTCTATCTAATCTTAATTTTACACTGTCAAAAGAAAGCATTTTGTTAATTGTAAAATGACTTCCAACGTCTCTAAGAAATTGAATATAATTCAATTTTGTTAACCAATCAGAGTTATCTACAAATAAAGGAGACACTTTTTTGTTTGATGTATCTAAAACTTTATTAAATACGTTTTTAATACTTTTAATATTATCTTTAATATCCTTTTGCTCTAATATTCTTCTTGTAGAGTCTTTTCCCGAAGGGTCTCCAATTAGCGTAGTACCACCACCTAATAGCACTATTGGTTGATGACCGTGTTTTTGCATTAATTTTAAAATCATTATTTGCAGTAGGCTCCCAACATGCAAACTAGGAGCCGTACAATCAAAACCTATGTATCCCGATATAGATTTTTTGCCACAAATTTCACTCAATTTATCTAGATCAGTACACTGATTTAGATACCCTCTTTCTTGCATTTCTATTAAAAAGTTATTTTTCATAGTGCTATTTAATAAAGCAACTATTATACAAAAAATATTATAAATAAATAGAAATATGCAAAAAAATTGGATCTCTTTAGGATTAATGAGCGGCACTTCTGGAGACGGAGTTGACGCCTCTGTTATTAAAACTAATGGAACAAATAAATATGAATTAATAGAGGATAAATATTTTGAATACGATTCAGGTATTTATAAAGATATTCACAACTTGAAAGAAAAAATTAATAAAATTGAAGATTTAAATATATTTAGCAAAGAATTAGATAATCTAGAAAAAAAAATAACAATATTTCACGCTAAACTAATTAAAGAACTAAATATAAGCAATGAAACAATAGTAGGCTTTCATGGCCAAACTATTTATCACAATCCTAAAGAAAAAATATCAAGACAATTAGGAAACGGTAAATTATTGAACCAACTTATAAATAAAAGAGTAGTATTTAATTTTAGAAATAATGATATCTTAAACGGTGGACAGGGTGCGCCTTTAACACCAGTTTTTCATTTCTTGCTCAGTATTCAAAATAATATTAAAATTCCAGTTTGTTTTCTAAACATAGGCGGAATATCAAATATTACAATTGTAAAAGATAAAGAAAGTTTATCAGAATTGACCAGTAAAGATTTAGGGCCAGGAAACTGTCTTATAGACTCTTGGGTAAGAAAAAATTCAAATGCAAAATTTGATAAAGAGGGTTTTTTTGCTTCTAGTGGAAAAATTAATCAAATTATTTATGAACAAGCCCAAGAATTATATATGAATAGTAGTAGTAAAAAAAAATTGTCTTTTGACACAAATGATTTTGATATATCTTTTGCGAGAGGTTTGACCTTAGAGGATGGCGCAGCTACCCTAACTGATTTTACAGCTAGTATTATTGGTCAAGAATTATCAGCATGTTTAAAAAATTGTAAAGAAAAAATTCAAGATGTATTAGTTTGTGGAGGAGGAAGAAAAAATAAAATTTTAATTCAAAAAATTAAAGAAAAGCTTCCATTAAATACTAATTTAAAATTAATAGATGAATATAAAATTGATGGAGATTTTATCGAGTCTCAAGCATTCGCTTATTTAGCCATCAGAGTAGTGTTAAAATTACCCATTTCATTTCCTGGCACCACTTTATGTAAAACACCTTGTATTGGAGGAGAATTAATTGAAAATTAAATTAAAGCAGTTTTTTCCTTTAAATATTTTTCAATTTCTACTGAAAGTTCTTTCTCCTTATCTTTGAAAAAATGATTAGAATTTTTTATCTTTGAAAAAATCACTTCAACACCTTTTTGGCTTTTAATTCTATTGTCCAATTCATCAATACTTTGCTTAGTTACTAGCTCATCATTTTCACTATAAATAACTTTTCCCGATGTTGGACAAGGTGCTAAAAAAGAAAAATCATATACATTGGGTTGAGGTGATACAGCTATAAAGTTATTAACCTCTGGTCTTCTCATTATCAATTGCATACATATTAGAGATCCAAAAGAAAAACCAGAGACCCAACATTGGCTATAGTCTAAGTTTTGTCGTTCAATCCAATCAAGAGCTGCAGCGGCATCGGAAAGTTCACCTTGCCCATTGTCAAATACCCCATCACTTTTTCCAACACCTCTAAAATTTACTTTTATTACTGAAAAACCGTTTTCCAAAAAGATATTGTACATAAGTTGAACTATTCTATTATTCATAGTTCCACCGTATTGAGGATGAGGATGTAAAATAATTGCAACAGGGGATCCAAACTTTGGATTTTTATAATATTTTGCCTCTAGTCTTCCCGCTGGACCTGGAATAAAAATTTCTAAACTTTTAGGTTTCATATTTGATAATGATTATTATTTTTAAAAAAAGTACAGTTTTTATATCACGTTTTTCTGCGTCAAATAATTTTTTTTAAATCATACTAAATTAGTAGGAATTAAAAGAAAATTACTGTATTACAACACTTAATTATGAAATTAACCACTAAAGGTAGATATGCAGTAATGGCTATGGCAGATCTAGCTCTATTTAAGGATAAAGGACCCATCAGCCTAACGGATATTTCTTTAAGGCAAAATATCTCTTTAGCCTATTTAGAACAAATATTTATAAAACTTAAAAATAATAATTTAGTCAAAAGTGTAAGAGGATCTAAAGGAGGGTATGTATTAGAAACTTCACCTGAAGAAATTAAAATTTCTAATATAATTTCAGCAGTAAACGAAGAAGTAAAAACACTTAATTGCAAGAAGGAATCGAAAAAAGGCTGTAATAACAGAAACACAAAATGTATTACACACAATTTATGGGATCAACTTGACAATCATATAAATAATTTTTTTGAAAAAGTAAAATTAAATGATCTTATAAAAAAAAAACAAATATTAAATAAATGAAAACAGAAGATTTAAAAAATACTCAGGATTATAAATACGGTTTTACTACTGACGTAGAAAATATTAGAGCTCCAAAAGGTCTTAACGAAGATACAATAAAATTTATTTCAAATATTAAAAAAGAACCAAAATGGATGTTAGAATGGAGGATGAAAGCTTACAATAGATTAAAAGTCCTAAAAGAACCTAATTGGCAAAAGCCAAAGTATCCTAAAATAAATTATCAAAACCTGTACTATTATTCCGCACCTAAAAGTGCATCAGACAAACCTAAAAGTTTAGAGGAAATCGATCCTAAGATTTTAGATACTTATAAAAAACTTGGTATACCTTTAGTTGAGCAAAAAAGATTAAACGGGATAGCGGTAGATGCTGTATTCGACTCAGTTTCAGTTGCGACTACTTTTAAAGATGAGTTAACAAAACAGGGAATAATTTTTTGCTCAATATCTGAAGCAATTCAGAAACACCCAGAGCTAGTAAAAAAATATTTAGGTTCTGTAATTCCTTTAAGTGATCATTATTTTGCAACTTTAAACTCTGCTGTTTTTACTGATGGGTCATTTGTTTATATTCCTCCAAACACTAGATGCCCAATGGAGTTATCAACTTATTTTAGAATTAACGCTTCCGAAACTGGACAATTTGAAAGGACTTTAATCATAGCTGATAAAGGAAGTTATGTAAGTTACTTAGAAGGATGCACAGCCCCAATGAGAGATGAAAATCAACTTCATGCAGCAAATGTAGAATTAGTAGCTTTAGATGATGCGGAAATAAAATACTCAACAGTACAAAACTGGTATCCAGGAGACGAGAAGGGCGTAGGTGGAATATATAATTTTGTTACTAAAAGAGGAGCCTGTAGAGGTAAAAATTCTAAAATTTCTTGGACACAAGTAGAAACAGGTTCTGCTATTACCTGGAAATATCCAAGCTGTATTTTGCAAGGAGATAATTCAGTTGGTGAATTTTATTCTATAGCAATCACAAATAACTTCCAAAAAGCTGACACTGGAACCAAAATGATACATCTTGGAAAAAACACCAAAAGCAAAATAATCTCAAAAGGAATATCAGCTGGTAATGCAGATAATATGTATAGAGGTCTTGTTGATATTAAAAATAAAGCAACAAATTCAAGAAATTATACTCAATGTGACTCATTATTGATGGGTAATAAATGTGGAGCTCATACAATTCCTTATATAAAAAACAGCAATGCAACTTCAACAATAGAACACGAAGCAACAACCACTAAGATAAATGAGGAACAACTCTATTATTGTAATCAAAGGGGATTAGACCAAGAAGAAGCTGTAAGTCTTATAGTTAATGGATTTTGCAAAGAAGTTTTACAACAACTTCCCATGGAGTTTGCTGTTGAAGCTCAAAAACTTGTAGCTATTAGCTTAGAAGGAAGTGTTGGTTAATATGCTTAATATTAAAAATTTAGATGCAACTATTGACAATAAGCACATTTTAAAGGGCTTAAAC
>Ga0209630_10004383_pt1 | contig 12409 bp, 11 predicted proteins | sample COG_01_FD_184745 | JGI IMG/M metagenome (GOLD analysis project Ga0209630, IMG submission 184745) | Pelagic Microbial community sample from North Sea - COGITO 998_met_01 (SPAdes) (version 2) | ecosystem: Environmental > Aquatic > Marine > Neritic zone/Coastal water | place: Helgoland, sampling... | reverse complement strand
TGGGGTGTTTGTGCATCCACCCATGTATGAAACTAAAGGCGATCGCGTAGAGATACACACCAGCTAACAGGGGGATCGAAAAAAACCAAAGAGGCGCATGAATAATTAGGAGTGCAACTAATCCCACTGTTTCGACTGGCGATTCAGTTAAGTCGACAAATCCTTGTTTCTTTGCCAGGCGATGGTGACCCTTAAGATGATAACTCCAGATTGATCCTTTTTTTCGTCCCCATTTGTGAAATACGTACCTGTGAATAAAGTATTCTAAAACGTTTCCGTAGAACAAACCAAGACAAAAATAAGCAACAATCTCCATAAGCAACACCAAAAAAAAGAACCTATAATATTACATAGGTTCTCAAATTAATCGATTATAAATAATTTAATTATTTTTAGAAATCTTCTTTTGCGTTTTCAACTGAATCTTTAGGGACTAATGTTCCATCGCTTAATTTTGTATACTCACCTATCCGATAATTCCAAAATTGAGGACCATCGAGTGTAAGCCATCCTTTTGGTTCATAAAAATATAATTCACACGCGGTGGAGTCTTTGTGTCTCCATGTAGTAGCCAACATATAAGATCCTTTGCTTTTACCAGCCCAATCAGGAGACGAAAGCTCTACATTTTTAAATTTAGAATCAGTTATATTATATCTTTGAGATTCCCATGTAGTGGTGCCTGCTCTAGTGCTGTCGACATCTTTATAATTACCTTTGCCGATCATTAAGAGGTTAATCATTTTCTTAGGAGCGTTCTTTTTTAATTCATCTCCGTATTTTTTTGCTGCGGCTGGTGGAGTTTTATCAACCGGTGGAGTTTGTGAGCCTCCTGCGCTCCCTGTACTTCCTGTACTTCCTGTACTTGTTTTCTTTTCTTTTCCTGTCCCTAAGAAGCTTTTTGCAGATCCGTCGCCACCTGCTTCTTTATTTGCCGCTCTACCTTTTTCTAGTAAAGCTATCCTAACTGCGAATGATATTAATGACGCGAAATTGTCGCCACCAATGTACCAACCTATTGGTGAAGTATTAGGATTCAGCAACCTTTCCGAGCCAAATTTTTTCCATTCACTTAATGATAATTCTTTACCTTTTATTTTAGGAGCATCTGGGAAATCATCTTCAGCATATTTTAAATTCTCGCTTATTTCTAATATCTTTACCTTGGCTGAACTTAAATCTTTATTATTCTTCGCAAAATAGCTAAAAGTAATTGAATGATTCTTGTTTTTGCACGGAAATTCAAATTTAATTTTATCTATTCCTAATGGATTAATTTCAAACTTTCCATCAATCTCAGTCTTAAGGCTGTTACTTGCTTTACCTGGGTTGATAATTTCTTTGCTTACCCATGGAGATTCATTCTGATATATTTTGGCATTTACTCTAGCTGCCTTGTAAGCAGTAAATATGGATTCAGTTTCCCCTTCACCACCGCCAGCGACAGGTTCTAATCCAGCTGTGCCTAAGAATTTCGTTAATAATGCATTTAAAGAGTCATATTTGTTTTTGTTGCCCTCAATCCCTATTTGACCTGAGATATTAACTGTTACATCTCCCCACGGTCCGGGTTTTTTAGTAGGTCCGGTTACGACTAATTCATCTAAGTCATTTACTTCTTTATTGATACCTAGCGCAGATCTAATTTTTTCTTTTTCAAAAAGCTTTAAAAACTTCGAAGTCGCCGATCTGGTTCTTGCACCCCATTTTCCATCAACTGCTAGTTTTTTCTTTTGATAATCTCCATTAATAAAACCTTTTTCTTTTAATTTGTTGAGACTTTTTTGAATTTCACTAACGCTTTTTCTACCGCTTGATGACTTTTTTGGAGTTGTTTTTCTTGAACCTGAGCCTGAAGAGCTGCCTGATGTGCCGGAACTAGAATCAGAGTCTGGTGCGCCGGCGCCGCCTTTATCTGTTTTATCTGTTTTTTTACTTTTAGCGTCTATTTTAAGCTTATTAAGCATGTTTCTAAATGCATATTTTTCAGCTTCTTTTGGCTTTGTTTTTGGTTTTTCTTTTACGATCTTATTGTAGTATTTAAAATATAATTCTAAAGCATCAATATTAAGGCTGTAATCTTTTTTATTTCTCAAATCGGCCACACTAAGATCGAATCCTTTTTTTCGTAACTTATCCAGAGTGCTTGTTATTTGCCCAGAAACTCCTGGGTTTTTTGATTTTCCTTTTGATTTTTGATAAATTGGATTTCCTGTAATGCCTCGTAGGCCGCCTGCATGTCTTCTTATTATCTTTTCAATTTTGGGGTCTTTAGATAAAGATGTATCAAAACCCTCGGGTTTTTTATTTTCAGCAAGAAGCACTCTTCTAACTATTTTTCTTATTTTATTTTCGCTTATCAACATTGATTTAATATTCCTTTAAAAATTTTTATAATTTCTACTAGTCATTCAAGTCAAAAATGTAGAGAAATTTTTTCTTTTTGTTGACACACCACACTACGTTTTTCTTGCGAGGTTCATAATCACCGGGTATTTTTTGATCAGTTGTTAGCACTTTTCCTTTTTTAATTTTGCTAAATTCTCTGTCGACACCAGAAAGTTTAATGTTGCCCCAAGTTTGAGGAGAAACATAGTAACAAATCCATTCCTGACCTGATCCTACTGAGCCAAATCCGATATACGGTTTGTCCATCAATGGGTCTGTTTGTCGGGAATTACCGCGACCTCCTACGACTTCTCGCATCCAGTAATTAGGGAGTGGTCTGTAACCATCCTTTTTGCTTCCATATGTTAAATAATCTCCTGCTGAGAAGCTATAAACTGGAAACTTTAAAGAAGCATCTTTATTGAAAACAAATGTCTTGTATCCAAACCCCATTTCAAGAGCTTTTTGGTAACCTTTCTTACCGTGATTAGTTATTTTTCTAACGAAAATTGGACCAAGTCTTTTTGCATCAATTAATTCAATTTCTAAATTAGGATCGTTTCCAGAACCGCCATCGTCTCCGTCACCGTCGCCGTCGCCTTCGCCACCAGACGGTGCTGTCCGGAAGGTTGAGCTATATTGATCGAGAATAGCCAAAGCAGCTGCGTATCCATCACCGGTGTCAATGTCAAATGGTTTTCCTTGAACTAATTTAATAGCTAATTTTTTCCAAGACCCAGGGCCTTTTGATCCTGTCGCTAATTTGTCAAATAAAGGATCATTTGAAATTTCGTTTAAATTTAATTTTTTAAACAAACCAACAACAGGACCATCAAATTCTTCATTTATCGTCTTTAGCATTTTTGAAGTAGCTGATCTTGTTGCTTTTCCCCATTTACCGTCGACAGTTAGTTTTTTACCACGATAATCTTTAAAATTTAAAGAATTGAGTTTTTTCTGTATTTCTTCGACATTAGCATTTTTGGAAATCTTCTTAGGCTTTGGTTTAGGTTTAGGTTCGTCTTCCTCAGCTTGACCATCACCTTTTTTAGCTTGAGGCCCTAAATAGTCTCTTACCATTTTTAATAAATCTTTGTACTCTTGTTCTTCTTTACCTGGGCCTTCAAAATTTGAAAGATTTGCCAATGCTACTTGAAATCTTTGAGTAGGTTCTCCTGCAACTCCGTCGCGGATTGCAGCCAAAGATTTTGAAATCTTAATGCTTTCTTGTTTGTTTTTTTCGTTATCTTTGACTGAAGGTTTTAAGACTAACTTTCTAGCTAGGTCAATAGCTTTATCTAGATCAAATGATTTTGTTACGTCAGTTGGATCAAATGGTGCCTCTCGTAATAGAACTTGTCTCACTAAAGCTCTTATTTTCTTCTCTTTTAGAAACATAATAAACTTCTCCTTTTATATAAAGCATTAATAATTATTACTACGTATTCAAATTTTAAAATTTTAATGAACATGAACTAAAGAAGGCTTCATTACGTCGTTTTTAGAAAAAGAGGAATGAGAGTATCCGATTGCATGGCCTATTTCATGGATAATAAGTTTGTGTGCATACCCGGGCTTTCGTTTAATAGTTTCTGGGTTAATTTCAACAATGGCACTTATAACTTTATTGTCATCATAAATTGGATGATACTTTGTTGTAAAGCCATTATACTCTGACTTAAGAAATCTTTTTGAATTGGTTACTATTATGTCACCGTGTTCAGAATAATTATATTTTTTCCCGCATTGATCTGGATTAGTTTGTTTTTCTACCTTGTCTATTTCAATTCCTTTTTTTCGCCATTCATCGACAGCTTTTTCAACTTGAGCAACTGTTACTGGTGAATCATTGCAAACAATAACATCAGGAGTATGTACCCACGTGTATTTATTTTTATATTTTTCTACATTGAGGTCAAGTGCAAAAGCATTTGAAAAAAGTATAACTAAAGAAAAAAGCATTTTATCTCCTAAATTAAAATTGGCTTAATAATTATATTAATATTATAACCCGTTTTACAAAAACTTGCACGTGCATATGAGTTTTGCTAATTACAAAAAATTAAAGACAAGAATTAAAGGAAAGCCAGGTTATTTCAAACTTTGGATTGCTGATACGCCGCAGAAGCGAGCTATAGGATTGTCAAAAACTAGAAGTATACCTCGAGATCATGGTATGATTTTTGTTTACGATGATGATCAGCCTAGAGTGTTTACAATGAAAAATACTTTAATTCCTCTTGAAATTATTTTTTTAGATAAAAATTTTAATGTTGTTTATCATGAAAAAGCAAAACCTAGGCAGCGTAATGCAATTGAATGTCCAGTTCAGTGTCGTTATGTTGTCGAAATCATAAGTTGACGTGGGAAAAATTAAAGTTGGTGACATTGTAAAATTCAGATCTATTAGAAAAATAACGCTAGAAGACTTAGTTGCTAGAAAAAATTATTCTAAGTATATGCTTGTAGTTGAAATTATTATAAATTATGAAAATACAAGAAAGCCACTTGCTGCGTGTAAAGTTTTATGTGCTAATGGAGAGGTTAACTGGGTGGGCATCAATAGCATAGAAAAATCTGATTGAATCAAATAATTATAACATAAATCTAGTTTAGAAAGGATTCTTAAAGTTATTTAATTATTGATGTTTTAAATCTTTCTTTATAATTATTAATGTTTATAAGTTGAGGTTTGAACATGAGAAAAATAAGAGTCAAGCGAGGTTCAGTTGAAGAAAAACTTTCTTCTCTGATTATTGAATCAAAATTTAAATTGCTCGAAGAAGATCTTTTAAGTGAAGGGTTTTTTGATAATTTTAAAAGGGACTATGCAGCAGAAAAGGCAAGACAAAAGAGAAGAAAGCCTTCTGAAAGAATTGCTAGTGAACAAAAACAAAAAGAACGAGAAAGAATCGTATATCTTAGGAAAAACTTACCGATACCAGAAGATTTAACTAAGGAGTCGCTAAAACAGTATTACCTTAAAAATAGCTTACCAGTACCAAGTTATCTAGAAGGTAAGGAAAATGAAGACAAAACTAGAACAAAAGATAATGAAGAAAGCTTAATTACAAAATTTTCTAATTTGTTAGGTCTTCACCCAGACAACGAAGCAAAAATTAGAAAAGATGTAAAAAAAATAGGTGGTGGCGCTGCAGCGACTGGTAATTTTTTAAATAATTTGTATAAAAAAATAACAGGTGCACCTTTTATAGCAACTTCAGGTAGTAGCATTAATCAAGAAGAGGAATTGTCCGACGGACCAGACACTTCAGCTGATTCAAATTCTGGTCGTTTTGATTCAAATATGAGTAAAGAAAAAGAATCGAATAAAGAGATCGAATCAATACCTGGTTATGGATCAAAAGAAGGAGAAATAGAAGGTATACCTATCGACTTAGAAATGTATTATGTTTATGTTAATAATGTTGTAAAGAGAGCAAATAAATTTTTAGGCGAATTAGCTTCTGGTAATAAAGAAGATGACGTAGCGATGTATGTTAGAAATGAAATCGAGTCTAATATTTTAAATACCGGAAAAACAGAAGTAATGATCAATAAAATCCCGGGTAATAAAAAATTCAAATGGGGACAAATTTCTAAAAATATTAAAAAAGATAAATCAAATGACAAATCTGATTTTGAAAAATATGTATGTGGACACTACTTTGTCGGTAAAGATAGTTCAGGAAAACACGGTATTTTTCCTATCGGCATTGTACACAAAAACTTTATTGATACTGGAGTATTAAAATGAAAAGAAAAAAAATGAAAAGATTACAATTAAGGAAGGCATTATTAGAAGAAATAAATGTAATAGTCAAAGAAGAAAATTACAAAAGAGAGCAATATTTAAATTTTTGTAATTTTGTAATTTCTAAAAATAGTCCTTTATTAGAGAATAAAAAGTATTTAAGTAATCAAGAGTTAAATGAAAATATATTTGATACAATAATGGGTTATGGCGGAAAAATGCTTGGAAATTTAATGCCAGGATTTATTGCTGACTTGAAACAAAGAATAGCAACCGGGCTGATTACTTCTTTAGGCTTGAATGCACGAAGCAAGTTTGGTAGATTTATTGTAAACGTATTTGAAGAAATTGAATACACAAAATTGTTTGATTATTTTTCTGACTGGAAAACAGGTTGTCCAAAGTTAATTGAATATTTACTTAAAGCATTTTCTGATTTTATACAAGAGTCAATCTTAGTTGATGTTTTTGGTGCAAAAAATCCTGATGAAACGAGTGGGCTTATTGGAACAGCGAGAGAAACCTTCTCCACAACAGTGAATAACGATTTAATACCTAAAATTCAACCTGTTCTTTCTAAATTTATTTGTAGTATGGATGTTTCTGGCATGATCAGTAAGATTAAAGATGTCGCGACAGGCAAAGCTAGCCCAAAAGATCTTTTTAAAGGTGCGGGTGGTAAGATCAAAGATGCAATTAAAAAATCAGCAGGTGAAGGTGAAAAATCTGGCGATGAACCTGCAGATCTCGCAAAACAACTAGGAATAGTATAAAGGAAAATTAATGAAAAAAATAAATTTAAATGAAGCTGAATTAAGAAAAGTTGTTAATAGAGTTTTAAGTAGAAAACTTAATGAAGAAATAGAAGAACCAGCTCAATCACCAAAAGTTAGTCCTAAAAAAAAGACAAGTTCTTTAGATTTTAATAACATTAAAAACGTTGTTGAAAAAAGCGGTATTGATGGATTGGCTGGTACGACTAATCGTGGTCAAAAAATTGGAGAGGTAGGTGCAACGTCACTGGTCGCAGGAGGCGTTGCAGCGGGTACTGCCAGTTATTTATTCAGTTCATTAGGTGTGGCTGCTGCTACAATGACACCCTTAGGTATAGGATTAGTATCTGCTGCAGCTCTCGGAGCTGGTTTGTATTATGTATTTAGTGAAACTGAAGTTAAAAGCGAAGCTGTCTTACAAGCTTTGGACACTACACTTTATACCAAAGTAGCTACTGCATTTAAAGAAATGAAAGCTCAGCTAAGAAAATCAGACAATGAAGATGTTAGAAACTTAGCAAAAGATTTTAGCCCAGACAAAATCCTGGCACAAGGTATTTTAGGGCCAACTGAAAAAAGAGCTCTTGTTGAAGAAATGTACACGGCAACGCAAGGTGGTTATACATTTGGAATAGGTACTGATAAAAGTGCAATTACAGATGTAATTAAAAAATGCAAGTCTTATTTAGGTGTTTCTCAACTATCAGCATTACATGCAAAAAAGAAAGGCGGAATAATTGATGATGGCAACCTTTTAAAAGTATTAAGAGGTGAATTAGATACAGGCGATTTTGATACATATGTAACAGCACCTCTGGAAAAATTACCTTACATTTTTATTGGAAATAATTCATATACAAAAGAACAGTTTTTAGATTGGATTGAAGATACAAAATTAAAACTTGATAATCTAATTAAAAGCAAAAAAGATGAAGCAAAAAAATCTGAAGGTGAAGGTGAAAAATCTGTTGGAAATTACGTAGAAGAAATTCAAAATCTTTTAAATCAATATTGTGCAAAAAAAGATTTAGATTATACGCCAATCAAACCAGACGGTTTTTGGGGACCTAAAACTAATAGTCTATGGTTAAATCCTTACCTTCCGCATGTTTTAGCAAATCATCCTGAATATTCAAAATTAGATGTTAAGACAGGAAATGGAAAATGGAAAAGTATTTCAGTTCAGCTTGTAGAAAGCTTTCCAGGTTATACAGGTGGTCAAATTGGTTGTTATAGATTTTGTAAAGATGCTTTAGCAGGTAATACAAATTTAGGAAAGCTTGATACAGACCCTGACGAAAAACCAATCAAGTATTACGGTGGAGGTTCTGGTAAAAAGAAAGAAAGTGGTAATAAAAGAAAAGAAGAAAAAAAGCAAGATAATACGCCATCAACGCCAGTAACTCCAATTGTTAAAAGAGGTAGATCAGACGGCAGAATGGATTATAGAAACATTATAATTGATGTTGACATTGTAGGAAACAGAGACAAAAATACTATTGATTCTCTTCCTGGAGCCCGATCGGGTGACGGGAAAGAATTAGCTTATGACTTTTTAGGAAGTTTTACTGCTTCTAAGTTAAATTTAAAAAATCAAGAAGTTTTTCAATTAAATGTAGTTTTTAAAGGCAAAGATAAGGTTTCTGTTAAAAATGTAAAAGGTACCAGGTTGTTTAAGAATTCAGGAATTAGAAGGTTTAAAGAAATATTTATTAGATATTTTGGAAGTCTTGATCAAGAAAAAATTAAAGCTTTAGGGGTCGATAAGAAATATCCAATGACTGTTAGCCTTAAAATGCCAAAAGGCGTTTATACAGCTGCAACTGAAAGACTTCATTAAATAGTGAAAATTAATCAAGAGGACAAATTAAAAAATGAAATTGTTTATAAGTAATGAATTAGGTTATGATTTTAATAAACACAGACTTTTGTCAGAGTTTGTTTTGTTTTGCGCCGAACAATTGCCTATTGAAGAAGTATTCAAGGTATACGTTGTAAATAATAGAAAACCTCATAGTATTACAACCACAGCAGTTTATGAGTGTGGAAACAATACATGCAAAATTTACGCCAAAAATCGAGCTTTGGTAGATGTAATGAGATCAATTGCTCATGAAATGACACATATGATGCAAGATGAAATGGGTCTTTTGGTAGGTCATATACAAGATGCTGGCGGATTTCACGAGGATCAGGCAAATTCAAAAGCGGGTGAACTTATAAAGCTTTTTGCGAAGTCAAAAGAAGACAGAAAAGCTATTTATGAAAACAAGCTTATGTTAAACAAAGCACGAAACATAGAAAACGTTTTTAAAATCATGTATGAAGGTGATGGTTCTCTAGGGCAAGTGCAATTAAGTACTCCGGGTTCAGCATTCAGCACGGACCCAGGCGGTCCTAGTGATGGACCAAATCCTTTTAAAGATGATCCTAAGATTGGTCCAAATATTGGCACAGGAGTTGACATGTCAAAAGTTGATCCTAAGATTTTAAAAATTATCAAAGCTGTTTTTCAAAGATACGAATCTTATTACAAAAAAGATTATGGAGATAAAGTACCTTTCGTAACAAGTCTTTACCGGGGAGCCGCAGTCCAAGCCAAAGTAATGTTTAACAACTGGAAAATGCACGGCGGTAAAGAAGGTGGCAAAGGAAACAAATATCTTTTAGATCTTTATAAAAATAAAAAAATGGCAAAAGCAGTTGGAGATGTATTTACTAGTACAGGTGGTCATGACGGTGCTATTCCAATACTTAAAAAACAGGCGATATCAGGTCATGCAGGTGGTAAAGCTGTTGACTTTAGAAGTAGAGACAGACCTTACATGAAAGAATTACTAGAAAAAGTAAAACAATCTTTTCCTACGATGTCAATTATTGATGAAACTAAGAACAAAGATGGTTCTGTTTCTCCCAATCAGCATTGGCATGTAGGTGTTAGTTAATTTCTTCTTAATAATCTTTCTATGTAGAATTGCCTAGGGCCGGCCGAGATTTCTGGGAATGGATCTAATGTAATTGATATTAGGCTTACAATTTCTCCGTATTTATTGAATACAGCACTGCCGGAAGATCCTGGTGCTGCAGGTATTGTAAAGAAGCAAAAGTCGTGTTGTGAAAGGTATTGGTTGTCACATCCTGCGAAAGCACCGTGAAAGTGAAATCTTGTAGTTCTAGACGACATAGAGTGAGGAGCACTAATAGTATATAGTGTTTCACCTAATGTTGGTTTTCCTTTTGCAATATTAATTTTTTTAGCCTTATATGCAAATTCAGATTCTATTTCTAATAAGCAGATATCATTATCCATGTCATAATCAACAATACGTGCATCATATTCTAGACCGTAATAGTAAGCCTTGATTTTAAAATGAGGATAATCATATTCGCCATTTTCTTTTTGATACATCAAGGATAAAGCTTCCATTGTTTCTTCACCGCAAACATGATGTACAGTTAAAATTCTTAAGCTATTTTTATTATGATTAATAGCGATTGCTGAACCGGTTGCGTATTCTTCATAGGCACAATTAACATCTAATTCATTTTCTTCACAAAATCTTTTTTCTTTTTTATTTGCGTAAATATATTTTTTTAAAAATACAAAATTTTGATTAGGTAAAAAATTATCATCATAGTTTTGAAATATTTTATCCATATGACGAACATGAGAAATGTGCGGTTGTTTTTTTGTTAAACTCGTGCAAGCACTAAAAAAAAGTATTATAATATAAATAAACAAAATAACCCCCAAAAAAATGCGCTTTATCATTTTTCACCCCTAATTTTACCTATCTATAAACGGAGTTTTTATGTCAAAACAAATTCAATTAGGCTATGCATGTATTAACATGGAGCTATCTTCTCAAAAACCTAGAATAACAACTAATCGAGGTATGATTAAAAGAACTTTCAAGAAGAAGGGTATCGAGTATGCTTCTGAGTTGGCTCTTTTAAATGTAAGCAACCTCCTTCCTATCTTCCAATGGAATATAAGGAATAAAATTAAAGTATTCAGAATGTCATCCTGTTTATTCCCATGGTCTTCTGAATATGAACTATGTGAATTGCCTGACTATGAAATGATATGTATTAAGTTAGCTGAGGCTGGTAATTATGCATTGCAACATGGCCTTCGTTTATCTTTCCATCCCGGACCTTTTAATATTCTTTCTTCACCTACAGAAAAAGTAGTGTTAAATACAATTAAAGATTTGTCAACACATGGTGAAATTATGGATTTATTAAATCAACCTCGCGATCATCGCGCTAAAATTAATGTGCATGCCGGCGGTGCTTACAAAGATCATGATAATGCGCTCAAGAGAATGTGTGTTAATTTTAAAAGGTTGCCCGAAAACGTTCAGTGTAGGTTAACTTTGGAGAATGATGACCGAGCTAATTTATTTTCAGTTCGCCATATTTATGAAAACGTTTCTAAGAAAATTGGTGTTCCAATTGTATTCGATTATCATCATCACAAATTTTGTACTGGCGATTTAACAGAGCAGGAGGCCCTCGAGATGGCGGTATCGACATGGGGTGATATTGTTCCAACATGTCACTACTCTGAGTCAGCTGCATGGCAGGAAAATAAAGAGGCGAAACCTGGTCGCTTAGTGAAACCAAATGCTCATTCTGATTATGTATATGAAAAGATAAATAATTATGGTTTGCGACTTGATGTTGTGATTGAAGCAAAAGCCAAAGAATTGGCAATTGCAAAATATAGAAAAGATCATTGCGCGGCATAAAAAAATGTATCATTAATCACTCTTTTTTGTTTGTTGATTAATAATACATTTTAATTTTTAGATTTACATTTATTGCTTAAAAATCGTAATCATCATTATCGTCATATCTGTTACCAATAGCATCATGGTATGCATCAGATACTTGATCAGGTCTTAATCCGCTTCTTTGTTTTTCACCAGTTGGATCTGCTGCGCGAATCATGTCTCCAAATGCCGCGGATCTCCCACTGTAATCATGACGTCGTCCAAGCGCACTAGCTAATGCATTCCGAGCCATTTTTAATTTGCCTTGGACGTCACGCATATATTCTGTTTCCTCCGGGGTAGTTTCTCTACCCTGAGAAGCAATATACGCATCAACATCACCGGAATGGAAAGCCATGCTATCTCCTTGTCTATACTCTTGATGTTGAACAGCTTTTTGAGCTGCATTATGAAGTATTCTAAGCAACTTATTACCTTTTTGCCTTGCTTCAGGAGTGGCATTTCTTAAATCTGGATTTGATTGTAGAAAATTTAAAGCATGTTGGTACAATTCTATGTCTGTATATTTGTGTGGTAAACCAACTTCTTTTTGTGATTCTGTTATGTTCTTAATTTCTTTTAAGATCATTTTTCTTAATGTTTTTCTGTTTAATTTCATTTTATTATTTTCCTATTTCTTTTTTGATTTTGATTTTTTAACAACGGCCCAAGATTTTGATGGGTTTGCTGAGTTAACTCGAGCATGAGCCCATTGA
>Ga0209630_10004382_pt1 | contig 12410 bp, 9 predicted proteins | sample COG_01_FD_184745 | JGI IMG/M metagenome (GOLD analysis project Ga0209630, IMG submission 184745) | Pelagic Microbial community sample from North Sea - COGITO 998_met_01 (SPAdes) (version 2) | ecosystem: Environmental > Aquatic > Marine > Neritic zone/Coastal water | place: Helgoland, sampling... | reverse complement strand
TTTATTGATTGTTCAAAATATTTAATTGAAAATAAGTATACCTCAGCTAAACATTTATATGCTATGGGAGGATCAGCCGGTGGTCTTTTGATGGGGGGTATAAGTAATTTTAACCCAGAACTATATAATGGTATTATAGCTGCAGTTCCTTTTGTTGATGTTATTTCTACCATGCTAGATGAATCAATACCACTAACAACAGGAGAATTTGACGAATGGGGTAATCCTAAAGAAAAAGAGGCTTACGATTACATGTTGTCATATTCACCTTATGATCAAGTTGAGGCTAAAGATTACCCAAATATGCTTGTAACTACTGGTTATTTTGATAGTCAAGTTCAATATTGGGAGCCAGCAAAATGGGTAGCAAAATTAAGAGAAGTTAAGACAGATAATAATATCTTACTATTACATACTAATATGGATGTTGGACATGGAGGTGCATCTGGACGTTTTGATTCCTTAAAAGAAACTGCAATAGATTATACATTTCTCTTAGCTTTAGAAAATAAACTATAGTTATTTCTAAGTTTTTAAAAATAATGACAAGAAACAACGGTATTTATAATAACTTAACAGAATTAGTAGGTCAAACCCCTATAGTTCAATTAAATAAGATTATAAATAACTTTCCAGGTAAATATTTTGCTAAACTAGAAATGTTTAATCCTGGTCAATCTCAAAAAGATAGAATAGCACTTCATATTGTTGAAAATGCCGAAAGAAAAGGTATTTTAACAAAAGGAAGTACTATTGTTGAAACAACCTCTGGTAATACAGGGTTTTCACTTGCCATGATTGCCATGGTTAAAGGCTATAAATGTAAACTAGCGGTAAGCGATAAATCTTCACCAGATAAAATTGATGGGCTCAGAGCCATGGGTGCAGAGGTTTTTGTATGTCCAGCCAATGTTTCAGTAGATGATTCCAAGTCGTATTATGAGGTAGCCAAAAGAATTCAAAAGGAAACTCCTAATTCAGTTTATATTAATCAATATTTTAATAGCCTTAATATTGATGCACATTACGCCACAACTGGTCCCGAAATATGGAACCAAACCAATGGAAAAATAACCCATTTAGTTGCCGCAAGTGGAACTGGAGGGACAATTTCTGGAACAGGTAAATATTTAAAAGAACAAAACCCAGATATAAAAATTTTAGGAGTTGATGCTGTTGGATCCGTGTTGAAAAAATATCATGAGACTGGAAAATTAGATAAAAATGAAATTAAGCCCTATAAAATTGAGGGATTAGGTAAAAATTTAATTCCTAGTGCAACAGATTTTTCAGTCATTGATGTTTATGAAAAAGTTACTGATAAAGATGCTGCATATAAAGCAAGAGAAATCATAAAAAAAGAAGGAATATTTCCAGGATATACTTGTGGAGCTGTTATGCAGGCTACAGAGCAATATGCAAATAAGGGAATGTTTGATAATGATAGTTTTGTGGTTTTAGTATTTCCAGATCATGGATCTCGTTATATGAGTAAAATATATAGTGACGATTGGATGAAAGAACAAGGTTTTTATGACCCTAAATTACCCCAAAATAAGCCTTCAACTTATGTTAAATAATTTAAACCAACAACAGTAATTTTATTTTAAGCATCTGTAATCAAAATTATTTTATTTGAATAACTCCTTAAAATTCTTTTACTTTGCAGGCTTAAAATCACGATATAAATAAATATTTAGATGATGACTAACGATCTTTTTGATAGAATTAAAGCAGATAAAGGTCCACTGGGAAATTGGGCAGATAAAGCAGAGGGTTACTATGTTTTTCCTAAGCTAGAGGGTCCAATATCTAATCGTATGTCTTTCAATGGAAAGAAGGTAATAACTTGGAGTGTAAATGATTATCTAGGTTTGGCTAATCATCCTGAAGTTTTAAAAGTAGACGGAGAAGCAGCAATAGAGCACGGAATGGCTTATCCAATGGGAGCTAGAATGATGTCTGGTCATACTAAATATCATGAACAGTTAGAAAGCGAGTGTGCTGAATTTGTAGGTAAAGAAAAAGCTTATTTGTTAAATTTTGGTTATCAAGGAATAATGTCTGCTATTGATGCCTTAGTCAGTAAGAATGATATTATAGTTTATGATGTTGATACCCACGCTTGTATTATTGATGGTGTTCGCTTACATCCAGGAAAACGATTTGTATACAGGCATAATGATATGGAGAGTTTTGAAAAAAACATGAAAAGAGCCGTTAGAATGGCTGAAAAAACAGGAGGAGGAATTTTAGCAATTTCTGAAGGTGTTTTTGGAATGAGAGGTGAACAAGGACGGTTAAAGGAAATAGTAGCGCTCAAGAAAAAATATAATTTTAGATTATTAGTTGATGATGCTCATGGCTTTGGAACTTTAGGTGAGGGAGGTAGAGGAACCGGTTATGAACAAGGAGTTCAAAATGATATAGATGTATATTTTGCAACCTTTGCTAAATCTATGGCAGGTATTGGTGCTTTCTTAGCTGGTGATAAAGATGTGATTCAATTTTTACAATACAACATGCGTTCGCAAACTTTTGCAAAAACATTACCAATGGCAATGGTAAAAGGAGCACTAAAACGTTTAGATATGATTCGTACGATGCCTGAGTTAAAGGATAAGTTATGGGAGAATACTAATTCACTTCAATCAGGTTTACGCTCTGCTGGATTTGATTTAGGAACAACTCAAACTTGTATTACCCCTGTATTTTTAAAGGGTGATGTTCCCGAGGCTATGGCTTTAGTCCATGATTTAAGAGAAAATCATGGTGTATTTTGCTCCATAGTAGTTTATCCTGTAATACCTAAGGGTTTAATAATTTTACGTTTAATACCAACTGCTTCGCATACACAGGAAGATATTGATGAAACTATTATTGCATTTTCTGCAATTAGAGATTTATTAGAAAATGGAACTTATAAAAAAATTGCAGCTTCAATGATGGAAGCTTAATTTTAAAAAATAGTATCATTAAACATAAAAAAACCATCATTTGTGATGGTTTTTTTATGTGAGTAAATTTAGTTCTATCTTCTTTCTCTCCGCTTTCTTCCAAATCCTGAGGGTCTTCTATCACTACCAGAATTTCTATCAGGTCGATCTCCACCAGCTCTTGAAGAACTTCTACTTCGATTGCTGCCTTCGCTTCTTCGACCCCCAGATGATTTTTCAGAATTTCTTCGTCTACCAAAACCGCCATCTTTTTTACCGAAAGATTTTTTACCTCGTCCTCCACCGCCACGTTCTTTTTTTGTGATTTCTATATTGACACCTCTACCACTAAACTCAGGTTGGTTATCTGCAAAAGCACTTAAGGTTTGTTCTTCAAATTTTTTATCAATTTCGAAAAAAGAAAAAGTATCTAAAATATCAATAGCACCTATTTCAATATTATTTGTGATTTTTTGATCGTTTATTAAACCAATTAATTTTGCAGGATTTAAGCTGTCTTTTCTACCAATATTTATAAAAAATCGAGTCATATTTTCATTAGACCCTCTTCCGTTTCTACCCGTATCTCTAGATGACAAATCATTTAAATCCCTTGCGTTTTCATAATAGGATAAAAAAGAATTAAATTCTAAAGAAACAAATTTTTGGATTAATTCTTCTCTAGTTAATCCCTCAAGTTTTTCATAGATACTTGGTAAAAAGTTTTCAATTTCACTTTGTTTTACCTCTATACTATTTACTTTATCAATTAAATGCATTAATTGATTTTGGCAAATTTCTTTTCCACTAGGTACTTTAGAGTGAACAAATTTCTTTTTAATAATTCTTTCAATTGCACCAATTCTCCCTTTTTCTTTATTACTGACCAATGCAATAGAAATTCCTGTTTTACCAGCTCTACCAGTTCTTCCACTTCTATGTGTGTAATTTTCAATTTGATCAGGTAATTTGTGATTAATTACATGAGTGAGGCTATTCACATCTAAACCTCTAGCAGCTACGTCTGTAGCGACTAAAATTTGAACAGTTTTCTTTCTAAACTTACCCATAACAGAATCCCTTTGGGCCTGAGATAGCTCACCGTGAAGTGCATCGGCATTATATCCATCCTTTATTAAATTATCTGCAACTTCTTGAGTTTCTCGTCGAGTTCTACAAAAAATTATTGCGTAAATATCAGGATTTAAGTCTGTTATTCTTTTTAAAGCTTGATAACGCGTTCTCTCTGAAACTAGGTAATATTCATGGCTTACGTTGTCTGAACCTGTATTTTTTTGACCAGAAGTAATTTCAACAGGTTTAGTCATGTAGTTTTTTGCTATGGCTTCAACTTCTCTAGGAAAGGTTGCAGAAAATAATAAGGTTTGTTTAGTCTCTGGTGTAGCTTCTAAGACTTTGTCTAATTCGTCTTTAAACCCCATGTTAAGCATTTCATCAGCTTCATCGAGAACTAACCACTCTATATTGCCAAGTTTTAAAGCTCTTCTGTTTATTAAATCTACTGTTCTTCCTGGAGTACCAACAACAATTTGTGCCCCTTTTTTGAGTCCTCTAATTTGTTCTTCAATATTTGCTCCACCATAAACAGTAACTACTTTTATGTTGGCCATGTATTTGGAAAATTCTTTTATGTTGTTTCCAATTTGAACTGCAAGTTCACGGGTAGGAGATAAAATAATAGCTTGTGTATTTTTACTAGCTTCATCGGCCATCTGTAAAATAGGTAAACTGAATGCTGCTGTTTTCCCTGTACCTGTTTGTGCAAAAGCTTTTAAATCATCTATTGAAGATATAATTTGTGGTATTGCTTTTTCTTGAATAACAGTTGGTTTCTCATAGCCTAAATCTGTTAATGCTTTATTGATAGGTTCTTTTAAACCTAATTCTAAGAATGTTGACATACTGTGTTTTTATTGACCCACAGACGCCCACCTGTAAATCCTAATTTATATTACGACTTGATTATTAAGAAAAACATGAGTTTCAATTAAAAATCGTGCAAATGTACCATAAATAAAATAGAAAAAATATTTTGTGTAATTTAGTTTTTTGCTAAATCTTCTATTTGTTTAAAAATCTTCCTTGAAGATAGGGAAGCATAAGAATTGACAACAACCCCCTTTTTATTTATTAAAATGGTTCTAGGTATTTGGCTAGTTAAAAAAGTATGTGCTTTACTTGTCTTTTCTAAATAATATTGAGACTTTATATCTAACTTATAAATTCTATCTTTATAATCTCCATTGATTTTTACACCTATAAATTTTAAATTTGGATGTTTCTCTGAAAAGTATTGTATTCTTTTGGCTATAAGGTCTTTACCTATATACTTCGGATTCCAAAAGTATAGAACACTATTTTCATTTTTGATTAGTTTATTAACGGATCTTTGAGTTTTGTTGTAATCTGTGATGTTAAAGTCTTCTAAGAACGAACCTTCTTTAATTTTGTCAACATCTAATGTCAAATTAATTATTAATTTCTTGTCAATTGAATCCGTATTGCATTTAAGGAAGGTGTCAACTGTATTTTTGTTGATGGTATTCAAGGAGTTCCAATAAAAATGTCTGATAAAAATTTTTCTCAACATAGAATTTCTAGATTTTTCATCATTTAATTCTGCAGATATTTCTTTTAAAAGATTTACTGTAAATTCATCTGAATTAAGATTATACCCAAGAGAATTTACTTTATTGTACATATGGTTTAAAACGTAATTTCTGTAGGCATAAAAATACATTAATGAATCATTATCTAATGCAATGTGTTCTCTATGTTTGTAAAAGTAATTACTTATATCTAAATTTTCTTTATAATTTTCTTTAGCCGATTGCGCTAAAGGATAATTTTCAATTTTACTGTACAATGGATAAGTTAATGCAATTTTAAAAATATGTTTAAACTTTTCAGTTTCGTTTGGATGCTTACTAACATAGTCCTCATATCTATCTAATTTGAGTTTTTCGGCTTGATTAATCTTAGAATTAAAATCAGATGGTGAAAGGTCATAATATTTCATAAAAACTTTTCGATCCTTTTCGGATTCTAAAAAACTGTCAATTAGTAAATTATTTCTTTCAGCTCCTAAACCACTAAATACCAATGTTTCATCAAACCTCCATGTATTTAATCTGATTAAAAGACTGTCTTTTGGATTAAGATAGATGTATTGCTCTTCTTCTCCATGCTTAAAATTATAAAGACCTTCATGTAAAGATGGTATCTCACCAAGAAAAGAATTGTTTTTGTCTAAAAAGAATGTATCTATAGAAATTTCATTTTTGTAAAGAACAACATAATCACTTTTTGGATTAATTATTTTTCCACCAAAATAAGTACTATCACAGGTTGGTTTAGTATCACAACCAGTAACAATAGCTACAAAAAATGCTAGAATTAGAATTTTTAGTTTAAAATTTTTTGTGAGAAACCCCATTAAATACAAAAATACATATCTAATTGAGGCAAATTTGTTAATTGCTTGTTAAAAGAAAAAGGGTAAAATTGATTGTATAACAGAAGAAAATAACAAATTAATTAGAGCTTTATTAAAATTTGTTATAAAAAACTTAATCATTTATAATTTTAATTCAAATCCTATAATCTATTTAGTATTTTTGCACAAATTTTAAAAAAATATAAATGTTATCAGTTTCAAATTTATCAGTTCAGTTTGGGAAACGCGTGTTGTTTGATGAAGTAAATACAAAATTTCTCCACGGAAATTGTTATGGTATCATAGGTGCTAATGGAGCTGGTAAATCTACTTTTTTAAAAATTATTTCTGGAAAAATGGATCCAACTTCTGGTCATGTTTCTCTTGAAACAGGAAAAAGAATGTCTGTTTTAACTCAAGACCACTATGCCTTTGATGATTTTCCTGTATTGGAAACTGTTGTCATGGGAAATAAAGATTTATTTGCAATTAAATCTGAAATCGATTCATTATATGCTGACTACACAGATGAAAATGCAGATAAGATAGGGGAGTTACAAGTAAAGTTTGAAGAGATGAATGGGTGGAATGCAGACTCTGATGCTGCAGCCATGCTTTCTAATCTAGGCATTAAGGAGGAACATCACTACACTTTAATGAGTGAACTTGATGGTAAACAAAAAGTACGAGTGTTAATTGCCCAAGCACTTTTTGGTAATCCAGATGTGTTAATTATGGATGAACCTACCAATGATTTAGATTTTGAAACCATCGCATGGTTAGAGAATTTCTTAGCAAATTTTGATAATACTGTTATTGTTGTTTCTCATGATCGACATTTTTTAGATGCTGTTTGTACCCATATTTCTGATATTGATTTTGGAAAAATTAATCATTTTTCTGGAAATTATACTTTTTGGTATGAATCATCTCAGTTAGCCGCAAAACAAAGGGCACAACAAAATAAAAAAGCTGAGGATAAAAAGAAAGAACTTGAAGATTTTATTAGACGCTTTTCAGCGAATGTTGCAAAATCTAAACAAGCAACAAGTAGAAAAAAAATGATAGAAAAGTTAAATGTTGATGAAATAAAGCCTTCAAGTAGACGCTACCCGGCAATTATATTTAAAAGTGAACGTGAAGCAGGAGATCAAATTTTAAACATTGAAGGGTTATCAAAAACTTCATCAGATGGAACTTTATTTAATAACATAAACATTAACCTGAATAAAGGTGATAAAATTGCTATAATTTCTAAAAACTCTAAAGCAATATCTGCTTTTTATGAAATTATTGCAGGCAGTGAAAAACCTGATACAGGGAAATTTAACTGGGGTGTTACCACTACTCAATCCTATTTACCTCTAGATAATTCATCTTTTTTTCAAGATGGGAACCTTAATTTAGTTGATTGGTTAAGACAATATGCACAAACAGAAGAAGAAAGAGAGGAAGTTTTTTTAAGAGGGTTCCTAGGTAAAATGATTTTTTCTGGTGAAGAAGCTTTAAAGAAAAGTAATGTTTTATCAGGAGGTGAAAAAGTAAGGTGTATGCTCTCTAGAATGATGATGAAAAGAGCTAATGTTTTAATTCTAGACGAACCAACAAATCATTTAGATTTAGAATCTATACAGGCTTTAAATAACTCATTGATAAACTTTCCTGGAACTGTATTATTTTCAACACATGACCACGAATTTGCTCAAACTGTAGCAGATAGAATTATAGAGATAACACCTAATGGTGTTATTGATAGAGAAACCACTTTTGATGAATATTTATCAGATGCAAAAGTAAAAACTCTGAGAGAGAAAATGTATCAATAAATATGATTACTTATTTTTCAAAGGACTAATTATTTTAACATCACTAAAGGAGATTGCCCCTCGTATTACACCATCAATTGAACTTTTTAAGGCTTCAATTAATTGCATCTTTAATTGAGATTTGTGAAAGATTAAGCTTACCTCTCTAGCAGGTTGAGGAGATGTAAAATCTCTAAGAAGGTTTTTGTCAATTTCATTTAAATCAAGGGTGTGCAAATAGGGTAATAGTGTCATTCCTAAGCCTTCTTTTGAAAGTTTTATGAGTGTATTAAAACTTCCACTTTCTAACTGAAACCCTTTATTATTATCTGCTTTATAAGTTCTGCATAAATTAATGATACTATCTTTAAAACAATGCCCGTCTTCTAATAGCAATATATCTTCCATTTCCAACTCACTTGAATCAATTTTTTTCTTATGAAATAAACGATGTTCTTCCGGAATTAATCCAACAAAAGGCTCATAATATAGAGGTATTTCTTTAATCATTTCATTTTCAAGAGGTGTAGCAGCTAAACCAGCGTCTAGATGGTTATCAGATAGTTTTTTTATAATTTCTTCAGTAGTAAGTTCTTCTATGATTAATTTTACTTTTGGATATTTCTTAGTGAAATTGTTTAAAAACATAGGGAGAAGTGTTGGCATAACTGTTGGAATAATACCAAGTTTAAATTCTCCGCCCACAAAACCTTTATGTTGATGAACTATATCTACGATTCTATTACTTTCATTAACAATAACTTTAGCTTGCTCTACTACTTTTAAGCCTATGTCAGTTAACTCAATAGGTTTTTTGGAACGATTAAAAATTAAAACACCCAAATGATCCTCTAGTTTTTGAATTTGCATACTAAGTGTAGGTTGAGTAACAAAACTATGCTCAGCAGCAATAGTGAAATTTTTGTATTCGGCTACAGAAAGAACATATTTTAATTGGGTAATGGTCATGTGATAATAATTTATTATAAAAATAATAAAAACCATCAACAATAACTATAGTTAATTTAAAATAATTTTAAAGAAAAAAGTAGATACCTTATTTAAAGATTCCAAAATTTACGTTGCTTATGTAATTCTTCCTCTTGCTTGGCATAATCTTCGGTTGAAATAACTTTTAAAAATGAAGGATGTTGTTCTATAGCATATTCAATTTTAGTAACAATGTCACAAATTTCATCATTTTCATAATCAATTTTAAGAGGTTCTTTTATAACCATAGATTGAAGAACATTTCTTTTTTTAATCATTAAACCTTTTTTGTCAAAAGAACGCCTAAATCCATCGATAACAATTGGAACTACAGTAGGTTTATAAGTCTTAATAATATGTGCAGTTCCTCTTCTAATGGGTTTAAACGGTGTTGTAGTTCCTTGAGGAAATGTAATTACCCAACCATCATCTAAGGCTTTACTTATATTTGAAATGTCTGACATTTTTACCTGCCTGCTAACATTTTCTCCAGCACTTCTCCAGGTTCTATCAATAGACACTGAACCTGTGTAAGCAAATATTTTTGGTAATATACCTGAACGCATAGTTTCCCCTGCAGCGATGTAATATAAGTTTAGTTTTGGATTCCATATGTAACCAATATTTTTAATACTATCATCTCTACCCTTTAGTGAAGCGTTAAAAACATGAAACATGGCGGCAACATCAGCAAAATAGGTTTGATGGTTAGAAATAAAAAGAACATTATTTTCAGGAATACTTCTAAGAATCTCAGAGCCTTCAATTTTTAAATTATTAAAACTTCTGTAGCGGCTGTGAGAAATAACACCAAGAATTCTAATCAGCATTTTTTTAATCCATAAAATATGACCAAAAGGATTCTTTTTAAATAAAGGCATTAGTGTTAGTTGATTTAATAATTACTTGCTAAAGTACAAAAGAATTTATGGTTTCATATTTTTTAATAGCTCTTTAATTTCACTTAGCATCATGGCTGTAGCTCCCCATATTATAGATCCATCTATATTAAAACATGGTACGGTAGTATCTTTCATATAAGAGTTTGTTATTGAGATACTTGCAATATTATTATCATCTAAAAGGTCTGAAAATGGAACCTCTATAATTTTAGCAACTTCAGAATTTAATTTAAGTACTGGTTTATAATTTAAAATTCCAATAAAAGGAGTGACTGAAAAATTACTTGGAGGAATATAAACCTCTGTAATTTCTCGTATGACCTGAATTTCTTTTTTCAAAATACCTACTTCTTCGAAAGTTTCTCTGAGTGCAGTTTCTTTTAGATTAAGATCTGATATTTCAACTTTTCCTCCAGGAAAACTTATTTGTCCTGAATGAGTACCATTATAATTAGCCCTTTTCGTTAATAATAGTGAAACTTTATTTTCTTGATTTGGATAAAAAAGAGCTAAGACAGCCGCAATTTTTGGGTTATTAGCAGTGTTTTTTTTTGTGTTGTACTCCAAACGCATTTTTGGAGCTAGTTTAAATTGAGCTTCGATACCCGGTAAATGAGTATTTATTACAACATCTAAATTTTTTAAAAAAATCTCAAAATTCATAGATTATTTTTCTTTTTTGAAAAGAAAACCTAAACCAATTCTACTTAAAAACTTCTTCTCAAAATTCCAAAAAAACTTAAATTGACCAAATAAGAATCCAACTATTGGAAGAGTGAGTTGGTAAATTGGGAAAATTAATATAATTCTTAAAGGCCAATAAATAAATCCGTTTGTTAGTGTTTTTGAAATTCCTAAATAAGATGTAACTGGTTCTGCAACCCATGCAGCAAAAGACCCATTAATAGCAAAAACAATAAAAATAAGAATGATTTGAATATTAGAGTGAATACCCCAACGCGCTTTTAATTTTTCCATTTTCAAATAATATGTCACAAAAATAGAGGATTACATAATCATAAAAAAACGAAACTAGATAAGATTAAAAAGATTATATATCTAGTATTTTATTTATCTTTCAAAACTGTAATTTTATAAGATATAATAATGAAGAAATTAGCACTGCATTGGAAGATATTATTAGGAATGTTATTAGGAGTCATTTTCGCGCTAATAATGACAAATTTTGAATTTGGGAAAGAATTTATAAAAGATTGGATAAAACCATTTGGGACAATATTCATTAACTCTTTAAAATTAATTGCCATACCACTAATTTTAGCAGCTTTAATTAAGGGCGTATCTGATTTAAAGGATATTTCTAAATTATCAAGAATGGGGGGAAGAACTATCATTATTTACATTATAACAACTGTAATAGCAGTTTCTATTGGCCTAGTTCTTGTAAATATTGTAAAACCTGGAAATTCTATTTCTGATAAAACTAGAACTGAATTAGTAGACGGTTATAGCGACAATACTACAAAATATAAAGATGAGGCATCAAAACAAAAAGAAAGTGGTCCATTGCAAGCATTAATAGATCTAGTGCCTCAAAACATTTTTTCAGCAACTACAAGTAATAGAAATATGCTACAAGTTATTTTCTTTGCCGTTTTCTTCGGAATTGGATTAATTTTAATTCCAGAGGAGAAAGGCAAGACGGTAAAAAGTTTTTTTGATGGTTTAAATGAAGTTATTTTAAAGATGGTAGATCTGATTATGTTGGCAGCACCATATGGTGTTTTTGCATTATTAGCATCTTTAATAGCAGAATCACCTAGTGTAGATTTATTTAAAGCGTTGGCTTGGTATGCTTTAACAGTAGTAATAGGACTAGCTTTGATGATTCTTATGTATAATCTTCTAGTTTTTATTTTTACAAAAAAAAGACCAAGTTTTTTTATGAAAGCTATTTCACCTGCACAATTACTGGCATTTTCTACTAGCTCTAGTGCAGCAACTCTTCCCGTAACTATGGAAAGAGTTACAGAACACATTGGTGTAGAAGAAGAAGTTGCAAGTTTTGTTTTGCCAATAGGTGCAACTATAAATATGGATGGAACAAGTTTGTATCAAGCCGTTGCTGCAGTTTTTATAGCACAGGCTTTTGGGATGGATTTATCGTATAGTACACAATTAGGAATTATAGCTACAGCAACATTAGCCTCCATAGGTTCTGCCGCAGTTCCAGGTGCTGGTATGGTAATGCTAGTAGGTGTATTAGGATATGCTGGTATCCCTGAAGCAGGTTTGGCTCTTATTTTTGCGGTAGATAGGCCCCTAGACATGTGTAGAACAGTAGTTAACGTTACTGGTG